>ERZ1089244.63-NODE-63-length-19999-cov-5.484456_pt1 | contig 19999 bp, 23 predicted proteins | sample MGYA00383550_ERZ1089244 | MGnify/ENA primary metagenome ERZ1089244 (study PRJEB34543, sample SAMEA5968661) | marine metagenome | biome: water | collected 2014-06-21 | depth 0 m | study: Ocean Sampling Day (OSD) data from North Adriatic Sea
GTTCCAGTAGGTGCGTTCCTTTCTGGTGGAATCGATTCAACAAGTATTGTTGCAATTGCAAAAGAGTTTAATCCTTCTATCAAAACGTTTACCGTTGGTTTTGAAAGAGAAGGCTACAGTGAGATCGATGTGGCGAAAGAAACGGCTGAGGCGTTAGGTGTTGAAAATATTCACTACAAAATTACCCCAGAAGATTTCATTAACGAACTACCCAGAATTATTTGGCATATGGATGATCCCGTTGCAGATCCAGCAGCTATTCCTCTTTACTTTGTAGCAAGGGAAGCAAGTAAACATGTGAAAGTTGTTCTTTCGGGTGAGGGCGCAGATGAATTGTTTGGAGGTTATAACATCTATCGAGAGCCTCAATCGTTAAATTCCTTTAATTATCTTCCAGCTCAAGCGAAAACGATGTTGACCTCATTCGCAAATATGCTCCCTGAAGGCACAAAAGGGAAAAGCTTTATTGAAAGGGGTTGTACAGCAATTGAAGATCGGTACCTTGGTAACGCAAAAATTTATAACGAACAAGAGAAAAGAAAAATACTAAAGCAATATGAATCTAAGTTTGATTTCAGAAAAGTCACTGAGCCATTTTACCAAAAGGCAAAGAATTATGATGATGTGAAGAAAATGCAGTATATCGACATCTGTACCTGGATGAGAGGCGATATTCTCGTTAAAGCTGATAAAATGACCATGGCTCATTCGCTGGAATTAAGGGTTCCATTTCTTGATAAAGAAGTGTTTACGATCGCCTCTCAATTATCGACGACTCATAATATCTCGAATAATACGACAAAATATTTATTACGCCAAGCTATGAAAGAAGTAATCCCTTCACACGTTCTGAATAGGAAGAAATTAGGTTTTCCTGTTCCGATTAGACACTGGCTTAAAGACGAGCTCTATCCATGGGCATATCAATTGATTTCAGAAAGCCAAACGGATTATTTATTGAACAAAGCTGAGATATTCAAACTGCTTGAAGAGCATCGAACTGGACAGAAGGATTACAGCCGTAAAATCTGGACTACGCTCGTGTTCATAATATGGCATCAGTTGTTTAGGGAAAATAAAGAAGTAAATCCAATGAAAGGTTTTCACAGGTATAAACAAGGAGTCGACGATACAGTTGAATTACAAAATGCATAGTTTTTACGGTGTTCTATGCAGTGAGAATATTCATTCGTTAGAGTTAGTTGTATTTTCGTTACCTAGTAAATTGTTATCATCATCATTTTTTTCGAAATGCCGGTTAAGATTATTCATTTCAGGAAAAATACTAAAGTAACCGTAAGAAGGAACTTGATGATATCTCCAAGGTTTTAATACAGCAAAAGCTCCAAAACCTATTATCATAAATAGGGATTTGGAGCTTTTATGTTTATGCTTATTTAGATGACGCTCACAAATTTATAGGAGGATTTTCTGATTCTCAGTAAAGTGACCAATCTCTCTATTCAAGGATTAGCAAAGGGGATCCAATGTTAACGACCGTTTTTTTATTGGCCATGTCCGTTTGTGTAGACAGCTGTAAGTTGGTTTTTTTATCGTTAGCAATAACATAACTACTAATTTCGTTTGTATAACCATCATATATCATTTGACTATTGTCTTTATATCTGTTCAAGATGTTCCCTTCTAATGATTGGAATGTATCTTCTAAGTATTTAGTTTGCTTAGTTTGGGACATCAATTGATTTAGTTCTATAGCTATAGAAAAATTAAGGCTTGGATTGATATTCATGGTTTGCAATGTACGCGTTAGAAAAACCCATTCGTTTTGAAAATCATCTCGTTTACTTCCTGATATATTTATCAAAAGATACCCGGTATACTTTCCAGGGAATTTAAGAGCATTCATTTCTTTTGCTACCCACTTCACCTGAACTTTTGTTGAATCTGAGAATCTTTTTTCTCCATAATATTCAATAACATTATGTTGGCTTGGATGAAAGACAGGAAGAAGTTCCACGTCAAAAGCTTCTTGAAAGGTTTTTCTCATGGATCGAAACTTTTTTTCACTCATGTACTCGGAAACTTCACTAGAATGAGCTAATTTAAATTCGGTAACAGTACCACTAAAACTCTCTATATCATTGATGAAAGATAGAGGATATTCATTGGAAGGCTGATTAAATAAATTTTCAAAGTTGAATAAAAATAGGAATGAGCTCAAATAGCTAATAATAAGTAGAGTGTTTTTTATTCTCCTGTATCTCATTAACTTCCCCTCCCAACTATTAATCTATTATTAACCAATTAAAGCCGATTAATTCAGTTACAGGCGTTTTCATTTAATGAGTTAAAAATCGTGAAATCAACAATACAAGCTAAAAAAGCCATTTTTATAAATGTACAATATCTGCATACTATAAGGGAATGATTTGTAAACGACGATGAAGAGGTGAGGAAATTGTCTAATTATAAGGAGAATAGTCTTATATCACTAGGGGCAATTGGTTTAGGAACGGGAGTGATGATTAGTGCAGGTATTTTTGCATTATTGGGTCAAGTAGCAGAGCTTGCGGGAATGTGGTTTCCATTTATATTTATTGTCGGAGGCATTGTCACAGGGTTTAGCGCTTATTCTTATGTGAAAATGAGCAACGAATTTCCATCAGCTGGGGGAATTGGTATAAGGTGCGTTAACCGCTTCAGCATCACTGTTGATGGCCATATCAATGGTCATAAATCAAAGTTTAGTTGCGAGAACAATCGGAACATATACGTTGCAGATTTTTCAAATTGATCAATAGAGTGTTCTAGTCCCATTATTGGGTGTTGGGCTTTTGGTCTTTGCTTTTATCGTTAATATTTCAGGTAATAGTTTTATTCAAACCTTTACTTCAATTGTTTCACTTTTGAAGATCATCATGGGGTTAGTCATTTTTGCAATAGGAGGATTATGGGTAGCAGGTTTTTCGATATCGCCGGCCAAGGGTGGTAGTGGCACTCAGGAGTAGTTTGAATCAGCTCTCTTTGTTATTTGGATTTAGAATTAGTTTTCTCATAATAGATGACATTAATCGTTCCTGGCTATCGACCTTCATCCCTGCCTGTTCAATGTTATCAATCGTTTTACGGTTGATATTGGCACCGACAATATGTAAGCCGATCGGGTTTAAGATATCCATCGCTTTCCCAATGACTTCGTTATCGCTTCGCATATTTTCAAGCATGATGACTTTCCCTTCATGCTTTGTCACGCGGCGGATTTCTTTAAGACCTTGCATTGGATCAGGTACAGAGCAAAAGACGCACGTAGAAACTACTGTATCAAACGTAAAGTCTGGAAAATCAATATTCTGGGCATCCATTTCAATCAAATCAACAGATAGGGACAGGTGGTGAGCTTTTTCTCTTGCTTTTTGCAGCATTGCTGGACTGAAATCAATTCCAGTTACATGCACATGATCAGGGTAATACCTTAAGTTAGCTCCTGTCCCAACACCAATTTCTAGTACTTTTCCATGGGCATGATGAAGCAGATCTTTTCGCCATTTTTCACGAATCTTTTTGTCCATCACGTCAAAGACAACAGAAATACGATTGTATCTTTTCTTGATCGTTTTAGTTTGTTTAGTATTCATCCGCTGCCTCCTTTTTTGTTATTGTATAACAATTTTTCAAATGAAATTAAGATAAGGTTATATATCTTTTTTTTACCCTAAGAGTTTGCGCCTGAAAATGATCAAACTATCCCTTGTTATCCTCTAGAAGCAGCAAAAGCTGGCGAATCGCCAGCTTTTGCACTTATTTTATCCAGTGATTTCTCCGTCCCATTCCTGCATGCCACCTTGCAAGGTTTTCGCATTAAAGCCGTGTTCATTTAAAATATCAGCTGCTTTTTCGCCTCGCTTACCGGAAGCACATACGGTGATATATTCTTTAGTCTTGTCAAGTTGTCCCATTTTATCTTTTACTAGATTTAAAGGAAGATGATTTGCATTCGGAATTATTCCCTCTGCCACTTCATCTTCAGTTCTTACATCGAGCACTTCTACATTTTCCTGATTGCGTTTCTCATCAGCAACCTTAGGACTGACTTTTGTCGCCATTTTAATACCTCCTGATAGTTGATAATATTTTACATAATAGGTATACCTCATTGGGTATGTTCAGAAACGTCTTTTTTTTAATTATTGAAAAGAGGCTACACGAATGTATCTACAATATTTTTTTAAATTCTTGCAATGATTTATATTACGAATGTGCTGTAGAGTTTGAAAACTAGGAGGTTTTAGTAGCACATTCCACACGTAAAGGTATTTTTAGGAAAGTTAAAATTTGACAAATACTGAGTGGTGCCAGGCACTATTGCTAATGCTGCTGGATGCTACCCCCCCCTATGGTATAATTTTCTATAGGGGGGTTACGAAATAATGGACGAGGTGCGTAAACTGCATACTCTTAGTTATCCTTTTATCCCCTCAAAACTTTTTTCATATTGGTAAATTCCAACTCTGAAATTTCACCTTTTGCATAACGTTCTTCTAATGTTTCGATTCCTTTATTATATTTTGTAGTCTGCCTTGTTGATCCTTTTACTAAAGTAACAATGAAATAAACCACTCCGACCAGAATCGCTAGTTGCAGGATCATCCAGATCCATCCCATCCCTCCAAATCCGCCCATCATTCCACCATATCCACCCATCATTTTGACTCACTCCTTATCGTTTAGTGAAGTTGTAATAATGCCAGACTCTCCGGATGCGATTTATATAAATTGGTATCAACCCCCTTCAGTTCATAATAATTAGTGATAACTGGAAAGAAGTGATTATTGATATTTTCAATCACAGTTTAACAGTAAAATTGTTAAATTACTGTGAGATATATCATATTTAATAATGGGAAATAACGTACTACTATGATAAACACTATCATAATAAATCATATGAAGATGGTATCCTATAAGGCTAGTTCATAGTTACAACGATATTAATTTCTTGACTCCTATTATTTAGCTTTGTAAGTTCGATTCAATTTTAATGTAAGGCTATGTTAATGAACGTTGTTGATTTTCGGCTCATTTACGCCCTTATGTCGGCTAATCGCAGAGCGTAAATGAGTCAAAACTCCACCCCATTAAAGAACATTAATAACTGTTAACGCAAGCAGGTAAATCGTCTTTTGTTGTCTCCGGATGGCAATGAGCTTCTGGGTCTTCTTTAGGATTCACTTTTTGAATAATCCATTTGTCTCGACTAAATTGAACAGTAAGGACGATTGCTCTAAACCCAATATCAAGTCCTATCGCAATCCATACTCCCATTAAACCCATGCCTAATTTAATTCCTAATAAGTAAACAAATAATGTTCGGATAGCCCACATTCCAATTCCGGTTAAGTACATTGGGAATTTAGTATTATTTGCTCCCTGAAAAGCACCAGTTAGAATTAACACAACTGCAAGAAATGGTTGAAAAACGCCAGAAACTTTTAGGGCAGTCCCTATATTGCTAGTAACATTTGGATCTTCAGAAAAGAACGTACCGGCCCATTCTCCTGCAATAAATAGAACACCACCGAATAACGTCATCACCCCGATAGCTAGATACAAACTAAGTTTTGCATACTGCTTCGCTTCCTTTAGGCGACCTGCACCGATTTGTTGGCCAACGAGGATCGTTGCTGCAGTGGAGAATCCATATCCCATCATATAGGAAAAGACTTCGATGTTTCCTGCAATTTGGTGTGCAGCAAACACGTTTGTTCCGAGAGTAACTACAAATCCGAAATATATAATTTGGCCAGCCCGCATGATCAATCGTTCACCCGCAGCAGGGCTACCTAATACCATCAATTCTTTTAAATGGACGGAATCAGGTTTCCAGTACTCTTTTTTGAATTTTAGAAGCTCGGATCTTTGTGTATACAGTAGGAGACCTATCGCGCCAATCATCCTCGCTACAACTGTGGCAACTGCAGCACCAGTTAATCCGTATGCAGGAATGAACCAGAGACCGAAAATTAAGATATAATCTAATCCTACATTAATTCCGTTAATGAAGATGCTGACTTTCATTGGAGATTTCGTATCTCCAGCCCCTCTTAGTATCGCACTGATGACAAACATTAATGACATAAAAACAGATGGAATAGCAACGATTCGAAAGTATGTAGCTCCAGCATCGAGGACATTTTCTTCAATACCCATCAATTTAAGTAGAGGTTCAGCAAACAACAAAGTAATAATTCCAGTCAGAAGTCCGAATGCGACTGCGATAATAATCGACTGCTGAGCAATATGTCTCGCTTTTTCCACCTTATTTGCTCCAATGAAATTTGCGATATAGACGTTAGCTGCTACGCCAAGAGCCATAAATAATGCAAAATAAATAGCGAGTAGGGCATTCGACACCCCAACGGCTGATACTTCGATCAAGCCTAACTTCGATACGAAATAGGTATCAACAAACCCAAGTATCGTTTGAAAGAAGTTCTCAATAATCGCTGGGAAAGCGAGTAGTAAAATGACCTTCACTTTTTGTCCATTCGTAACGGTATTGTTTCTGTCGATTCCTTCCGTATTACTCATCATTACCATCGTTTCTGCAGCCCCTTTTCAGTATTGTAACGTTTATAATTCCCCTCAAATTATCGAGAAACTGTGCATAAAACATGAAATATAGAATATATCCAATTTTTTTCAATTCCATGTTTTAATTTAATATTTTCAGGCAAAATATCAATGTGTAAACAAAAACCAAGGAGGAATTTGATATGTCACACGAAAAATATGGATCCATTATTGAAACTCTTGAATGCATGACGGCTTGTAACCATTGTTACGATTCTTGTTTAAAAGAAGAAGATATTAAGATGATGGCTGATTGTATTCGTCTCGATCGAGAATGTGCAGACATTTGCGGCTTTCTTGAACAAGCACTAGTAAGAGGTACACCATTTGCCGCGGAGCTTGCTCAAGCTTGTGCAGCGATTTGTGAAGCATGCAGTAATGAGTGTAAGAAACATGATCACAAGCATTGCCAGGAATGCGCAGACGCTTGTTTCAAATGTGCGGAAGAGTGTAAAAAATTAGTAGCATAATAAAACCACGTACTTAAACAGAAGCTACAACGACCATTCATGGTCGTTGTAGCTTTTTTTGTATGCTATTCGACGTTATTATTAGGTAAAATAGTTGGTTTAAGCGTGATGCACAAATTCTCGATATACTATTGGTAAGATAAATGGTAAAAGGGGTTAACTATGCGATTCAAACGAAAGAATAAATTAGCGACAAAGCTAGGATTTTTATTTCTAACGAGCATTATTCTTTTAGAAGGTATTCTATTTGTTGTCTTATATTTTGGTTTTCTAAATCAAAGAGTAATGGTAGAGACTGATTCATTGATTGCACGTGGAAATAGTCACCGAGATGTTTTAGAGAAGCATTTCGACGAAGCTACGAGAGGTCATGTTGCATTGATGGAATCTGAAGCTGAGACACAGGTTGTTATTACCGATGCTACAAACAAGATTCTAGATCATTCCAATCCGATCACAACAGAAATTAAATCAATCATTCATTCCGTTGATCAAACCACAGTTGATGGCGGAATTGTTGAGGGGGATTGGGTCAGAGCACCATATGTTTCCACGGTGTCTCCAGTGAAAATTAATGGGGATCCTGTAGGTTATGTGTACATGTTCCTTGATACAGAGGGGATAAGAGATATACGTGATAAATTGACCGTTCAATTTATCATTGTAACCGGGTTAGCGCTATTTCTAACCGTAATCACTATTATTTACTTGTCACGGATTATTACAAAACCCCTAATACATATGAAGGAAGCAACTCAGAAGATGAGTAACGGAGAGCATGATGTCTATTTAATTGAGGATCGGAACGATGAATTAGGAGAACTAGCCAGGGCCATTCAAACATTATCAAATGACTTACTTCGTTTAAAGAACGAACGGAGTGATTTTCTTGCAAGTATTTCTCATGAATTACGAACACCGTTAACATATTTAAATGGCTATGCCGATATTGCGAAACGGGATAATCTAACGTCAAAGGAAAGAAACCGTTACCTTACGATTATTAAAGAGGAATCTGGAAACCTCACAAACCTTGTAAAAGACTTATTCGATATGGCGAAAATGGACCAAAAAGGATTCGTAATCGAACGCGAGAAAATTGAGCTTTGCTCTCTCATTAATCAAGTCAGAGAAAAAGTAATGCCAGCATTCGAAAACAAAGAGATAAACTTGTTTACCTCCTGTCAAAAAGAAATAATCATTACGCTTGATCCCGAAAGGTTTTCTCAAGTATTACTTAATCTCTTAGATAATGCACTTCATTACTCTGAAAAAGGAAAAAGTGTCCGTATTGAAGCCGTCCAAGTAAAGAAGAATCTCCAAGTAGAAGTTATCGATGAAGGCGAAGGTATCCCTAAGAAAGATCTTCCATATATTTTTGGGCGTCTCTATCGAGTAGATAAATCCCGATCCCGAAAGTACGGAGGATCAGGACTGGGACTTTCAATCGCAAAGGAAATTATAGAAAAGCATGAAGGAACAATCTCTGCTACAAGCGAGGTCGGCAAAGGCACAACCATCAAAATTGTCATTCCAGGAGTTGAATAATATGAAACGAGTTTTAATCGTCGATGATGAAGAACGAATGGTAGAATTAATTGCATTATTTTTGAAGCCAAATGGATATATCACTTACAAAGTAAATTCAGGTCTAGAAGCGTTAGACGTGATAAAGGAGCACAAAATCGACCTTGTATTATTGGATGTGATGATGCCTGAAATGGATGGATGGACAACATGCAAGGAAATTCGAACTATATCGGATGTTCCAATCATCATGCTGACGGCAAGGGATCAGTCGAATGATATCGTCAAAGGACTGAAGCTTGGAGCAGATGACTATATTACGAAGCCATTCGATGAAGATGTTCTTCTAGCACGAATCGAAGCTGTTTCCAGAAGATTATATTCAGCGAATGAAACCATACTCGTTGTTAAAGGGTTGACCTGGGATAAGAACAAGCATACAGTTTCTTATCAAGGGAAAACGATAACAATAACGCCAATCGAATTTAATCTTCTTGGGCTTTTCTTGAAGAACCCTGATCGAGTCTTCAGTAGAGAGCACCTCATTCAATTGATATGGGGATTCGAGTCCAGTACAGAAGGCCGTACTATCGATTCCCATATACGAAATCTTAGAGAGAAATGTCGTCAATCTGGATTTCAAATAGAAGAGCATTTAAAAACGATTTGGGGCGTCGGCTATAAGTGGAAGAATTGAGTTAGACTGTGAGAAATACGAAGCGATTTTATTGAGCATACTTATACATCATTCCAAAAAGCTGCCGAATTAGAGTGGTTTTTTTTGTTTTCACACTTTCTTGATAAATTCTCGACAATGTTTGGGGAAAAAGAATGAATGTGGTAGAGAATAATACTAATTACTAAAGAGAGGGAGGATCATATGGAACACTCAAATCATGAACATAATCATAGCGATGCAGAACATAACCATAGTGAGAAGCACGATCATAGCTCACACCACGCACATATGGTAGAAGATTTTAAAAAAAGGTTTTACATTTCAATCCTTATAACGATACCCGTTTTAATTCTATCCCCAATGTTACAGGGATTTGTTAACATCGACCTCAGGTTCACAGGGGATCTATACATTTTATTTGCGCTTTCAACGTTCATCTTCTTTTATGGAGGTTGGCCTTTTCTGACAGGTGCTTGGAGTGAATTGAAAGACAGGAATCCTGGCATGATGACGCTGATTGGACTCGCAATCTTTGTCGCTTACGGATATAGTTCACTCACAGTATTCGGATTATCGGGTAAGAATTTCTTTTGGGAGCTTGCAACCTTAATTGATATCATGCTTCTTGGACATTGGATCGAAATGAAATCAGTCATGGGTGCCTCAAAGGCACTGGAGGAATTGGTTAAGCTCATGCCTTCTGAAGCGCACCGCATCGATGAAAACGGAGAAATTAAAGATGTACCTACATCTGAACTAAATGAAGGCGAACACGTTCTCATCAAACCTGGGGAAAAGGTACCAGTAGATGGAGCGATTATCAAAGGGCAATCATCCATCGACGAATCGATGCTGACTGGAGAATCTGTTCCAGTTGAAAAAGGACAAGAAGATGAAGTAATCGGGGCTTCCATCAACGGTGAAGGCTCTTTAACCGTTAAAGTAGAGAAGACGGGTGAAGATAGCTATCTTTCACAGGTTGTAACGATGGTAAAGGAAGCACAGGAATCTAAATCAAAAACACAAAATTTTTCAGACCGTGCGGCTAAATGGCTGTTCTACCTTGCGCTTGGTGCGGGTATAACGACGTTGATCGTCTGGTTGGTACTTGGTTATGACTTTGTATATGCACTTGAACGTATGGTCACGGTAATGGTAATTGCATGTCCTCATGCTTTAGGATTGGCAGCTCCACTTGTTGTTGCAAGGTCGACTGCGTTATCTGCTAAAAAAGGTTTGCTTATAAGAAATCGCGCAAGCTTCGAAGGAGCGCGTAACTTAGAAGCAGTGGTATTCGATAAGACTGGTACTTTAACTGAAGGGAAGTTCGGTGTAACGGACGTTGTTACAGAAAACGAAGATGAAGACCAAGTTATTCAACTGGCTGCCTCCATTGAATCGGAGTCTGAACATCCTATTGCAAGAGGTATTGTGGAGGAAGCTAAGAACAGAAGTTTGCCTCTTAAGAATGTTGATGAGTTTAGTTCCATTACAGGTAAGGGCTTAGAAGGAAAAGTCGATGGCAAAAAAGTGATGGTTGTGAGTCCTGGCTATATGAATGATGAGGAGATCGACTATCACAAAGAACGATACATGGAACTTTCTGAACAAGGAAAGACAGTTGTATTCGTATTAGTAGATGGAAAATTAGAAGCCATGTTTGCATTAGCCGATATGATTCGAGAAAGTGCTAAAAATGCCATCCAACAACTTAAACGCATGAATATATCTTCCATCATGCTGACTGGAGATAACCAACAGGTGGCTGATTGGGTGGCAAATCAATTAGATTTAAATGAAGTATACGCTGAGGTCCTCCCACACGAAAAAGCTGATCAAATTAAGAAAGTTAAAGGAAAAGGCTTGAAAGTGGCAATGACAGGTGATGGAGTGAATGATGCGCCGGCTCTGGCCAATGCTGATCTAGGTATTGCGATTGGAGCTGGAACTGATGTAGCGATGGAAACAGCCGATATTGTCTTAGTCAAAAGCAATCCAGAAGATGTGGTTTCCATTATTGAGCTCTCGAAAGCAACGTATAAGAAAATGATTCAAAACTTGTGGTGGGCGGCGGGCTACAATATTATTGCCATTCCACTCGCTGCAGGTATTTTATATCCGATAGGGGTTGTACTCAGCCCAGCAGTGGGAGCAGTTCTAATGTCTCTAAGTACTGTTATTGTAGCGATTAATGCAAAGTTATTAAAAGGTTAGTCTTAATAAGTGGTGTATAAGAAGAAAACTCTCTTATTTCGGAGTTTCCTTCTTACCATTTGTTAAGAACAAAAGGTACCCGTCCGCTTATATATATGTTTTTTTACGATATGCACACTATCTGCAAACATTATGGGAACGAGTTGAAAAGCTGGGGTAACAAATGAGGGAAACGACGTGCCGTTTTAACGGTAAGAAAAAAATATGAGTTTATTAAAGGAGGAGCCTGTATGTTAACACCTGATAATAATCAACTATTCGGAGAAATCAAGGATGGGGTAAAACATTTTGTACTAACAGCGGAGCCAGTAAAACAAGAAGTATTGGATGGTATTTATATTGAAGGGTGGGGTTATAATGGATCAATCCCTGGACCTACTTTAGTAGTGAATCCAAGAGATGAGGTATCAATTAGGGTATACAACGAATTGCCAGAAGCTACAAGTGTACACTGGCATGGAATGGATATTCACGAAAATGTGGATGGGGGAGTGGAACTTCAATCATCTCCTAGTATAGTACCAGGAGATTATGTTGATTACAATTTCACTATCAATAATCCGGCAGGCACACACATGTACCATACGCATGTTAATTCGATGAAACAATTGATGATGGGCCTTGGTGGAGGATTGATCATTAAAGAAAAGGATGATGAAATCAACGATGACTACTTCCTGCTCTTACAAGAATTCGCAGTTAAAAATCTCGAACATGGAGAGTTGGAGAAAGGTACTTATCCGATAAATCCACATTCCCACTCGTTTAACTTCTACACGATTAATGGCCGGTGCTTTCCTGATTTAAGTCACCTTCAAACAAAGCATGGTGAAAAGGTGAGAATTCGGTTTGGTAGTTTAGGTCACGGTTCGCATCCCATGCATATTCACGGACATCAGTTTGTCATTGAAACGCAGGATGGTAATCCACTACCAGAAGCGATGAAAATGAAAAGGAATAGTGTTACTCTAGCTTCGGGAGAAACGTTTGATCTATTGGTCAATGCTAACAATCCTGGTACTTGGCCACTCCATTGCCATACGCCTCATCATATGTCCAATAATGGTACTGAAGGCCATGGAGGGATGATGACAGCTTTAAAATATAAATAATGTCATGTGATTATAAACGGACCATCACACAAAACATGCCATCCTTCAAGGGAGTGGCATGTTTATTCTTTAAAGTCTCATTTCTAGCACTTCTGCTTTTGGAAAAAAGCAATTCTCAAGGAACTATTGAACATGAAGGAGATTAAACCAGAAGAAATAGCTAAGGGTAAAATGTCAGGTGCAACTTATAAATCTCTAGGCGAATGAAGTCTAGAAATAAAAAAGGATTCTGATGAGCGCATAATTACAAATGAAACTTTGGACGCAAAAGGACTAGCGTGTACTTGAAGTACATGCGACTGTATTGAAAAAAACTTTATATATATTATTGCTATTAATTTTTTTTGGAAATGCATGAAATCTCCACAAAGTAAGGGCATAAAACTAATAACATGTTGCAGGGGTGAGAGTGATGAGTGATTACAAAGAAAATAGTCTTTCCTTAATTGGAGCTATTGGTTTAGGTACTGGAGTTATGATCAGCGCAGGAATTTTTGCGTTACTTGGTCAAGTGGCAGAACTCGCTGGTATGTGGTTTCCATTGATCTTTATCGCAGGAGGAATTGTTACTGGATTTAGCGCTTATTCTTATGTAAAGATGAGTAACGAATACCCTTCTGCAGGTGGGATTGGAATGTTTCTCGTTAAAGCTTATGGAAAAGGGACATTAACTGCTTCAGCAGCTATGCTGATGGCTGTTTCCATGGTCATTAATCAGAGTCTTGTTGCACGGACATTTGGTACGTATACGCTTCAGATTTTTAACGTTGACCAATCAAATTATCTTGTTCCTTTATTAGGTGTAGGGTTATTGCTTTTCGCTTTCTTAGTGAATATTTCAGGTAATAGTTTTATTCAAACATTTACATCGATCGTATCTCTTTTGAAGATAATTGGATTAGTAATTTTTGCGATAGGAGGATTATGGGTAGCAGGATTTTCAATCACTCCAGCAGAGGGTGGATCCGGTACGCCAGATTCAACGATAGCTAGCATGATCGCTGCCGTTGCATTAACGATTCTTTCTTTTAAAGGCTTTACAACCATTACCAATAGTGGTTCTGAAATCGTAAAGCCTAAGAAAAATGTGGGACGAGCTATTGTCGCTTCAATCCTGATCAGTTTACTAGTTTATCTGATCATTGCTTGGGCAGTATCAAGTAATCTTCCGTTAAGTGAAATTATTAAAGCGAAAGATTATTCCTTAGCTGAGGCAGCGAGACCAGCCTTTGGGGAGTATGGTGTTTGGTTTACAGTCGCAATCGCTATTATTGCAACGATCTCTGGTATAATCGCAAGCGTTTTTGCGGTCTCTCGAATGCTTGCGATGTTAACAGATATGAAGCTTATTCCACATAAGCATTTCGGTATGCCAGGGCGTATTCAAAAGCACACTCTGGTCTATACAGTCGTACTCGCAATGGTGTTAGCAGTCGCATTTGATCTGAGTAGAATTGCTTCCGTAGGGGCTATTCTATATCTCGTGATGGATATGATCGTTCACTGGGGAGTCTTAAAGCATCTTAGTGAAAAGGTAAATGCGAAATCTGGTATTGTTTGGACGGCTTTAATTCTCGATGCCATTGTATTGCTTGCTTTCATGTGGGTGAAAGCAAATAATGACTGGTTGATTGTCTTAGTTTCAGTTTTGTTTATCATTTTGATTTTTATTGGAGAACATTTTTTCTTGAAGTATAAACAGGAAGAGTAATTTACTATAAAACATTAAAGGAGCTTTCCTGTTAGAAGGTTTTTCGGGGACTTGTACAAAAAGAGCCCTCTTGGTAGGATCCGGGGTGTCAAATCAGCACGAATTGATCCCTAACTTAGAACCAAGGAGGACTCCAACGTGAATTTTACTCAAAATACTAAAATAAATCAAGTCACCGATCAAACCCTCGTTATTGTAATGGATATCGCGAAACGAACGCATTATGCCTGCTTTGTGGATGAAAGAGGTCGGATATTAAAGAAAGCTTTCCCGGTCTCTCAATCCAGAGAGGGGTTCGAAGCGTTTTACCAGCGTATTCTAAAAGCCATGCAGGAATAAAAACCATTCAGTTACTTCAAGTGTCTGAACACTCGATTGGCGTAACCGAAGGACATCAGATGGCCCGTATTGAAATTACCACGCTTGTCCGACATTACCGTCAGCTTGAGAAGGAAATCGATGCCCTTACAGACCAGCTCACCAAGCTGGTTGAGAACAGTGTCGAGTATGAAATGCTTCAAACGGTTCCTGGCTTAGGAGGAACCACGATTGTTGAATTATTAGCTGAGATTGGTAGTTTTTCTCATTGTCAACACCCACGCCAATTACTGAAACTTGCGGGGTTAACCATACGAGAAAACTCCTCTGGCCAACACAAAGGTCAGAAGCGTATATCAAAGCGTGGAAGAAGACGATTGCGTGCCATTCTCTTCCGTGTCATGATGCCGATGATTCGACACAATGAAGCCTTCAAAAAACTTCACACCACGTATTACACAACACGCAGTACGAATCTGTACGAAAAAACATCCGTTATTGTCTTATGCGGAAAGCTTTTAAAGATCTTACACACCATTAGTACAAAGCACGTGCCGTTCGATGTCGAGCGCATGATGTGGGATTTCCCTAAGCTCGAAGAGGCTTCCTGAGCTACATTCACCGTTCTGTTGACAACAGGATGACACGGAAGCCGGCTATATTTTATCCATTCAACCTTGAGTCCCTAAAGGAGCTTCGCCAGCCTCTGCCTTATGAAATAGACCGAACGAAGGAATGTAGGCACAAAGATGCCAAGAGACGTGGGAGGGTCCGTCATAATAAGCAACGCAGAGATCCACAGTGCATCGTATATCTCTTGACCCTACATCCATTTTTGCCCAGTTGTGTTAGCGGAGCGTACTCTGGTTTTGTAAGAAAAGCACAGAATTGAAAAACAATGTTAGTGAGTGTGTCGAAAACATTTTTTTGGCACCTCTACAACGGTGTGAACCGTTGATATATCAATATTTATAGAGGGAGGTTGATTGAATTTATTGTTCAACTGAGTTTGACTATATACCTGTATGGGTATAGAGTAGCATCATGTTTAACAAACGATATTTTATATTTTTATTTCCTTATATACCCGCAGGGGTAATTATGATCTTTATTATTTATGGGAATAAGTAATAACCTATAGTCAAGGAGGTAAGAAACATGAAGGAAATTAAACCAGAAGAAGTAGCAAAGAAAGTAAACAGTAATGAGAGGGTAAGTATCATTGATGTGCGAGAGGACGAAGAGGTAGCACAGGGTAAAATCTCTGGCGCAACTCATATTCCTTTAGGTGAATTACCAGATCGTCTTGATGAAATCGATCAATCAACAGAACATATCATGGTTTGTCGTTCAGGTGGACGAAGCGGAAAGGCATATCAATTCTTAGAAGAGCAAGGCTACAACGTACGGAATATGACAGGCGGAATGCTTGAATGGAAAGAGGAAGTAGTGAAATAAAGGAGGATTCAAAATGAGTCTTATTGCAAATGAAACATTGGATGCAAAAGGATTGGCGTGTCCGATGCCAATTGTAAAAACAAAAAAAGCAATGAAAGATTTGGATCCAGGTTTAGTTATTGAAGTACAAGCAACTGATAAAGGATCAACAGCAGATATTAAAGCATGGTCCGAATCTACAGGACATCAATATTTAGGAACTGTGGAAGATGGAGAAGTATTGAAGCACTATATAAGAAAAGCAAGTGAAGGAGAAACGTCTGAAGAAAAGAAACATGAAGAAGTTCTTGATTTAGATGGACTTCGCAAGAAGATAGATGGAAAAGAAAACATTTCGATCCTAGATGTACGTGAACCGGCTGAATATGCATTCGGACATATCCCAGGTGCAGTTAATATACCCCTCGGGGAATTAGAAGAACGTTATGAGGAACTAAACAAAGGTAATGACATCCATGTTATTTGCCGTACAGGTAACCGCAGTGATTTAGCAGCTCAAAAACTAAGTGCAAAAGGCTACAAAAACGTGAAGAACGTTGTACCAGGAATGTCCGATTGGCAGGGACCAACAGAGAAGAATAACTAAATTATTAATTAAGTGGAGGGGTTTTTTAAATGGCTAATACAAAAGTAGCAATTATTGCAGCAAACGGAAGTCTTTTTGACGCGTATAAAGTATTGAATGTGGCAACAGCAGCAGCAGCTTCTGATGCAGAGGTAGGTATCTTTTTCACATTTGAAGGTCTTAATTTAATTCATAAAGAAGGACACAAGAATTTACCAATTCCTGAAGGGAAAGAGCACTTCCAGGAAGGGTTTGAAAAAACGAACGTACCTTCAATCGAAGAGCTTATTGGCGTTGCACAGGAGTTAGATATTAAATTTATCGCTTGTCAGATGACAATGGACGTTATGGGACTTGAGAAAGAAGAATTCGTTGATGGAATTGAAGTAGGCGGCGCAGCCTCATATATTGACTATGCGAAGGATGCTAATATCTCATTAACATTCTAAACAAAGGAGGATTTCAGCTTGTCTGTTAAGACGATTACAACAAATGAAGTAGCAAAAAAGGTTGTCAATAACGAAGAAACAACGATTCTAGATGTTCGAAACACCGACGAATTTGATGATTGGAAAATTGAAGGTGGAAAAATAGACGTCATCAATGAACCGTACTTTAATTTACTAGATGGAATAGAAGATGTTGAAGATAAACTAGGTAAGGATCAAGAAATCATCGTTGTCTGTGCAAAGGGCGGCTCCTCACAAATGGTTGCAGAAATGTTCGATGAAGCTGGTTTTACAGATGTTTATTCGCTTGAAGGCGGAATGAAAGCATGGAGTGAACATTTAGAGCCGACGAAAATCGCAGATCTTACTGGCGGTGGAAGCCTATATCAATTCGTACGACTAGGAAAAGGGTGTCTATCGTACTTTATTGAATCTGATGGCGAAGCTGCGCTTGTCGATGCCAACAGAATGATTGATATTTATGAAAAATTCGCTGAAGAAAAGGGTGTGCAAATCAAGCACTTAATAGATACCCACCTTCATGCTGATCATATCTCAGGTGGACGTAGTTTAGCAGAAAAAGTTGGTGGAACGTACAATCTTCCTCCAAAGGATGCTACAGAAGTGACGTTTGAATATCGACCACTTGAAGAAGGTAACAATATTGTAGTTGGGAATACGACGGTAAAAGTAGAGCCATTGTACTCACCTGGTCACACGATTGGAAGTACGTCGCTCATTATCGATGATCAGTATCTACTAACAGGGGACATTCTATTTGTTGAGTCCATTGGACGACCTGACCTTGCAGGTAAAGCAGAAGACTGGGTAGGAGATCTTCGTAACACGTTATACAAACGCTACAAAGAGCTTTCAGATGACTTAATCGTATTACCTGCACACTACTCATTCTCTAGTGAGTTAGGTGAAGTTGGACAAGTGTCTGCACGTTTAGGAGAGCTTTATGATAAGAACGCAGGTCTTCAGGTTGAGGATGAAGAGAAGTTCAGAAGTATGGTGACGGACAACCTTCCTCCGCAGCCTAATGCCTACGAAGAAATCAGAAAAACGAACATGGGGAAAGTTATCCCTGATAACGAAGAACAAAGAGACATGGAAATTGGACCAAACCGCTGTGCGGTTCACGGATAATAAGGAGGATAACAATGGAATCAAATAAAGTATTAGATGCAAAAGGGCTAGCATGCCCGATGCCAATCGTTAAGACGAAGAAATCAATTCAGGAATTGAATTCAGGTGAAGTACTAGAAGTTCATGCGACAGACAAAGGTGCAAAAAGTGATATTGCAGCATGGGTTAAATCTGGGGGCCATGAACTACTACAAGATACAGAAGAAGATGGCGTACTAAAATTCTGGATTAAAAAAGCATAAAAAATAATAAAGGCCCCACGGGGCCCTTATTTATATAAGATGGTGAAAATATGGAAATGGAATATAGTATTTATTTCTTAACCGTCATCTTTCTGATTGGTTTCATCGGTTCCTTTGTTTCAGGCATGGTCGGAATTGGTGGATCGATTATTAAATACCCAATGCTTCTTTATATCCCGGCATTATTAGGATTTTCAGCCTTTACTGCCCATGAAGTCGCAGGTATTAGTGCAGTTCAAGTCCTCTTCGCTACAATCGGTGGTGTATGGGCATATCGAAAAGGCGGTTATTTGAATAAAACGTTAATTATCTACATGGGGATCAGCATTTTGATCGGTAGCTTTATCGGTGGATTTGGCTCGAAACTCATGACAGATGGTGGCGTAAATCTTGTTTATGGGATACTTGCTACCATTGCCGCAATCATGATGTTCATTCCAAAGAAAGATATTGATGATATACCGATGGATCGGGTGAACTTTAACAAATGGTTAGCAGCTTTCTTTGCATTTCTAGTCGGTATTGGAGCAGGAATTGTTGGTGCAGCAGGTGCTTTCATCCTTGTACCAATTATGCTGTTAGTATTAAAGATCCCCACACGAATGACAATCGCATCTTCCTTAGCAATCACATTTATTTCTTCCATAGGGTCGACGGCAGGTAAAATTTTTACTGGGCAGGTATTGTTTATTCCTGCGGTGGTCATGATCGTGGCAAGCTTAATTGCTTCTCCATTAGGAGCGAATTTCGGGAAGAAAGTAAATACGAAAATACTCCAGATTATTTTAGCACTATTGATTTTAGGAACCGCGATCAAAATCTGGATAGAGCTTTTAGGATAATTCATAGTCAATTGTTAAAACCACTACGCGTTTTATTAAAAAAAGTAACGGTTTATTTTAGATAAGGTGAATGGTAATAAGGTAGCAGCTTCGAGTAATAGGGGGCAAACAAAAGAATAGCATTTTTTTTTGAAAATACATGAAATCTGCATAAAGTACGGGAATAAGACTAATAGCTTGTAATTTACAAGAGATAGAATCTAATATAAGAAATTTTAAAAGGAGTGGATGAAGATGATGAACGGTGGCGGAATGGGCGGAATGGGAGGTGGCTTCTTTGGTTTTGGCTTCCTTTTTATTCTTATCATTATTGCAATAATCGTTGTCGTTTTTTGGATGAGGAAACCGGGATCAAGTAGTAAGTCTTCTTCAACTAATTCTGCGGAAACGTTAAAAGAACGTCTCGCGAAAGGTGAAATTACAGAAGAAGAATATGACCGGTTAAAAAGGAAACTTAATAGCTAATTTATAGTGTTAAAAATATCCTGGGGTTCATCCTTTAAGGATGAACCCCATATTAACGTCAACAAAACCATATTAGAGGTGAAACGGAATGAAGCGAAAAGTAATCGGATCAATCTTAATCGTCACTCTACTCGTTATTGGTGGAGCGGTCTTTCTCAACTCTCCTTTCTATAGTAGTGGAGATTCAACCTTACCTGAGGGGGT
>ERZ1089244.70-NODE-70-length-18487-cov-6.284125_pt1 | contig 18487 bp, 18 predicted proteins | sample MGYA00383550_ERZ1089244 | MGnify/ENA primary metagenome ERZ1089244 (study PRJEB34543, sample SAMEA5968661) | marine metagenome | biome: water | collected 2014-06-21 | depth 0 m | study: Ocean Sampling Day (OSD) data from North Adriatic Sea
ATCATTCGTACACTATCCTTGAGGAGGGCTTCAATTTTTCTTCCTGAAAAAGCCGATTGCGTGTATGCGCACAAAATGACTTTCATCATCATGCGAGGATGATAAGCTGGGCATCCTGTATCACGCAAGAATCCCGTAAAAGCTGATGAGAGGCGTGCGCTTGCGATTTTCCAGGACATCTATGTAGTTTTCTTCGCTCCCATAACCGGCATCCGCAACGACATAAGTAGGCAATTGAAAGAAATCCTTTTCCACACGATCAATAAACGGAAGAAAAGTACGTGTATCCGTTGGGTTTGGAAAGATATCGTACGCGAGTGCGACCAACTCATGGACGGCATAGGCGATATCATTTCCTTGTAATTTCATTTCTAAATCTAGGGGCAAAATCACTTCGTACAATACCTATCGAAAAGAGAAAAAGAAAAGCTATAGGAAGGATGCGTTTCACGTATCCAATTGGGACTACAATGAAAAAGAAGATACATTCACATGCCCGAATAGAAAACAGTTGCCATTCCGATACGTTTCTCATCGCACTGACAGAGGTGGCTTCACTCGAGAATTTAAAGTATATGAAAGTAAAAACTGTACCGGTTGTCCGTTCCGTTCTCATTGTACAAAAGCAAAAGACGGGACCAATCGAAAGATCTTCTATAACGCCAAATGGGAAGAACAAAAGAATATGATTCAACAGCTGCTTTCGGATGAAAAGGTTCCGTTCATCAAAAACGATGAACGGAACCTTTTTATCGATATTTCAGGCTAGTTATGTCCCCGCCTCATATTAACGTCAACAAAATCATATAAGAGGTGAAACAGAATGAATCGAAAAGTAATCGGATCAATCTTAATCGTCACTCTACTCGTTATTGGTGGAGCGATCTTTCTCAACTCTCCTTTCTATAGTAGTGGAGATTCAACCTTACCTGAGGGGGTTACACATGGGGAGACGAGTATTCTAGAAGTGAATGCACAGGAACCAGAGGACCGACCTGTAAAGACATTCAACCTAACTGCAGAGGAGACTGAATGGGACATCAGTGAAGGTAAGAAAGTCAATGCGTGGACGTACAACGGGACGGTACCCGGGGAACCTTTACGAGTTACTGAAGGAGATTACTTTCGTATTAATTTAAAGAACGAATTGGATGTGCCAGTCACGATTCACTGGCACGGGATGTTACTGCCAAATAAAATGGATGGTGTACCAGGGCTCACACAGGATGCTGTACAACCAGGGGAGTCATTCACATATGAATTTATTGCCAATGATGCAGGAACCTACTGGTATCATTCGCACCAGCATAGTTCTAAACAGGTGGATAAAGGTCTATATGGTTCATTCGTTATTGAAGAGCAGAAGAAAGAATATGAGAAGGATGAATTTTTCATTCTTGATGAATGGGCGGTTAATCAGGAGAAAAGAGATATAACAAATATGGGTGGCATGATGAAGGGCGCTATGTCAGGGAACGGCGAAGCTGATACCGAACAGATGTATGATACGTTCACAGTGAACGGAAAAGCGGGACATGCCGTTGAATCACTTGTTATGAAAGAAAGAGAAACGGCAAGGTTGCGCTTCGTAAACGCAGGGTACCAGCAACATCAATTGGTTTTCCCTGAAAAAGCAATGAAAGTGATCGAAGTTGATGTTGAAAAGGTTAAGAATTCAGGTGGTACCTCGAACGTACTAGAAATCGCGCCTGGCGAACGTATCGATGTAGAATACACAAGACAGAGTAGTAAAGCTACAATAATTAAAGAGAACGCTAATCGAGAAAATGCAGATGATATGGTAATTCCTGTTGTCTCCAGTGAAGAGGATGCTTCTGTTCCAAGCAATCAATCGATTTCATCCTCAGGCTCTGATGTTGCAACTGGCACTTCATTTGGAAGTGAAGAGGTAATTTTTGAAGAAGTACCTGAACCTGACGTCACGTATAATATGGACTTGAACATGGGAATGGACATGGGGGAAGGTGTAGCTTTTCAAATTAATGATCAGGTCTTTCCGAATACCCCTCCTATCGACGTGAAAGAGGGAGATATCGTTAAGGTGAAAATAACGAATACAGGAAATATGAATCATCCCATGCATTTACACGGCCATCGATTCCAGGTAGCCTCAAAAAATGGCAACAAATATGATGCACCGCGTGTAAAGGATTTAATCCACGTTAAGCCAGGAGAAGAATACACAATCTACTTCAAAGCTGATAACAAAGGAGAATGGTTGTTTCACTGTCATGATAACAACCACGCTGCCTGAGGAATGGTAACAATCGTAGATTACAAAGGTGTCTATTCACCTTTCGAGCTTAGTGGAGAGCACAATAACCAGCCAAATTAAAATTGTTTCTGGATGACTTCGGTATAATACCGAGGTCCTTTTTATTTGATAAAAATATTCTCTTTGTTACGTAGAAGAGTTCTGAAACAATCCAAGATACCATGACTAACGATAAAGCCTTTGCGATTATAATTGGAATAACATATAAATCGGTAGTGATTGTAAGAGTGGTAGAGTTTAATTGTCAAGGGAGCGAGAGATTTATAGATCAGTTTGATTCAATCATAGTTTTTGTCTTAAAAAAACATATTTTCTACACAATAAATTCATACTCTAAAGGCAATATTTTCTTGAGCCATCACATTACGGTATAATAAAAGGAAGATAACGGAAGTAGGAGGAGTACTATGAAGAAGAATATAAGCGCAATAGCATTTACACTTTTTATACTTTCATTATTATTGGTTGCATGCGGTAATAATGAAAACATGAATGAGGGTACAAATACGGGACCTTCAAACATGGATTCTGATTCAGGAGAAAGTATGGACAGCATGAATCATGCAGAGTCTAGTGACATTCCAGAAGGCTTAAAGGAAGCAAACAACCCAACATATGAAGTTGGTAGTAATGCCATCATCACAGCAAATCATATGAAAGGGGTGGACGGTGCTGAGGCTACGATCAAAGGTGCTTATCAAACGACAGCATATGTGATTTCGTATACACCTACTTCCGGTGGTGAAAAAGTAGATAACCACAAGTGGGTCATACAAGAGGAAATAGAAGAAGCTGGCGGTGGAAATTTAGAAGAAGGAATGGAAGTTACCATCACGGCTTCACACATGGAGGGTACGAACGGAGCTAAGGCCATCATCGAATCGAAAAATTCGACCACTGTCTATTTGGTAGATTATATACCTACTACAGGGGGAGAGAAAGTAACATAAATGGGTTACAGAATCTGAGCTTACCGTTAAATAGAGTGAAATTATTCTAGCACTGTTTTTTATCATGCATCTATTCTGCCTTAAATAAAGTGGAAAAATTAACGTTTTGCACATATTCTCAATAATTATTTATTAGAGTATTAGTGAATGTGAATACAGGAAAAAGGATGATCATGATTTGAAAACAAAATGGTTTCCTTTAATAGGAACAACAATCTTACTAATTAGTGCAGGATGTCAGAATGATAAGGAAACGAAACCGGAAGAAAACACTGAAGTAGTTCAAGTCGAAGAGGGAGAAGAAAAGCTTGTTTCATTAAAAGTGTCTAATTTATATGGGGAATTACAAAATATAAAAATAGAACATGTTCATGGTATCGGATACCCTAGGGTTTAATGCGGTATCTGATGGATTTTATAGTAGTGGCCATCCAGGAGAGGGATCTAACCTTCTAAACCCGATGGGGCTAATTAAAAGTACGGATAGAGGAAATACGATAGAAGAGCTAGGATTCCAGGGAGAATCAGACTTCCATTACCTCACAGTAGGTTATGAGAGTCATGCTATCTATGCAGTGAATCAAGAAAAGAATAGTGAGATAGATACTGGAGTTTATTTTAGTGAAGATGCAAAAGAATGGGAACAAGTTCAGCTAAAAGGGACTCCTAATCAATTATCTGGAATAGCGACTCACCCCGTTGAATCAAACGTACTAGCAATAACATCTCCAACTGGTTTATATTTTTCAAGTAATAAGGGAAGTTCTTTTGAGCGTGTTTCTGATAAAGTAGCTGTAAGCTCAGTCTCCTTTATGGGAAACCAACTTGTTTATGCTAAAGAAAATAACAGGTTAGTTATTCAAGATCTTAGTATGGGGGATGAGAAGGAGTTACCAATGCCAAATGATGAAATTGAAATGATCGATCATATCGCTGTAAATCCTCAAAATGAAAAAGAGATTGTTTTTCATACCACAAACGAATCGATTTATCGAACGACCAATCTAGGGGAAGAATGGGAACAACTCGTTAAAAAGGGGAAATCGCTGATTAAGCGGGGCTGAAGTAAGGAGCTTAAAATGTATGATGTTTTTAATTCATTAAGTCAAATTCTTAGTGGACCTCTGACTACACTGGCATACCAGACTAATTCGATTCCTTTGTTATCAGCTTTCATTCTTGGAGTGCTTGGAGCGACCGCGCCTTGCCAGTTTACAGGAAATATTGGCGCGATTACGTTCTATGGGAGTCGTTCATTTCAAAAAGGAATTGCCTGGAGCGAAGTATTTTCATTTATTTTAGGTAAAATCGTTGTTTTCTCAAGCTTGGGCTTAATCGTTTGGATCCTTGGGCAAGAGTTTCAGCAAAGTCTCACAAGGGTTTTACCAGTAGCAAGGAAATTATTCGGACCTCTCGTCATTTCAATAGGTTTATATCTGTTAGGGGTATTTAAATTGAACTGGAGTGTAAAGCTTGGTGAGGTTCCAGAAAGATTTCTGAAGAAGGGCAAATGGGGAGCTTTTCTAATGGGAGGAAGCTTTTCGTTAGGATTTTGTCCTACAATGTTTTCGTTGTTTTTTATATTACTTATGCCCCTTGTTCTTGCAAGTCCGTATGGTGCATTCCTCCCGGCTACTTTCGCGATAGGCACGTCATTGCCGTTCATGTTCGCGATATTCTTGATCTGGTATTTCGGATTAAGTGGCGCCTTTCTTAAAAGGAGTAAAGAAATTGGAGTTACTTTACAAAGAATTGCGGGAATTACACTTATTGTGATTGGGCTCCTCGATGCGATTACGTACTGGTTCTAAAAAGTTTTATGAAAAAAGGGAGGGAAATATAAATGGGAAAGACAGTAGTCACGGTTTATACAAGGCCAACTTGAGGTGATTGCCAAAAGTTGAAAGAGTTTCTTTCAAATTCATCGATATCTTTTGAAGAACACGACGTATCCTCTTCTCCCAATGAAGAAAAAGTCATGATTAAACAATTTGGAAATCGAATCGTCCCGGGAATAATTATCACTGTCGTTTCGTTATTGGGATTAAAAAGAAAAGAATACAAATTTACCGGTTTTGAAAACAATGAAGAAAGGATCAAATCTCTTCTTCCCTAAAGAACTAATATTAAAGGAGCTGTCCATCTTCGGAGGGACAGCTCCTTTTCATAGTCAGAGTACAAAATGTAAGATAAACCCAATACTTACAAATAACATAGAAGCATACGTAACAATATTCATAAATACTGAATCTTTATGATGATGATTCATGTGCATTCCGCTGTTTGACTTCTTAAACTTACGGTTTAATCCAAGAGCTACGATGGTTAATCCGATGAACAACATGTTAAACCAGAACGTGTAGTTAATTTTGAAAGGATTTTCCTTCATAATCTGCTTCGCAGATTCAGGCAATATACCTAGGGCAGAAAACGCGCCATGCAGGGTTAATGCTGTAATAACAATAGCGACAAAGAAAACACCTGCTATATAGATAGCTGTTTTCTTACCATAGTATTTGGCATTAACTTTAACAATCGGAGGCACCATTAAGTCCGAATAAATGAATGCCATAATTCCTCCGAACGTTACTCCACTTGAAGCAATGATCGTTGCGATAGGAATATTCCCCATCGAACCAATGAATGTCAAAGCCGCGGCAAATGGAGCGATAAGTACATTTTCAAGGAGCTTCCAAAAACCGATGTTATCTTGATTGGCTAAGAAAATGGTTTTCCAAACACTTTCGGGTACAAAAGCTTTCATTATTCCAGCAACAGTAAATCCGATAATTATCTCTTTCCATACCATCTGCCAATTCATCACGAACTCCATGCCAACCTGGTACCAGCCTTTTTTACTTTTTATCTTTTCTTTCCAGTTAAATTCTTCTTTCTCCTCATCATCAAGACGATCACGAGACTCTTTGACTAACTTTTCTGGGTATGTAACTTTCACAATACCCCACATAATAAGGATAAGGAGAATTCCTCCAATGATTTCTGCTATTACAAATTGCCAACCCAGGAAAATATAAATTAGAATACCTAATTCCACAACTAGGTTCGTGGATGCAAAGAGAAAGGCGAGGGTAGGAATAAAATGAGCTCCTTTTTTGAATAAACTCTTTCCTGCAGCTAGTGCTGCAAATGAGCAAGAGGAGCTAATTCCTCCAAACAAGGCAGATAAACTAACAGATTTTAAGCTATCGTCACCCATGTATTTCACCATCTTATCTTTTGAAACGAATGTCTGGATCATCGAACTGATTAAATATCCTAGTACAAAAGCCCAACCGGTTTTCCAGAAAAAACCGACTGATGAGAAAGCAGCTTCTCCGATTTTTTCAAGCATTGTGAATCCCTCCTGAAATAGTTTAATGAATATGTTCGCTATGAACGATCTGTGTATAAGGTGTTACCCATAAATTATAGCGTTTAAACACTTACCCCATGAGGGTATAAAAAATTATGTGCGGATCATTCTAATGATGGATTAGATAATTAAGATTTATATCTTGACTACAATACCTAACAGGGGTATATTTTAGTTAAACTAGTTAAAGGAGATGACCTGAATGAATAATGATTTGGACCTTGATCTTCCACTTCATCCAGATAAACACCCTTCCGAGGACAGAACGGAAGAAGAGAAACAAAAATTACAAAATCGATTGAAGCGAATAGAAGGTCAAATTCGTGGTATTCAGAAAATGGTCGGAGAAGATCGGTATTGTGTTGACATCCTTATCCAATTATCAGCTATTCAAGCAGCGCTAAAGAAAGTAGGTTATTCCTTACTTGAGAGGCATACGAAAACATGTGTAGCGAGCTCTATAAAAAAAGGTAACGGTGATCATCAAATAGAGGAATTGATGAAAGTGATCCAACAATTCTCCAAATAAGAAGGTGATAGAATGGATACGACAAAACAAGTTTCATTCGATATAACAGGTATGACTTGTGCTTCATGTTCACAGCGTATTGAAAAAGTGCTGAACAAAATGGACGGAGTTAAAGCAAATGTGAATCTCGCGATGGAAAAAGCTAATGTTCAATTCGATGAACAACAAGTTAAAGCTGCTGAAATCGTAAATAAAATTGAAAAACTCGGATATGGAGTTCGTAAAGAACATGTGGAACTAGACATTCATGGTATGACCTGCGCTGCGTGTTCGACTAGAATTGAAAAAGGGTTAAATCGTACGCAAGGAGTAGATTCAGCTTCTATAAACCTGACGACTGAATCAGGGATTGTGGAGTATCAGCCAGGTGACGTTACGGTAGATCAGATTATTGAGAAAATAAAGAAATTAGGGTATGATGCGATTGTTAAAAAGGATCGAGAAGAGAAGAAATCACATAAGGAAGAAGAAATTAAGAAGAAGAAGATAAAGCTTGGTATATCGGTTTTGCTTTCATTACCACTACTTTACACCATGATTGCCCATCTTCCGTTCGATGTTGCTCTTCCATTACCTGAACTCTTTATGAACCCTTGGTTTCAATTCCTATTAGCTACACCTGTACAATTTTATATTGGTGCTCCGTTTTATGTCGGAGCGTATCGTGCACTCATTAATAAAAGTGCAAACATGGATGTACTCGTTGCACTCGGGACATCGGCTGCTTACTTTTATAGTGTGGTTGAAGGAATAAGATTGCTTATAACCCCGGGGTATCATCCTGAATTGTATTTTGAGACGAGTGCTATTTTGATTACCCTTATTCTCATCGGTAAGTTGTTTGAAGATCTTGCTAAGGGTAGGACGACTCAGGCAATCACAAAGCTTCTTAACCTACAGGCGAAAGAGGCTAGTGTCATCAGGGATGGTGAAGAAGTGAAGATTCCTGTCGAGCAGGTAGTAGTTGGTGATACGATTATTGTTCGGCCTGGTGAAAAGATCCCTGTAGATGGTACCGTCAAAAAAGGGAAATCGTCCGTAGATGAATCGATGATTACTGGAGAGTCGATTCCAATTGAAAAGACGGACGGCGACGCGGTCATCGGTTCAACGGTGAATGAAAATGGTACATTAACAGTGATGGCTGAAAAAGTGGGAAAAGATACTGCATTAGCAGGGATCATAAAAATCGTAGAAGAAGCTCAAGGCTCCAAAGCCCCTATTCAACGAATGGCTGATATCATCTCAGGTATTTTTGTTCCAATCGTTGTAGGAATCGCAGTCGTGACGTTTCTCGTATGGTATTTATGGGTGAATCCATATGATTTACCACAGGCACTTGAAGTGGCGATTGCTGTCCTAGTTATTGCTTGTCCATGCGCACTTGGACTAGCGACACCTACTTCGATCATGGTTGGAACAGGGAAAGCTGCTGAGATGGGTGTGCTATTCAAAGGTGGCGAGTTTCTTGAGGGCACACACAAAATCGATGCGATTTTATTAGATAAAACGGGAACGATCACAAAAGGGAAACCGGAAGTAACGGACTTCACTGTTTTTGAAGGAAATGAACAAGAGGTCTTAGCCTCTCTTGTTGCAGCAGAAAAAGCTTCTGAGCATCCACTTGCAAGGTCGATTGTCCAATATGGCGAACAGAGGAAAATTAAAGTGGAAGAGGCAGAGAGTTTTGAGGCGATACCTGGCCACGGAATTACGTCTATGATCGATGGCAAAAGGGTTCTAATCGGAACCAGAAAACTAATGAAACGTGAGAATGTGGAGTATACTCATCATGAAGATCAGATGGCAGCCTATGAAACAGAGGGGAAAACTGCCATGTTCATCGCCATTGAGCAAAACGTTATGGGTATCATCGCTGTTGCTGATACAGTGAAAGAAACATCGAAACAAGCGATCCATGAATTGCGAGATCTTGGTATCGATGTTTATATGATTACTGGTGATAATAAACGAACGGCAGAAGCGATTGGAAAGCAAGTAAATATCACTGGTATATTTGCAGAAGTTCTTCCAGAAGACAAAGCAAATAAAGTAAAAGAATTACAGAGTCAAGGGAAACGAATTGCTATGGTAGGTGATGGTATTAACGATGCGCCAGCTCTTGCGACAGCTGATATAGGTATGGCGATCGGTACCGGCACAGATGTTGCGATTGAGACGGCCGATGTTACCCTCGTCGGTGGGGATTTAGACCATATTCCAAAAGCAATCAACTTAAGCCGAAAAACAATGACAAACATTCGTCAGAATTTATTCTGGGCATTATTCTACAATTCGATTGGGATTCCGATCGCTGCACTCGGTCTATTAGCACCGTGGGTAGCTGGTGCCGCAATGGCTTTCAGTTCAGTATCTGTAGTTACGAACTCACTTCGTTTGAAGCGAGTTAAAATATAATCTCATTCTTGGAAGGAGTTTTTCTTAATGGAACAATCAACAATCACTATCAAAGGGATGACATGTAATCACTGCAAAACGGCAGTTGAAACGGCATTAACTGAGTTAGATGGTGTGTCAGGAGTAGAGGTAGATGTGAAAAAAGGTAAAGCAGATGTATCATACGATTCATCAAAGGTTACTGTTTCTGATATGAATGAAGCAGTCGAAGATCAAGGATATGACGTGGTATAGCTGTAAAAGCTAACGGGAATGTAGGTATTTAACGATCTTCCTAATTCATTCACAGATTCTCGACATTTTTAAAGTATAGTAACAGACAACATATTTAAATTATAATGAAGGGAGAAGATAGTCATGAAATTCGATTTTACACTCAAAACATCATTAGCAATTGATGAAGTTGTAAGTTCACTTGAGCAATCGCTTAAAGAGGATGGATTTGGAGTTCTCTGGGATTTTGATTTAACAGGTAAGCTTCAGGAAAAGGGGATGGATTTCAATACGCCATATCGTGTACTTGAAGTATGCAATCCCAAAGAAGCTGAACGTGTGCTGAATGAAAATAAAATGGTCGGATACTTCTTGCCTTGTAAAATTGTCGTCTACGAAGAAGATGGTGAAACATTTGTTGGTCTGCCCAGGCCAACTGCTTTAATTGATTTTATTAATAATCAGAAATTGAGCGACATAGCGAGTGATATTGAAAAACGTTTAACGACATCCATTGAAACTGCGCTTTTTTCCAGTCGATAGTGTTTTCTGTCTATCCTGTTACGTTACTGATGTCTTGTGGTAAGGCTCACGTTTTTGAAGCATGTGATAGACAATAGTAAGCATTCGATGCCCCACGGCAACGAGTGCTTTTTTTTTCTTTCTTCCTCTTGAGGCTAATAACAGGAGACGATACCTAATCGTTTTTTTCGACTTTTTGATACGGGCCAGTCAGATTCACATAAGGCGGTTTTAATATGAGGATTACCTTTGATAGATCGGGTGCTTTTTCTTTTTCCAGCACTTTCATGATTTCCATGTGATGATCCTGTCCAGGAAGCAAGGTGTTTGGCCGTTGGGGATTTGCCCATGGCCACCCCTATTCCCTATTCAGTGATAATGATTGTAGCTGTGTCTTTTTTGATTCCAGACATTATGATCAGAAGGTTCACTTCTTCTTGTTACTTCTAGAGCTGGTCAATTCGTTTTTCTATTTTTGAAATGAAGTTTTCTAAATAAGCCAGATGCATCCAGGATTGTTTAATAGAAAAGGGAGGCGATCTGTTAACGTTTCAAATAATGAATCACCACCCAGGAATGAAAAAAGAAAGAGAAACAAATTCGATTCAAGTATTGATGGTATTTTTATATTCAATGATAAAGGGTACTTATGTGATATGAATCCTGTTGCACAGGATTTGAGTGGATTGGATGAGTCTAAAAATGGGTTGGGATGTCATTTTAACAATAGAATCGTTAGAAATTGAGTAAAGGCTGAACGAATCGACGTTCAGCCTTTACTCCTACATCTAAAATCCAGTAAATCCATCAAAAAAACGCCCAGCTAAAAATGAAGTTAATTTCGTCATGAAATCAAAATATAAAAGAACGCCCATCAACATCATTGTGAAACCACCTATTTTGATTATTTTGCGGTTGTATTTCTTTATCCATTTCATTCTGCCAATAAAAAAAGACATTAATAGAAAGGGGACTGAAAATCCAGCCGTATAAGCAATCATATAGATTAATCCTTGACCTGGGTCCGAAATTCCTAACGCAATTACCGCAGCTAGTATAGGACCGGTGCATGGGGTCCATCCGGCAGCGAAACCCATTCCAATCAAACTAGAACCAACGTAACCAGAAGGCCGATTTTTAAGAGTGATTTTCTTTTCACCCATTAAAAATGTAGGCTTATAAATCCCTACGACTACCAACCCAAAAAAGAAGATGATAACAGCGCCAATCTGTCTAATTAGATTGTTATATTTAATAAAAAGGGTCCCTATTAAGGATGTTGATAGACCTAGTACGACGAAAATGATGGAAAATCCCAGTAAGAAAGAGAGGGTGTGAAGAATTGCTCTGCGCTGTAACATCCCATTTCCTTCTTTGATTTCATCTACAGAAATCCCAGTAATATATGAAAGAAAAGCAGGGTATAACGGTAGACAACAGGGAGAAATAAACGAAAGCAAGCCCGCCCCGAACGCCAGAAAGATACTCACATCAACCACGACTTCACCTCCAAACTTTAATAAATAGACTTTCTACTAATAACTTTAAAATCATATATTGGAGTTGACTTTTGTTCAATCTGTCTTTCTTCAATATCAAACCAATTATACCCATATAGGGGTATAATTCAACAAGGGAAATTTAAAACAATGGACGATCAGAACATGTCTTTCTTACGATGAGACTGAATGATATGCTTACTGGCAGGGAGCGGCTGTTTATTCTTTAAAAACTTAAAATGGCAAAACTGCATCATTTCTACATAATTATTTAGTAATCTATCTCCAAATCCTTAATAATAAAAGAAGATCAAGGGAGTGATGATTGACAGAACGTTCGTTTATTCAAATGATATAAAACGAGAATATAGTAGGAAAAGGAAGTGCTTTAGATGGAGTCTACCATTCAACCACTAAGTCGTATTGCAATTGAAGTAGGTCCAGTCACCGTTTACTGGTACGGAGTAATTATTGCATTTGGTGCATTTCTTGGATTATCTTTTGTTCTGAAGGAAGCTGAACGATTAAGTCTTAATAAAGAAATATTTATAGATTTAATCTTATATGCTGTTCCTATATCAATAATATTTGCGAGAATCTATTATGTACTATTTAGCTGGGATTACTATAAAGATAATCCAGGAGATATTATTGCAATATGGGAAGGCGGTATCGCGATCCATGGAGCTTTAATTGGTGCTGTCTTAACAACAGTGGTTTTTTCGAGAATAAAAAAAGTTTCATTTTGGAAACTAGTTGATATTGCTGCTCCAGGCTTATTAATTGGACAGGCAATAGGTCGCTGGGGAAACTTCATGAATCAGGAAGCTCATGGAGGTCCAGTCACACGGAGCTTTCTTGAAGGTCTTGCTCTACCTGATTGGTTAGTGAATCAAATGTTTATAGAGGGGACGTATTACCACCCTACTTTTCTATATGAATCACTTTGGAATGTGCTTGGTTTGATCCTGATACTTATTATTCGAAGAAAAGTGAGCTTAAAACGAGGAGAGGTGTTCCTTAGCTATGTGATCTGGTATTCAATTGGAAGGTTTTTTATCGAGGGGATGCGTACAGACAGTTTGATGTTAACTTCTTCTATTAGAATGGCACAGGCTATATCAGTCACGTTAATTATTTTGAGTATGATCTTAATCTACTATCGTAGAAAACAAATAAATTCACTACCTAACTATGCTGATAAGTCTTAAGCTTTGAAAAGATTTCTTTTTCATAATGTAGATAACTCTCATGAAAGGACAGAAAGGTGAACGTACTATTACGAATCGGGGCAATATTTTTTTGAAAACTAGGCCAGAGAATGGTCTGGTTTTTTTATTGTTTAGTAGTGTAAATCTACCCAAAATGATTGTATGAATAGACAATTTCCGTTTTAATTCGTTTGGTATGTAACAAGATTGAAATGTTACTGACATCGAAAATTGGCGGTTTCTGCATATTCAGTAGATAAAATATCTAAAGATGTAACTAATAGGAGGATGAACAAATTGAGAAGAATATTTACTTTGTTAGGAATTACTATTTTAATAGTAGGAGCCTCACCGCCCGGTTTTACATATGCTAGTGAGAATCAAATTGAGAAAAAGATTAATCAAATACAAAAGGATAAAGATAAAACAAAAACCACTACAGAAGAAAAACAAGACGAACTTCAAAAAAATCAAAGTGAGCAAATGACTATTGAAACACAGATAAAAAGACTAGATGAAGACATTACTCAAGCAAGTGAAGAAATAGAAAACAAACAAGATGAGATTAAAGATAATAAAGATGCAATAGCAACCTTGAAGTTGGAAGTTAATAAGGTTGAAGAACGAATTGAGGAACGAAATACGTTATTAAAAGGAAGAGTTCGATCGATATATCAAAAAGGTGGCTCAATTCAATACATAGATGTATTATTAGGTGCTGAAAATTTCGGGAATTTAGTTAAGCGCTTTGTTACTCTAAGCACAATTGCGGAGCATGATAAGACCATTATAGAAGAACATGAAGCTGATTTAAAGTTGTTGGAACAACAAAAAAAGGAAATGCAACGTATGAGTGAATTGTTAGAGAATCAGTTGGTTGCACTTGAAGAAGCAAAAGTTGCTTTAAATAGCAAGATTGAAGAGAAGAACCGACTAATGAATAGCCTTCAAGAACAAGAGGAGCAAATTTCGAACGAGATTACTGACCTTAGAGAAATCGAATCGAACTTAAATGCTCAAGAGGATGCACTTCGACTAGAATTGAAAAAGCAGCAAGAACGTGAAGTAGCTGCAAGGAAAAAAGCAGAGGAAGAAGCCTCCAGGGAAAGGGCAGAAAAAGAAGCAGCTAAGGAAGATGTAGAAAAAGAAGTTGAAGAGGAACAACCAAAAACAATGCAAAAACCAGTATCAAACGCTACATCCAATTCAGGAGAAAACAATGACAACTCATCAAATGAGAATCACTCACCTCAAAAAGAGGGTTCTACCAACGATAAAAAGACCGCCGAAGCTTTAGTAAAGAAGAGTGAATCTGGATTTATGATGCCTACAGCCGGAAGATTAACTTCAACTATCGGGGAACGATGGAATAAATTTCATGCAGGTATTGATATAGCGAAATCTGGAATTGTTCCAGTTGTAGCATCAGCTGCGGGTACTGTCAGTCGATCTTATTATTCAACAAGCTATGGAAATGTCGTGTTTATCACTCATTATATTAATGGGCAGCAATACACGACAGTCTATGCACATATGAGAGACCGTACGGTAAGTACAGGGCAAAGCGTTTCTCAGGGACAACAGGTTGGGAATCAAGGAAACACAGGAAACTCCTTTGGACAACATCTACATTTTGAACTTCATAAGGGTGCCTGGAACTCTTCTAAGTCAAATGCAGAGAATCCACTTAGCTATATCAATTAAAGTATGAGAGGTTGCGGTATAATTCTTCGCAACCTTTTTTATTTGGTAGATTAGTGTTTTGCCTTCTATTCAATAAAGAATGACAAGATAAGTTGTGTGAATCTACTTTTTTGATTTATTTAACAGGTGCTAGTCTACTAATTAAGAGGCTATCGCAATGATTGCGGTATATTACAACATAAATTTGTCCAAAAATACATTTCTCTTGCACGATCTCTGCATAATGATTCCGTATAATGCAATGGAGAAGAAACATTTTTGGAGGTGACTCATTGTGAACAAAACAGCAATTCCTCTGTTTTTATCATTACTATTTGTTTTAGCAGCTTGCGCAGATGATAAGTCTACTCAGACAGTCTCAACGGACAATGATAATCAGGTGAAAGTGGAAGCAAAAAATGAAAATTTGGATGGCAAGGAAATTAAAGAATTTGAACTAATTGCCCAAGAAGGGGAGTGGGAATTCAACTCCACACAATCTCTTTCTGTTTGGACATTTGGTGGAACAGTTCCTGGTAAAGAAATTAGGGTAAAAGAAGGAGAAGCTATTCGTGCGACATTAATCAATAAATTAGAAGAGCCAACCTCCATTCACTGGCATGGTGTTCCCCTTTCAAATAAACAGGATGGTATTCCGGGGGTTACTCAAGATGCTGTATTACCCGGGGAGGATTACACATACGAGTTTGTAGCAAATGATCCCGGAACATATTGGTACCATTCTCATCAAGATGGTGTAAACCAAATTGATAAAGGATTATATGGGACTCTCATAGTTGAGCCGAAAGAAGGAGAAAGTGTGAACAAGGATTATACGTTAGTTCTTGATGAATGGGAGTCAGGAAGTGAAGAAAGTTCTGAAGACCATAATATGATGAGCGAGTCGAGTGATCCCAAAAGTACGGATAGCGAAGATGAAGGTTCTGGCGGAATGATGGATGAGATGATGGCACATGATATGAGTTCTTACGACTTATTTACGATAAATGGAAAAACATCTGAAAGTGTTGAACCATTAAAAGTTAAAAGAGGCGAAAAAGTTAAATTGAGATTTATTAATGCAGGCTATATGGCTCACAAAATGCACATTCCAGTAGACTACCGAGTTACGCATGTTGACGGTCAAAAAATAAATAAACCAAAGTCTCAGTCACCGTCTATACTAGAAATTGCTCCAGGAGAGCGATATGATATTGAGTTTACAGCAGATCAAAATGGAAACTTTACGATTGATTGTCACGGTGAAATGAAAGGCGCAGAAAACATGAAAATTAATGTCGTCTTTGAAGGAGAATCTCTTAACATGGTCAGCCATCAGGATGATGAAGATTCAATAATTGACTTTAACAAACTCGGAGAAAATAAAGAAGGACCATTTTCTTTAGATAATCAGTTCGATGTCGAATATAAGATGGACCTGGGTGTGAAAATGAACCATGAGTCAATGGATATGGAATGGACTATCAACAATGAAACTTTCCCAGATACCAGTCCATTAAAAGTGAATAAAGATGATAAAGTGAAAGTAACCTTAACAAACAACAGTAAAGATAAATCAGTTCATCCTATGCACCTCCACGGTCACTTTTTTCAAGTTTTAAGTAAAAACGGGAAAGAATTAAAAGGTGCTCCGATCATTAAAGATACGCTTAACGTCAAGCCGGGTGAGACATACGAAGTTGCCTTTTTAGCTGATAATCCAGGTAATTGGTTATTTCATTGCCACGATTTACACCATGCATCTAACGGAATGGTAACGATGGTAAAATATAACGATTTTAAAGGGTTTTATAAAAGTAGTGGTGATGTTGAGAATATGCCAGAATAGAAGGTTATGTATTATTGAAAAATTGATTAAATCTTTAAAAGAGCAACGATCTAATAGCTTAAATGCTGCTATTAGATCGTTGCTTCTTTTTATTGCCATAAGATCTGTCATGTACAATCATCCATCCTTATATAAATAAGAGAGGACAACCGTGAAGGAGGATGAATGGAATGGACATGATGATATCCGTAGAAATTGTTATAGCAGCCATTATTGTGATGTGGATAATGAAAACGGTCTTCACATATAGAAATAAAATATCATCTCACGCAGGTATGATGATTGCCATGACGATGGGAATGTTGATTGGCTTATTAGGTGGAGTGATCGTTGGGGTATTGAATCCTGGGGGACTCTTGCATTCTACTATAATTGGTGTATTAATCGGTTTGGTGGGTGGATTTATTACAGGTTTACCATTTACAACGATGGCTGTGCTAGATGGAAGTTTATCGGGGTTGATGGGAGGCATGATGGGAGTGATGCTTGGAGATATGGTCGCATCCAATCTACGGTCTATTCTTCTTGAATATATGTTCTGGATGTTTATATGTTTTACACTTATCCTGATTTATCTTTTATATGATGTCATCACACTCAAATTACCAGTACTAATAAGAAGTCCAATACTTCTTACGATCACCCTCGCATTATTTTTTTTAGCTATTGAACAATTTGACGTGCCAAAAAAAGTGAGCAATGAAGAGGAGAGGACTAACTCACATACAATACATGAGGAAGGGAAAGAAGTATCAAATGCAAAGGGAGGTGTTGCTTCTTTTGACAACATAACAAGGGTAGTTGCTAGGGACTTTTCATATTCACCCAAAACCATACAAATTGAAGGCGGAAAACCTTTTACTCTCATTATGAAAAATATGGGCGACATTGAACATGATTTAGAACTAACCGCTGCAGATGGATCGGTTATTCATCTTCACGCCCTTCCAGGAGAAGAAAAGCAAAAACACCTTAACTTACCGGTTGGAACATATCAATTTGAATGTACGTTACCAGGACATAAGGAAGCTGGCATGCTTGGGAGTATGGTTGTTTCTAAATAAATATACAGCAACATCTAAACCTCTGCTCGTTTAAGGGGTTTATTTTTGCCATAAATGTAATAATATTTTATCCATTTCTGCACGGAATCTTCTCATTTGCAACGTATCCTTTAAAGTGAGTTAGTTTGATATTTAAAGGAGTGCAAATGAGATGTGCGGTTTTATTGGATATATACAAGACAAAAACGAAGAAATTAGTGAAATAGAGTACAACAACTTAATGAATATGAATCGAATCATTACTCATAGAGGACCTGACGATGAAGGTTATTACACTGATAACCACGTTCGATTCGGGTTTAGGCGTTTGAGCATTGTAGACTTACAAAGCGGTCATCAACCACTATCTTTTGAAGATCATCGTTACTGGATCATATTTAATGGTGAAATATACAACCATGTTGAAATTCGAAACCAATTAACTCAAGTTGGTCTAACATTCAAAACCAACTCAGATACAGAAGTCTTACTTGCTCTTTATGCTTATAAAAAAGAAAAGTGTTTAGAAGATTTAAGAGGAATGTTTTCGTTCGTTATATGGGACAAGCAGGATAAAGAGTTATTTAGTGCAAGAGATCGATTCGGAATCAAACCGTTATACATGATGCAAAAAAATGAAAAAGTTTATTTCGCATCAGAACAAAAAAGTTTATTCATGGAATATAATGACAATCAAGTGAACCGAGAATCGCTACATCATTACTTATCGTTTCAATACGTTCCAGAGCCTGAAACGATGTTACTAGACGTTCATAAAGTTCAGCCTGGCCACTATATTAGAAAGAAAGTAGGTCAACCGTTAGAGGTAATATCTTACTGGGAACCTGAATTTCACGTTTCCACTACAGACGCACAAACACAAATGAAACAAATAAAGAAA
>ERZ1089244.73-NODE-73-length-18219-cov-15.550870_pt1 | contig 18219 bp, 11 predicted proteins | sample MGYA00383550_ERZ1089244 | MGnify/ENA primary metagenome ERZ1089244 (study PRJEB34543, sample SAMEA5968661) | marine metagenome | biome: water | collected 2014-06-21 | depth 0 m | study: Ocean Sampling Day (OSD) data from North Adriatic Sea
GGTCGTTAAAGTTAGATGACCTGCCTAATATTGATGCCAGTCAATTACAACCGATCGATATTGAGTCGCTGATTGCCCCAAATGACCCACGTCATCCACCTAAGATACTCGTCCTATACGGGTCATTACGTGAGCGCTCATTTTCTCGGTTGGCGGCTGAAGAGGCAAGTCGGCTGCTGCGTTGGTATGGATGCGAGGTACGGATGTTTAATCCGTCAGGGTTGCCGCTGCCTGATGACGCTGACAGCAATCACCCAAAGGTGCAAGAGCTGCGCGAGCTCGCGCAGTGGTCAGAGGGCATGCTGTGGGTGAGTCCAGAGCGTCACGGCAGCATCACCAGCATTATGAAAGCACAAATTGATTGGATACCGCTTGCACTGGGCGGCGTACGCCCAACTCAAGGCAAAACCTTGGCAGTGATGCAAGTGAGCGGTGGCAGCCAAAGCTTTAATACCGTCAATCAGCTGCGCATTCTGGGGCGCTGGATGCGTATGATTACTATCCCCAATCAATCATCGATTCCAAAGGCTTTTTTAGAATTTAACGACGATAACCGCATGGATATGTCGCCCTTATATCTGCGCCTCGTCGATGTCTGTGAAGAGCTGGTAAAGTTCACTTGGCTCACTCGTGGACGCTCAGCCTATCTGACTGATCGCTATTCAGAACGGGTTGAAAGCGCTGAAGCAGTATCACAGCGCGTCAATCAAAAGTCGATTTAGTTTTTTATAGATTCAATCAGCTAAACCAAATAGCTCAACAAAATCGGTTAAAACAAGCCGGTTAAACCAATTCGGTTAAAAAAGCCAGCTCAAATAAGGTTGTTCCATGCTCGCATTCATTATCTTTATCGTGACTTTGGTTTTGGTGATATGGCAGCCTAAAGGTTTGGGCATTGGTTGGAGCGCGCTGGGCGGAGCCTTGGTCGCCTTGGCTTTTGGTGTGGTGCAGTTATCCGATGTCGGTATTGTATGGGACATCGTTTGGGATGCTACCTTTACCTTCGTGGCGCTAATTATCATCTCGCTTATCTTGGATAGAGCAGGGTTTTTTGGTTGGGCGGCGCTACATGTGGCGAGACTGGGCAATGGGCAGGGACGGTTGTTGTTTCCCATGATTGTGATATTGGGCGCGTTTATCTCCGCGTTTTTTGCCAATGATGGCGCTGCATTACTTCTAACACCGATTGTCATCGCTATCTTGCTCCGGCTTAAGTTTTCACCGCCGTCGGCATTGGCTTTTATCATAGCGACGGGCTTTATCGCTGATACCGCAAGTTTGCCGTTAGTGACTTCTAATTTGGTTAATATCGTCAGCGCCAATTATTTTGATATCGGCTTTGGACGTTATGCGGCGGTCATGGTGCCAGTCAATATTGTCTCTGTCATCGCAACATTAGCAGTGCTGTGGGTAGTCTATGCGCGCCAAATTCCAAAACACTATTCTATTGCCAATCTTAGCGCACCTGCATCCGCTATCGAAGATCCGCTGGTGTTTAAAGCCGCTTTTCCGCTACTAGCATTGTTATTGGTTGCTTATTTTGCCACCGAGTCACTGGGTGTGCCTATTTCCCTAGTCACTGGAGCGGTAGCCTTGGTATTAATGGCAATCGCTGGGCGCTGGTGGCAAGGTGGTCGGGGTGCTGTTGTTTCTGTATCTGACGTCGTACGTAAAGCGCCTTGGCAAATCGTCTTGTTTTCGGTCGGTATGTATTTGGTGGTGTATGGCTTGGGTAACGCAGGACTGACGGCTTATGGTGCTCAGATACTCAATTGGCTAGGGCAGCAGGGCAATATCATCGCCACAGTAGGCACGGGATTTCTTTCAGCGATTGTAGCCTCTATTATGAATAACATGCCATCTACCTTGGTAGGTGCGCTGGCTATCGATAGCGCGCAAGTACCGGCAACGACTCGTGATCTGATGGTTTATGCTAATGTGATTGGTAATGATTTGGGGCCGAAGTTTACGCCCATTGGTAGCCTTGCGACCTTATTATGGCTACATGTCTTAGCAGAAAAGGACTATAAAATCAGCTGGGGGCAGTATATGAAAATCGGCCTGCTTATTACGCCGCCGGTACTACTAGCCACGCTGCTAGCCTTGGCGTTTTGGTTGCCTTATGTCTCTAGGTTTTAAAAATCATCTATATTGGTTATCAATTCCGGGTGGAATACCTCATTATTAGAATTGGTTTTACGCTGACATATCTAACAAGCATCAGTTATAATATGCGCGCCTTTTAACTTTTTAACTTTTAAGACGATACGTTTATTCTGTCAAGGATTTATGATGAGTGATCAGCAAGCACAAAAGCAAGCCGCAGCCCAAGCTGCTCTAAGTTATATCGAAGATGACATGATACTTGGCGTAGGGACAGGTAGTACGGTGAACTGCTTGATTGAGCTATTGCCGCAGGTCAAGCTTGCTGGTGCCGTTGCCAGCTCACAGGTGACAGAAGACAAATTGCGTGCTTTGGGTATCGAGATTGTCGATCTAAACTTTGCCGGCCAGCTTGATGTCTATATCGATGGTGCTGATGAAGTTAATGCCCATCTGCAACTCATCAAAGGCGGCGGCGGCGCGCTGACGCGTGAAAAAATCGTCGCTGCAGCGTCCAATAAATTCGTCTGTATGGTTGATGAGAGTAAGAGTGTCGATATTCTAGGCCGATCGTTTCCTGTACCGATCGAAGTCTTGCCGCAAGCGCGCTCCTATGTGGCGCGTCAGCTAGCACAAATGGGCGGTGAGCCAGTCTACCGTGAGGACTTTGTCACTGATTATGGCAATGTCATTCTCGACACTTATGACCTAGATGTCAGCAATCCTATAGCGCTTGAAAAAGAGCTAAATAATATCGTGGGTGTGGTCTGTAATGGTATCTTTGCCGCCAATCAAGCCGATGTTTTGCTAAAGGCGAGTAGTAGTGGGGTTGAAACGATAACGCGTTAATAAGCGTCATTATTTATCGTTAAACTTTTGAAGCTTGAAGCTAGAACTTAAAACTTAAAACTTAAAACTAAGAAAAGGCAGACTACTATAAGTAATCTGCCTTTTTTGCTATCTGTTTTAAAAATATGTGCTTTTAAACAAATCGATTATCCATCAGTTAAACCGATAGTTTAATCTTATCTTTGAGCAAAAACTCCATCAAGGCCTTTTGCGCATGTAAGCGGTTTTCGGCTTCGTCCCAGACCACGGAGCGCGGATCATCAAGCATGTCGTGAGAGATTTCTTCGCCGCGGTGCGCAGGCAAGCAGTGCATAAAGACAACATCTGGATCAGCTTTATCAAGCAGCGATGGCGTCACTTGATAGGGTGCAAAGCGGCGCGCGCGTGTATTTTGCTCAGACTCTTGACCCATACTGGCCCAGACGTCAGTGACGATAAGGTGCGAGTCTTTTGCCGCATCTTGCACATCTTCGACTAGGCTGACGCAATGCGAGAAACGCTCCATCAGCTTAGGATCAGGCTCAAAGCCATAAGGCGCGGCCACGCGTAGCTCAAAGCCGAACTGACTCGCCGCTTGCATAAAGGAGGCGCACATATTATTACCATCGCCGACCCAAGTGACGGTCTTGTTCTCGATACTGCCGCGATGCTCATAGAAGGTTTGCATATCAGCGAGGAGCTGACAGGGGTGAAAGTCGTCCGTCAAAGCGTTGATAATCGGCACACTAGAGTATTTAGCAAAGGTTTCGACTTTTTCGTGACCAAAGGTGCGAATCATTATGATATCGACCATGCTCGAGATGACGCGGGCTGAGTCCTCTAAAGGCTCGCCGCGACCAAGCTGCGTGTCATTTGGTGATAAAAAAATCGCACTGCCGCCAAATTGTCCCATACCGGTCTCAAACGAAATACGCGTACGGGTAGAGGACTTCTCAAATATCATGCCAAGCGTCCGGCCCACAAAAGGCTGATAAATCTCACCTGCGTGTTGCATTTTACGCAGCTCGCTGGCTCGTTTGATTAAGGTTTCTAGTTCTTGTTTGCTTAAATCAGATAAAGTCAAAAAATGGCGCAAGCTCATAGCAGTCCTAGCAGTCGATCACGGTCAATTATAATGGTGGGCTATCAGCCGGTGTTGGTAGTTGTGCCTCAGCACACTGACCGCGGAGATAACAAACTTTTAGTATAGCGTAATTACCTTTAATGTAAATGCCCAATTTTTGCAGATTTCGAATAATAGATTAGGCTTAAAGATCAGACAGATTATATGGTTTGCACACGCGCAGGCCTTGCGCTTAAGCGGCAAAGAAGCTCATAACCGATAGTGCCTGCTTGGGCGGCGACGTCATCGACATGTGGCGCATTACCCCAAAGGACCACCTTACTATCTAGTGGTAACGCTTCGGGCAGAGCGCTGACATCGACAACGATCATATCCATCGCTACGCGTCCGCGCACCGGGCAAAGATAGCTTGTATAGCCTTGATCACTTTGATTGCTTTTTTCTGAGTCCTCTGTTTTACTTTTAACCAGTACGCAAACGTGCGTCTCGTCATTTACTGCGCGAGGATAGCCATCACCATAACCTATGCTGACGAGTGCCGTTCTAGTGGGCTTATCCGCAATCCAGCGACTGCCATAACCAATAGCCTCCCCTGTATTGACCGTAGATAACGCCATAATTTGAGCGCTAAATTCCATCGCCGGTTTTAAATTTAACTCGGACGCTGACTTATCAATGACGGGCGAGCTACCATAGAGCATGATACCGGGGCGTACCCAATCATAGTGGTGTTCAGGGAAGTTCACGAGTCCTGCTGAATTACATAGCGAACCTTGGACATCTTCGCTAACTGTCTTTTTTAATAGCGCTAGCATCTCATCAAAGCGCTGAATCTGTAGCGCATTTAACGGATGTTTGCGATCATCAGCGTTGGCAAAATGCGTGGTTAAAATAAGCTGGAAAGCGGCTTGATGTAGCTGCTTTGCCGCTTCAATTGTCTGCTGATAATCAAAACCCAAACGATTCATACCGGTATTATATTTAAGCCAAACTATTCGCGTCGCACTATCAGAGCTTGGGATATTCGCCAGCGCCCAATCAAGCTGCGGCTGATGATGAATCACGCAGCTGCAATCATAGTCGATAGCTTGTTGCCATTCATCCGCGCTGAATACCCCTTCGACTAAACCAATGGCTTTATCCCAGCCCAACTGCCGCGCCTCAAGCGCCTCGGTAAAGCTTGCGACCCCAACACCATCCGCTTGCTGCAAGGCTGGTAATATCATAGCGACGCCGTGACCATAGGCATTGGCCTTGACCATCGCTAGTACCTTTGATTTAGGCGCTAAGCGTTTGGCTTGCATCAAGTTGTGAGTGAGGGCAAGAGGATCGATAGTGACGGTAGCGGTACGCATAATAGATTTCTTTTAGCAAAACTTTGGATGGTTTTAGGTTATATTCAATCGAAAATAAAATAGATACGATAGTATCATCGTGCTACTGGTACCAGTTTTTCTTTGCTTACTGTGCGCTTTGCACTGCAGAGGCTACGAAAAATCATCCTAGTAGCATCGTATCGGTTGTAAAGTGAATTGATTATATAAGTTTTTAAGTGAGTTCAAAGCCGCGGAACAAGTAAATAGCAAGCATTACTCATCATCAAAAGTCGCGCCTTGATAGTATTCAGGGGTTAAGTTAGTAAAGCGGGTAAATTGTCCCTCAAAAGCTAGGCGTATCGTACCGATAGGGCCGTTACGCTGCTTACCGATGATGACTTCGCCGACGCCTTTATGGTCTGAGTTTTCATTATAGACCTCATCGCGATAGATAAACATAATCAAATCCGCATCCTGCTCAATAGCACCAGATTCACGAAGATCAGACATGATCGGGCGCTTATTAGGGCGATTCTCAAGACTGCGGTTGAGCTGCGAGAGCGCAATAACTGGACATTCAAGCTCACGGGCAAGCGCCTTTAGACTACGTGAGATCTCGGAGATCTCGCCCACACGGTTGCCATCGAGGCTAGGAACTTTCATCAGCTGCAGATAATCGACGATAACCGCGCCAATTTTACCATCATGGTTTTTGGCGATACGGCGGCAGCGTGAGCGCAGCTCGGATGGGGGTAGCGCCGTACTGTCATCGATATACAGATGCTTGGATTGTAGATGCTGTATGGCGTTCATCATCTTCGCCCATTCATCTTCATTCATCTGCCCTGAGCGCAAATGTGTCTGGTTAATCGCGCCCCAAGAAGACAGCAGACGCATAACGATAGACTCAGCGGGCATCTCCATCGAGAAGACCACAACGGGTAACTCCTCATTAAATAAGATACCTTCCGCCAGATTCATCGCAAAAGTCGTTTTACCCATAGAGGGGCGCGCCGCGACAATAACTAGATCACCTGCTTGCAAGCCTTGGGTTTTATTATTCAGCTCAGTAAAAGGCGTTTGTAGGCCTATCATGCCATCAGGGTTGGATTTGAGCTCTTGTATTTGGTCGATGACATTGGTCAGTACCGAGGTGATACCGACAGGGCCGCGCTGTTCGGCGCGTTTATTATGCTGCTCGTTAATACTAAAGATAGTCGCCTCAACGCTGTCTAAGATATCGCTGACCGACTGATCTTTGGGGTTATAAGCGAGGCTGAGCATATCGTTACTAGCAGTAATGAGTTGGCGTAGCGTCGACAGCTCGCGAACCCGCTGGGCGTAAGCGGTCAGGTTAAATAGAGTCGCTGGGCTTTGGCTCAGAATATCCGCTAGATAGCTATCGCCGCCGGCGCTCTTAAGAAGCTTTTGCGCCTCTAACCAATCATGTACCATCACCGTATCATAAGGCTCGTTCACTGCCGCCAAGTGCGCAATAGCCGCGAAAATATGCTGATGACGGCCAGCATAAAAATCGTCCTTGGTAACAATATCGGCAATCTTGTCGTACGCCTCTTCAATACTCATCAAAGAGGCCAGCAAAGCCTTTTCGATATCGATATTGTGCGGGGGCTGCTGATTGAGTAAGTCGTCGGTTTTGTCGTTATCTGCCATGAGCGCCTAATATTAAAGTAAAAACAATACAAAATGATGCAATAACTACTATAGGTTTGAAGCCAATTATTGATAAGTGAGGAGTGCCGAGACTTCTAAAACGCACAATAAAACTCAGCGTATTGATGCTACAATTAACAGCGAAGTTTAACACATTATGCCTTTTTTTTAGCCATAATCGTTAAGTATCTTTATCTTGCTCAGTCGCTACTCACTGTTTCATTGGCTTTTGTGATTTAGGTAAAGACTAAGAGGATGTAATAAAAAAATAATAAAATCAATGCTATAAATATAAGTGTTATAAATAAAAGGATGGTTTGATATGCAAGATCTATTAGCTAAGCGGCCCTTACTCATTACTACCGGAGAGCCTGCTGGCATAGGCATGGATGTCGTATTGATGCTTGCTGATGCTGGTAAACTGCAGGATTTCGATCGGCCCATTTGGGTCACGGCTGACTGTGAAGCGATGAGCGCGCGCGCTGATAGATTGCTCAAAGCCGGCACAATAAAAAACGATCCTAAATGGCAAGTGGTCGATTGGCAAATATTAGAAGACGATTTTGATAATAATAAAGATGACAGTGAAAAAACTATAGCGTCAGAAGGCGCGCAAAATAAGCTGAATGATAGCGGCTTTACCTTAATCAATATACCTTGTCATGCTCCGGTAGTGGCAGGTCGTATTGACACCAATAATTCCGCGATGGTCGCGCAGCAACTCACTCTAGCGCACAAGCTTGCCACTAGCGCACAAATCGCTGCTATCGTCACCGGACCACTGCAAAAGTCTGCGCTAATAGATGCCGATATCAAACTGCCTGATGGCACTATGTTCAGCGGTCATACTGAGTTTTTTATGCAGCAAAGTGGCTGCGACAAAGTGGTAATGATGCTGGCTAATCAAGCCATGAAAGTGGCGCTAGTGACCACTCATCTGGCGCTCAGAGATGTAGCTGATGCTATTACTCCAGATAATGTGCGGCAAACAATACAAATCGTCCTCGATGATATGCACACAAAATTCGGTATGAATAATCCGCGTCTCTTAGTTTGCGGTCTGAATCCCCATGCTGGCGAGGGCGGTCATTTGGGGCTTGAGGAGATCAATATTATTAATCCAGTATTGCAGGAGTTTATCAATGCAGGTGTCGATATCTCTGAGGCGATGCCAGCTGATACGCTGTTTACCACTAGGCATCTAAAAGAGTGTGATGCGGTTATCGCTATGTATCATGATCAAGGTTTGCCAGTACTTAAGTCGCATGGCTTTGGCGATACAGTTAATTTAACCTTAGGACTGCCTTATATTCGCACCTCTGTCGATCATGGCACCGCGCTTGACCTAGCAGGGCAAGGCGGCGCTAACGACAGCAGTCTGTATCAAGCTGTATTGATGGCAAACGAGATGGCCAATGAAGCGTTATAGCTTGAGGGCTGCCACACACTATAAACGCTAGAGCCAATGCAGCTTAATTATGAGCTATGTTATAATTCTGATTACGTTAAGCGCTTAGGCTTATACAGCTTTGTTGCACAAACCCTGTATATCTATTCATTTTATATAAAGAACCTTTATGTCAAAACCTTCGTTCGATGCTAAAACTCTCTCGGCCAGTTTGCGCAGTGCCAAACACCAACCGCGTAAACGCTTTGGTCAAAACTTCTTGCATGATAGCAGCGTTATCCGTCAGATTGTCGATAGCATCCGTCTGGAGCGCGATGATAATTTGATTGAGATTGGTCCTGGTATGGGCGCTTTGACTGAGCCGCTGCTCGCGGAAGTCAATGCTATGAGCGTAGTGGAGCTTGATCGCGACTTAGCAGATAGCTTACGCATTCGCATAGGTGCCAATAGCCATCCTAACTTTACGATTATTAAAGCCAATGCCATGGATGTTGACTATCGCGAGTTGTATAGCGAAGAGAAAGGCAAGCTGCGAGTGGTTGGCAACCTACCTTATAATATCTCTACCCCAATTTTGTTTCATTTGCTTGAGTTTGCTGATGTCATTGAAGATATGCATTTTATGCTGCAAAAAGAAGTCGTTGAACGTATTACCGCAGATGTCGGTAGCAAAACTTATGGCCGTCTGTCAGTGATTATGCAGTATCACTGCGAGACCGACTATCTGCTGACAGTACCGCGCGGTGCGTTTAATCCGCCGCCGAAAGTCACAAGCGCGGTTTTTCGTCTGACGCCTCATACTACCAAGCCTGTAGTCGCTGAAGATGAAGATCATTTCGCTATCGTCGTTCGCGAAACCTTTAACCATCGCCGCAAAACGCTACGTGCTATTTTTAAGCAATCAGCCTTACTGCCCACACTAAACGAAGATGACTTTGCTGCTTGCGCTATAGATCCGCAAGCGCGGCCTGAGACTTTAAGTGTTAGCGACTTTGTCACCCTGAGTAATCGCTCGGGCACTTTAATGGTTACAGAGTAATAAAAACAGAGTAGGGTATTAGCGTTTTTTAGCTCTTTAAGACTTACTTTGAAAAATTAAGCTTTTCGTTTTAGCAATAATAATCAACTCTTGAGGTTTTATGAGTTTTCGTCATCAGTATGTCATAGGCGACCTACAAGGTTGCTATGCAGCCTTTCAGCAATTACTAAAGACTTTAGATTTTGATCCAAAACAAGACAAGTTATGGTTTGCAGGAGACTTAGTAGCACGCGGAGAGGATTCGCTAAACACTTTGCGACACGTAAAGGTGCTGTGCGAGCAAGGCGCTGCTGCGACCGTGCTAGGTAATCACGATATCAATCTAATCGCGGTATGGCGCGGTGCGGCAAAACTTAAGGAAAAAGATAAAACCGCGCCTATCTTTGCCGCAAAGGACTGCGACGAGTTATTAGAGTGGCTGCGTCATCAGCCAGTATTGGCTTATCCTGATGAGTATACGGTATTGGTGCATGCGGGTATTCCGCCGCACTGGAGTATTGATGAGGCGGCAGGCTATGCTAGAGAATTAGAAGCGCAGCTGCAAGGCAGTAAAAAGACTCTTGATAAGCTACTACCAAATTTATATAGCAAAAAAGCCGACGTTTGGCATGATGATATTAGTGGCTATACCAGACTACGCGCTATTAGTAATTACTTTACGCGCATGCGTTTATGCCAGCAAGATGGCAGCTTAGAATTTAGTTTTACCGCAAGCTTAGAGGAGGCCATGCCTGATGATTTTATGCCTTGGTTTGAATGGCAGGTGCCACGGACGCGTAAGATATTATTCGGTCATTGGGCAGCCCTAAAGGGAGATGTGGACTTACCGCATGCTCGCGCGCTTGATGGCGGCTGCGTTTGGGGTAATTATCTACTAGCCTATCGATTGAGCGATGGCAAAGTAATCACCTCAAGCGCCCATTGTCCTAAGCCTTAGCACAGCTTCTATATAAGGATAAAAGATAGTCTAATCTCCATTTGTTATCTTAAGACTAGAGCTAAACCGTCCAAACTACCTTAATTAATTGGGTAGTTTGGGAGGCTTTTTAGGTTTCGGCAAGGGCGACTTCGCATTACCAACGGCTTTTTCATCAGATTGAGCTGCCGACTTTGATGTTACGGTTTTAGGCCCTGATGTCTCTGATTCTAAGTTTTCAGAATCTAAAGCCTTCGTCATTTGCTCATATTGGATATCATTGGCATAAGGCACGCTATTTAGCTCTTCATCTCTTAGCCCATCATCTAAATCGATAACTTTTTTGGAGTTATTAGCACCAGTGTGCTGCGCTGTATTTTGCGTATTATTTTGTACTGAAGCTCTTGTTACGTCTGCCTGCGTAGCAGAGGCGGGGTTGTTGTAATGAATATCGGTATTTTCTTGCGCGACTGATTGCACCACCTCTGGTGATATTTTGACATCAGACAGCCGTCTTATCACATAGTTGCTTGGTAGAGCTTGCTTACCTTTTTGCGCTGAGCTGTCCTCAAATATCATATGTCCTTGTCTATCGATACGAGCATAACTCATTGGCTTGGGGCGGGGCCAAAAAAAGTCAGAAGGATGGCTTATCACATGTCCAAAGACCAGTCGTGTGAGGCGACTCCATTCAAAGAAGCGCACTTCTTTTGAGCGTAAAGCCACAAACAGCGCTAGCGAAAAGCTCACCATTAAATTGACAATACCGATTAAGGCCACTCCCAAAATCGAGATGGCAATTAAGCCCCAGCTCATATCAGCAGCGGGTAAATTAAACAGGCCATGAGCTAGGTTGGCTGAGGCAAAGGCGATGTGGCGAATATCAATAGGTAGACCAAAGATATAACCGATCGTCGCGGTACTGCCTAAGAATACACCAAATAAAAAGTTGCCCATAATCGCGCCGAGATTGGCTTCCACAAAACCGCCTAAACGTATGAGCCAAGATCTTGGTAAGATAAATTTTAGCAGCCTATGGCGCTGAATACGCGCGCCTATATGGTTATAAACCGCCAAGTTATCATAGTAGCCAGCGATCAGGCCCGACAAGAACAAATACACCCCAGCAATGGCAGCATGAGGCAGGGCAAGAGAGCGAAAGGGGTCGAGATCATGCAGTAAGCTGGCGGCCTTATCAGGATCGATCATCGGCACACCGCTGTATTGCCACCAAGCAAAAGAAATAAGCAGGGCGACTGGTATCGCTAGCATGATATTACCCATGATAGCGATAAACTGCGTGCGCAAAATATCGACGACCAACTCAGAGAGCTTAGTTAACTGATGGGATTTTTTGCCGGAGCCATCAGAGATAGTCGATGCGATAGCCGCTGCCGTCATCGCTGGCTGTTTGGTTGCCACCGTACCATGGACGACGTGGATAAAGACAAACCCTAAGCCATAGATCATGCTATTAATAAAGGCACGTCCCATAGGGGCAAGGGCTAAGTGATAAGCAGATATCTTCAAAGTCGCCATAAAAGCAATAAAGAAACCACCGATAGAGGCCTTTTTGAACATCTTTTTATAGCCGGCTTTGTCAGTGCTAATATAGTGCTCACCAACGCGGCTGGCATTTTCGGTAACTTTTTTGGAGAGCAGCTTAGTATTATTATCGATCAGATAGCCGATACTATAACGACGACTGGCGGTACTGATGAGTGATTGAATCAGCTCAATGATAGCGCCGTCACGCTTATGGTCTACATCTGAAACCAGCTCTGTCAAGATACGAATACGCTGCAGACTTTGTTCAAGACGCATCATCATATTGGTTAAGCGAATAGAGATACCCGTCTTATAGATACGCTTACGAACGGTTGCTACTACCTCTTCACATTGCTCTAACATAACTAATAACGGTGCAGCATCCACCGCCTTTTCAGGGGTGATATCAGTTAAAGTGTCAAGCTCATGCGCTTGACGGTACTGATTGACAAATAGTACCGCTTCTTGATTTTGCGCGACAAAAGAGGCGGAATAGTTCAGTATTTGTGGATAGGACTCCATAAGCTCAGGGTGTAGACCTATACCGCTGACTCGGTAGGAGAGGATAATAATAGCGTTTAGTATGCTGTTTTTGGCAGTAGCGACTAAGTCTAAATGCTCCTCTTTAATCTGTAGGAGGGCAACTAGCGTATCCCATTTATCTTTGTCGATATGAGCAAGCCAGCGCTCATCAGTGCTTTTGTCAAACAGATAGCTGACCAGCTCGACAACAGAGTCCTCTTGCGGCAGCAAAGGTAGAAAACGATGTCCTATCAGTCGTCGTAAACTATTAAAAAACCCCTGATCTGACATGATACCGGTATCGGTATACAAAGCAATTTGACGATATTCGGTAATTAGCTTTAACACAAAGCTGGCAAGCCCATCTCCGTATTCTGGATGTTGTTGCAAGATATCAATAAGTGCCTGTATCTTCTGATTGGCAAGCGCAGGCTTTTTGTCAGTGACTCGCAGCTCATCGATTAAGCGTTTGAGCACCGAAGGTTCTGGCACATCACTTAAAGCAGTAATCTGCTGTAAAATACGTTTTATTTCAGACACATGGTATCCTTAGTTGTTTTTATAGAGCAGGCCGTTTAGCGATAAAGATGAACAAACATTCAGTCAGCTGCTGATCTAGGTAAGCTCACACGATATTTTAATCGTAACCTAGCGTTTAAGGTTGATTATTTTGTTAGTAGTTATTTACGAGGCTCAAAAAGCAAAGTCACATGGACAAAAAACACGGACAAAAAAAGGACAGCTCGAAATGAACTGTCCTTTTTTATGAAATAGCTTTTAATAACTATTAGGCAACTATTATTTGGCAAGTAGCCCTATGAGTTAGTAGCAGTCTCAAAATATGCAAGATCAAAGTCCATCATCGGATCGCTACCAGTCTCGACCATCTGTACATGAGCATCGATGCGCGGCAAAATACGGCCAACGAAATAATCGGCAAGCTTGGCTTTATTGGTATAAAACTCACCCTCTTTACCGTCAGCAGCTTCGACCATCATCGCAAACATATACGAGTAGCATAGATAACCAAAGGCATGCATGAAGTCTACTGCACAGCCGTTGATCTCATTTTTGCGCTCACCGATATTAGCAAGTACCGTTGTGGTCAAGTTTTCAATCTTGTCAGTCGCTGCTAGTGTCGCTTGCTTCACTTGATGATCCGCTTGCATGTTGTTCACAAAGTCGCGAATCTCGCTTAAGAAGTTATTGATATATTTGCCATTATTACGCGCCACTTTTCGGCCTAATAAATCAAGCGCTTGGATACCGTTAGTGCCTTCATAAATCTGGGCGATACGCGTATCACGAACGATCTGCTCCATACCCCATTCGCGCACGTAACCGTGACCGCCGAAGACTTGCTGACAATCAATCGTGGCTTCAAGCGCTTTATCGGTTAAGAAACCTTTAGCAACAGGCGTCAATAAAGCCACGCGAGCTGCTGCTGCTTTAGCCACTTCGGGATCATCACTGAACTTTTCTTTGTCGAGATTCTGTGCCACATACATGGCAAAGCAGCGTGACGCCTCAGAGTTGGCTTTGGCATTAAGTAACATACGGCGCACGTCCGCATGATGGATAATCGCATCGGCAGGCTTTTCTGGGCTTTGCAGTTGCGTATCACTACGACCTTGACCACGGTCATTGGCATAAATAGCTGCGTTTTGATAAGCAAGCTCAGTACCGCCAAGGCCTTGTAAGCCCATAGTGACACGCTCGTAGTTCATCATCACAAACATTGACGCTAGGCCCGTGTTTTCAGCGCCGACCATCCAGCCTTTGGCATTGTCAAAATTCATCACACAAGTGGCTGAGGCTTTGATACCCATTTTGTGCTCAATAGAGCCAACGGCTAAGGTGTTGCGCTCACCTAAGCTGCCATCTTCATTGACCAAGAATTTAGGCACGATAAATAAAGAAATACCTTTTGATCCTTCTGGCGCGTTTGGCGTTTTGGCCAATACCAAATGAATGATATTATCAGTGAGGTCATGCTCGCCACCAGTGATAAAGATTTTAGTACCAGAGATGTTATAACTACCATCATCGTTAGGCACAGCTTTGGTTTTGATAATACCCAAATCAGTACCAGCGTGCGGCTCAGTTAAGCACATCGTACCTGACCATTCGCCGGCATACATCTTCTCAAGATAAGTCTCTTTAAGCTCATCAGACGCCGCCGCATTTAAGCAAAGGGTTGCGCCAACAGTAAGGTTGGGGTAGAGGGCAAAAGATTGGTTAGTGGTAAAGATCATCTCTTCGGTCAGCATCGTGACCATTTTAGGAAAGCCTTGACCACCGTACTCAGGATCACCGCTCAAGCCCACCCAACCAGATTCAGCGTACTGCTTATAAGCTTCTTTGAAGCCAGTAGGAGTCGTGACTACGCCATCACCTTCAAAGGTTGCGCCTTCTTCATCACCGCTGCGGTTGATTGGTAATAAGACATTTTTTGATAACCTTGCCATCTCTTCTAAGATCATATCGACAGTATCCATGTCAACATGAGCAAGCTTATCAGTACTTTGCCAAAATTCATGGGCACGAAAAACATCGTTTAAGATAAAGCGCATGTCATTAAGAGGGGCATTATAAACAGCCATAAAAAATCCTTTCATTCAAATGTAGTAGAAAAATGGGCAAGTATCAGTGGCGAAACTGGCCTAGAGTCCAGCTAAAATCAGGTACTGATAAATGTGACAAGCTAGGTCAGCATATCGATTATCAAACATACTAAGAGCATTGCAATCATTAAAGTTTAGCAAATTAGCGCATTATCATGTGTGTTTGTTCGTGAATACTGGGTGCACCAAAAGTTTCACAATGGCCTTGTGGTCTTTAATTTAGGCTTAAAAGAGTATAAGACAACTAAAGTATAGTTAATAGACAGCAAGGACTGATCACTACAGTCTGCCATAAGACTTCATAATACTAAAAAAGCAACATACTTAAGTATGTTGCCTCTGATAATACTCATTAAGATCAAGCGAATTCACCGCTCATTATAATGGCAACTTAAAAAGCAAACTGCTCAACATCCATACTCATATATGGCGCAACACCCGTGCCGATACGCTGCGCATGAGTAGCGGTACGAGGGAGCAATTTGGCAAAATAGAACTGCGCTGTTTTGACTTTTGCATCATAGAAGGCTTGCTCACTATTGCCGTTGGCAAGCTCAGTTTGCGCGACTAATGCCATACGTGCCCATAGGTAAGCGACAGTCACATAGCCACTGAAATATAAGTAATCCACCGCTGCAGCGCCAACTGCTTCTGGATTTTCAGCAGCTTGCTTACCAATTTCAGTAGTCAGCTCACCCCATTGTTTGACATGCTGCATGAGCGGCGCTGTAAACTGTGCCATGTCATCATTGTCTTTATTCTCATCACAGAACTGCTGAATGATAGTGACAAAGTTGGCAAGTAGTTTGCCTTGCGAGCCCAGTACTTTACGACCCAATAGGTCAATAGACTGAATCTCGGTTGTACCTTCGTATAAGCAGGAAATACGCGTATCACGAACGTTTTGTTCCATCCCCCATTCACTGACAAAGCCATGACCGCCATAGACCTGAATACCGTGGTTCGCCGCTTCAAGCCCTGTCTCAGTCAAGAAGGCTTTGGCAATCGGTGTCAGTAACGACAACATCTGATCAGCAAATTCACGATCTTCACCTTCGCCTTTAGCTACGGTGTCGGCAAAGTGTGAGAGATAATAGATCAAAGCACGTCCGCCTTCTGCAAATGCCTTTTCGGTCAAGAGCATATTGCGTACTGCGGGATGAACAATGATAGGATCTGCCGCTTTTTCTGGCGCTTTGGCTCCTGATAGCGAGCGCATCGCTAAGCGATCTTTTGCATAAGGAAGTGAGCCTTGGAATGCATACTCAGCAGCAGTTACGCCTTGAACAGCAGTACCAATACGTGCCACGTTCATAAAAGTAAACATGCACTGTAAGCCGCGGTTTTCAGGGCCAATCAGATAACCAGTTGCACCATCAAAGTTGATCACACAAGTAGCAGAGGCTTTGATGCCCATCTTATGCTCAATAGATCCACAAGTGACTTGGTTTGGCTCAGCCAAGCTGCTATCTGCATTGACATTGATTTTTGGAACAATAAATAATGAGATGCCTTTAGTGCCAGCAGGCGCGCCTGGTAGACGAGCTAACACGATATGAATAATGTTATCCGTTAAGTCATGCTCGCCAGCCGAGATAAAGATCTTTTGCCCAGTAATGCTGTAAGTACCATCGTCGTTGGGCTGCGCTTTGGTGCGAATGATACCCAGATCAGAGCCTGCATGTGCTTCGGTCAGACACATCGTACCTGACCATTCACCGGTGACCATTTTTTCAAGGTAGGTGTCTTTTTGCTCATCAGTGCCATGGTGTTCGATGGTCTGAATAGCGCCATGAGACAGTCCAGGATACATAGAAAATGACCAGTTCGCTGTACCTACCATCTCATTAATAACAGTTGATAAAGAGAATGGTAGGTTCTGTCCACCAAACTCTTCTTCGGCAGATAAAGCAGGGAAGCCAAGCTCGCAGTACTGTTTATAAGCTTCTTTAAAGCCTTTAGGAGTGGTTACTTTTCCATTGTCAAAATGGCACCCTTCGGCGTCACCGCTTTGATTCAATGGCGATAGCTCGTTTTCTGCAAAGCTTGCTGCCATCTCAAACAAACTGTTCATCAAATCGCGATCTGCTTCCTGGAACTTTGGAAGACGCTTATAGTGGCTTTCACTATCAAGCAGCTCATGCATGACGAATTGAATATCACGTAGGGGCGCTTTGTATTGCATGTTATTTTGTCCTTTGTTTTTGGATGTAGCCAATGACGGTCTATACCTATAGCCGTTTACTATCGATGAAAAGTGCTGATATTAGCTATCTAAAATTGCCATGATAACCATCAAAGAGGGATAACTATAATGATAACCATAGAGGTCTGAAAAATAGGCCGGTGACAGTATCACTCAACCTTCAACGCTTACCCCTAAAAGATAGGCTTTCAGAAGCAATTATACAAGTTTTGAGCTAATACTGATAAGTCATCAACCTGCCTTGCAACCTTTACGGGATAAGCATTAGCGTCAATTGTTTATTCAAATATTGTAGCTTGAGCTAGTGATTTGAGCTCTCAAGCAGTTGAGTGGCAGCTTGTGCATCAACCGGACGGCCGAGCCAATATCCTTGTCCATATAAGCAGCCCATCTTACGCAGCTGCTCATAGTGTTGCTCCGTTTCTATGCCCTCAGCGACAGCTTGCATATCCAAAGCAAGCGCTAAGTCTAATATCGCCTGCACAATAGCTTGCTGAGTTGGATTTGAGTCAAGCTCAGAGACAAAGCTTTTATCAATCTTGATGAAGTCAAAAGGGTATTGCTGTAAATAACTCAAAGAGGCGTAGCCGGTACCAAAGTCATCTAGCGCAAGACAAACCTTGAGTGCTTTGAGCTCGGTGAGGCGCTGCTTTATATTATCATTGCTAGGCAGCAGCGATGATTCAGTCATCTCTATATGCAGACGATACGGATCGATATGATAACGAGCTAATAACTGGCTAATCACCTTATTAAAGTCAGGATGACTAAATTCGGCGGCATCAGCATTGATACAAATATGTTGAGCAAATTCCATACTCTGCCATTTGACTAACAGCTGGGCGACTTGTTCTGATAGCCGAGAAAATAGCGCAAAGGAGAGACCATAACTGATAATATCAGCGATAAAGTCTTTGGGTTTTAAAACCCCGCGAGTTGGATGTTGCCAGC
>ERZ1089244.90-NODE-90-length-16165-cov-16.711608_pt1 | contig 16165 bp, 16 predicted proteins | sample MGYA00383550_ERZ1089244 | MGnify/ENA primary metagenome ERZ1089244 (study PRJEB34543, sample SAMEA5968661) | marine metagenome | biome: water | collected 2014-06-21 | depth 0 m | study: Ocean Sampling Day (OSD) data from North Adriatic Sea
TTGAAAAAGCCATTAAACTATCCGCTGATAAGTACTGCTCAGCCAGTCGTATGCTAGTCGATGGCGGCGTTAACATCACTCATGATTTTGTCATAACGACAGGCTAAGGGGCAGATGGTTAGATGATTTACCTCTTTGGTTTTATCCCTGATACTGCCGCTGCCACAATATGGGCAATGGTAGTCGCCAGTTTACTACCGCTACTGATGGCAATAATGGCCAAGGTGTTAGGCGGCTTTGGTCTCTCGGATAACGCCCATCCGCGAGAGTTTTTGCGGCAGACTACAGGTGCTTCGGCGCGGGCGAATGCCGCTCAGCAAAACAGCTATGAGACGCTACCGGTATTTTTGGCAGCGGTTATTGTCGCGATGCTGTTCTTTGTACCACAGCCCATTATTAATACCTTAGCTTGGCTATATGTGCTTATCCGTATCGGTTATTGCGCGGCTTATATTACTAATTTGGCGACTTTTCGCTCTATTCTTTGGGTGCTATCAATGGCCTGTCCGCTAATGCTATTTTATATTGCGATTCGGATTAGCGCTTAGCTGTTAAAGCCAAAGCGTTGAAATAATAAAAGCGAAAAACGGTATTTAACACCTACCTTAATTTAGAATTTTTATCAGCGACTCGCTTGTAAAGCGGCGATAATAGCCGCTTTATCTTTCTGCCTTTTGATCTCATTCCATAGGCTTTGTGCTTCCATATAGCCCTTAGTCAGCATGCCCAGCCACTGCTTATAACGACCAACGAGCACCACATCATTTTTTGCTTCGCCTTGCAAAAACTTAATTTGATGAGTGATTAAGTCTGACCAAAGTAGTGTCGACGTTATTAACGATTCGTCGTTAGCTACATCTATTTTATCTACTTGCACAATTAAATCCGGCCGCGTCACCGCCCCGCGTCCGAGCATCAAATGGCTGGTGCCTGATTGCCTGATACATAGCTTCGCTTCCTCAGTGTTCCAAATCTCACCATTAGCAATCACTGGGATATCTAGGCTATTAAAGCCTTGAATTTTCTCCCAGTAAGCAGGCGGTTTATAGCCTTGGGTTTTCGTGCGGGCATGAATGGTTAGCCAATCGGCGCCACTCGCGTCAATTGCCCCGCGTATATCATCCATACGGCTGGTATCGGTGTAGCCGAGACGTATCTTTGCTGACACAGGAATGTCGCTAGGGACTGCTTGGCGTACGGCGCTAATAATCTGATACATGACTTCAGGCTCATCGAGCAGCACTGAGCCGCCGCGATGGCTATTGACCGTCTTAGCAGGACAACCAAAATTAATATCGATAGCGGGCGCACCAAGCTCACAAGCAAAGACCGCATTCTCTGCCATCAACTGCGCTTCGCTACCGAGCAACTGGATATGAATAGGCGTACCTGAGGCGGTCTTAGCATCATGATGCAGCTCTGGCACGTATTTATAGAATACATGCGCAGGCAAGACAGTTTGGGTGACGCGAATAAACTCACTCACCGACCAATCATAAGGGCGACCCAAATCGGCGGCAATCTGTGTCAAGATTTGCCGCATTAACGGATCGGTCAAGCCTTCCATTGGGGCTAGTAGGCGGACGGGGTTGCTAAATAAAGGATTAAATTGTTTATTAGACATAGTATAAGAATTAAAGGTTTTAGCTGTTTTGGGTCGGTAGGTTATGTGTCGCGAATGACAGTCTACAGCGGAAAATTGAATTTAATGACAAGGTTTATAAACGTTCGGGTAGGCTACGGCTTTTGCCCCGCAAATCGTTATACAAAATTAAAATATTGCTTGGTAAATACCAAGTTTAAAATTTAGTTATAACGTCTAAGAGCTCAAAGTACATAAAAAATTTAAGCTGCTAAATAAATGAGCAAACTAACTGCCATAAATCACCTTTTTACCGGTCTGCAGTCCTGAGATGAGTGGCGCAATATTGGCAATATCTAAGTTATTTTGTGCGCGAGTACAAGCCACATACAACAAACGTAATTCTTCAGGGCTAATCTTAATGCCGTTGGTCGTGACATCATAATAGAAGTCATCATCGAGCTGTACCTTTCCCCACTCAAGCCCTTTGGCTTTGTGCGCGGTTGAGATGACGTAATCGGCGTTCTCAACACGAGTTAAACTATTCACCGCGCGCGTCAAGACGCTAGTGCCATGATCATCGACCAATTTAACCAAAGTTTTTAGATCGCTGCCCTCATTGGTTTCTGAATACTCTTGCACATCCGACCAGTTATAGAAATACGCCAGCTCTGGCACGCCATAAGCAGATTTACCGTTTTTGAGGTTCTCTGCCGCTTGGCAGAACTTTAGCATACGCTCGGTATCAGCTTGTAGCGCCACACGGTGGCCTAACTTTAGACCGGTTAACAACTGCGCCATAGCCGCCGCGTTAGTACGGCAAAGAATGGCGTCCTTTTTGCTATGTACGAGGCCCTTCTCAGTAGAGGAGCTTTTATTAGGGTTGCCTTTAAGAGGTACGTCCTCTTGTAGCGCTTTAAGTAACGTATTCGCCACCTCAGCGATAGGTTCGCCGAAGCGAAACGACTGGGTCAATAAGGTTTGCGGCAGCGGTAGCTTTTTCATCGCATTGACCGCGCCGCGCCACTCATAGATCTGCTGATGAGCATCGCCAACATAGATAACTTGCTTTGATTGCTGCGTCAAGATACCCATCATCAAAGGGTCGGCATCCTGCGCTTCATCAAATAAGATAAAGTCGGCCGGGATAGTAGGCTTAGATAGCGCCCATAATTTAAGATAAATATCATGACCGATACCAGCTGGATGACGCGCGTCAATCGACTGTAGCCAGCGCTGCTCAACTGCCGGATAGAGCATTTCTCGAAGTTGCTCAGCATCAGTATCGTCAAGCCAGTTCGGAAAGGCCAAATGCCTAGGCGCCGGGTAGCTGGCATGCGTACTACAAAAATGACTGACTGCATCGCTGACAAATCGCGCAAGGCGGGCTGGGGTCAAAGTGATGTATTTATTCGAGCCTTCTATCTGCCGTCGCACTTGCACCGGCTGCAAGCCTAAGTCATCACCTAAGCGTTTCGGCGAAAACCGAGGCAATGATAGCTTAGCGGTAATGTCTCGCGGCACATGGCGATAGGCGAGCGAATGAAAGGTCCGGCAGTCGACGTGTCCTGGAAACTTGGCGCGCGCATCATTAGCTATAGCCTTGTTAAAGGCTAAGTACAAACCGCGACCACGCAGCCGCTCACCAATCAGCTTCAAAGTAGTCGTTTTACCTGCGCCGGCGTAAGCGACCACCTTAAACGATTTATGATCCATCGCCATATTAAGCGCAGCAAGCTGCTCTTCGGTAGGGTCACTCATATAAGCGGGCATAGATGCAGACATAAAAAGCTACCTAAATGTAAAACAGAATAAAATGAAGCATGAAATAAAAGACACGGGGCTAAAAAAAGCCACTGCGTAAACAATGGCTCATTAGAAGAGAAAAAACGCAAATAAGGCGCTTTCTTGATTGGAATAGGGTCTGTTGCGCATGCGTAAATGAGCACTACTGATTTTAACAGATTAGCTTTGTCTTTATGAGCAAACATTTGCTATCAGCAGTCATTGTCTTATAACGCACTAATCATTTCATAAAGCATTGATATCACTTTGGCTTTGTTAATGCTCTGAATGCTCAGCGACTAGACCTTCTTTTTTGTCTTTAAGCAAGATTTTAGCTAAAAATAAGCCCAACTCAAACAACAACCACATCGGGAACGCGAGCATCAACATCGATACCCCATCTGGCGGCGTCACTACCGCCGCTATGGCAAAACAGCCCACAATGATATAACGGCGTTTATCTTCTAAGCTTTGAATGGAGACAATACCGACCAATATCAACAGCAAAGTCACCACTGGAATCTCAAACGTCAGCCCAAACACCATAAATAACTTCAAGGCAAAGCTCAGATAACTGTCTATATCGGTCATCGGCAATACGTTTTGTGGCGCAAAAACGATAAAGAATTTAAGTACGCCTTTAAGTACCACAAAATAGGCAAAAGCCACGCCGGCATAAAACAGCATGATCGATGATAATAGTACCGGTATTGCGACTTTTTTCTCTTTTTTGTACAGCCCTGGTGCGACAAAAGACCAAATTTGATAAAGAATATAAGGCATGGCAAAAAAGGCAGCCACAAATATAGTCAAGCGAATGGGCGCCATAAAGTTAGAGGTAATGTCGGTCGCGATCATCGTTGAGTTAGCAGGCAGCTGCGCCACTAATGGGTCAGATAAAAAATCATAAAGCTCCCGTGAGAAACCAACCAGTGCTAAGAATACGATTAATACCGCGGCGCAGATCTTGATTAGATGCCGGCGTAGCTCAATCAAATGCTCAGTGATGGGCATGTCTGCAAGAGAGTCTAATAAATCATCGGATTTTTCGTCTTGAGCACTTTTAGTATCAACACTACCAAAAGATGCGCTATCAACTGCCTCTTCATGAGCTCGTTTTTCTTGCCGGCTTTTTTGGCGTTTAAACAATGTCATAAACTCGCCTCTCCATTATGAGGCATGGGGTTATCCGCATCGGTTTGGCTATAGAGCAAAGTATCAGCTTTATAATTCGGCATGTAAGGCGCAGCAGGCAGACGACGCGCCTTATCGTAAGCCCCTAAGCGAAACCACATATTCTCCCATGGACGCGTCATTATAGGCGTATTTATATCGTCGCTAGAGGCTGAGTCAGTATTTATAGCTTCGGACTGCTTATCAACCATCAAGTCACTATCATAAGCATATTGTTCATCTAAAGTTGGCGTCGCCGCGCTTTTGCTAGCATCGACAGCAGTATCATTATCCTTGTGAGCGTTTGGCTCTTTTTTTAAGCTAGTAGAATTATTTTCATCTTTTAAGCTGTGATTCTGAGCAGATTCAAACTCTTGCATACTGCCGCGCATCTCTGCCATCTCGCGCTTCATTTGCGCTTCTGTCTCGCGAATTTTTGCCAGCTCTTTTTGCATCTGCTGGCGGGTCTCTGCCAGATCAAGCTCAGCTTCTATCTCGGACTGTAGCGTTGAGACAGTACGGCGAATTTTGCCATACCATTGACCAGCAGTACGCGCTGCTTGTGGCAGCTTCTCCGGGCCAAGCACGATTAAGGCAATAACGCCAAATAAGAGTAATTCTGAAAATCCGATATCAAACATAAGGCCTGAGCATCACTATCTATAGAGCAGGTAAAAATAACCAACGTAGCGGCTGTACTAACTACTCTGTCGAACTAAACTTTATGTTGATCATCGCTTGCAGCAGGACTGATTTCAATATCATCAACTTTGGTGCCGTGCGTTTTATTAGCACTGCTATTGGGGGGCACGCCAGCTTCATGATCGAGTACGCGGTGTTTTTTAGCCTTTTCGGCTTCTTCGTCTTTGACCGCATCTTTGAAGCCTTTGACCGCGCCGCCTAAATCTTTACCGGCATTTCTCAGCTTAGAGGTGCCAAAAACGACGACCACGACCACCAAGAGAATGAGCCAATGCGTAATAGAAAAACTGCCCATAATGATATCCTTGTTAATATGCTGAGTGTATTGATTGTTATCTTGTTGAGTATACTCAGACGCAAGCAAACCCACAATGATAATCATCAAAGTAAAATAGCGAAGTACAATAATAATCTTAATTATAACAAGGCGCTATTATAACCTGCATCGGGTTTTTTAGGTAAACACAATGCGTTAATAGGTGCAACTGCCACTTATCCAGTGATGCAAACCTCACTTATAAACACCATAGGCCAAGCTTAGCGAGCGTTCTTTTCATCAATACCCGAAAGACCAAAACGCCGTCCCAACTCATCGAGTACGGCTTTAGACTCAATATCGAACCAAGCCAGGCCAATTAAACTATGGAACCAGACATCAGCCACTTCGTAAATAAACTCATAACGCGCGGCATCAAAGGCTTCTTTATCTAGTTGCGCATCACTATGGGCCAAGTCTTTGGCCGCAATAATGCTCTCGGTCGCCTCTTCGCCTACTTTTTCTAATATCTTGTTAAGACCTTTTGCGTAAAGGCTTGCCACATAAGAGCTATCGCTATCTGCTTGCTTGCGGGCGCTGAGGACTTGATCGAGCTGCTGTAAAATGGATTCTTCAGCTTGCAGGCTTTGATGATTCTCTTCAGCCAAGTTAGTGTTCGTTTTACTCGTAGTTTCTGTAGCTTCAGGGCTTTGAGGGTTAGTGCTATAGATATCGGCAGGGTCTTTTAATACCGGTTCCACTGCTTGCCAAGTGGGCTCTGAGCCCGACAAGTCCAAACGCTGATAAAAGCAGGACTCACGGCCAGTATGACAAGCGATACCGCCCACTTGGGTGACACTGAGTACGATAACATCAGCGTCACAGTCTAAGCGGATATCATGTACGTGCTGGGTATGCCCTGAGGTTTCGCCTTTATGCCACAGCTGATTACGAGAGCGCGAAAAGTAGACCGCTGTTTGCGTTTGGGCAGTCAGTTGCAGCGCTTCGCTATTCATCCAGGCCATCATCAAGATACGTCCTGATTGATGGTCTTGAGCGATTGCTGGAATGAGTCCGTCGGAATTAAAGGTGATAGCAGTGAGCCAAGCCGGTACAGTCATAATGTCTCTAGCGTCTGATAAAAAAGGGGAGGGCGGTTGATTAGCATTAGGCTAGATCGATAATACTATACAGGTGGCTTGAATGCGATACGATAATAAGAAAAACAGCAAGAAAAAAACAGAAAAGTAGGGCTTAGGCGTTAGCCTGTTTACATTGATCAAGGGCCTGTTTGATTGTCTTGTTCAGAGTCGTGACTTTACCTGATCGATAATCATAATTAACAAAATGCTGGCGTGATTTGGCTACTAAAGAGCCATCATCCATGCGCGTGACCTTAATATTGATATCGCAGCCTTCAGTAGATAACTGCTGTACGCCTACCTCAAATAACAGCGCTTCACGCGTGCGCACCATACTAAAAAGGTTCAATTGCATATCAACTATAATAAGACCTTGGTAATCGGCATGAATCTGTTGGATACCTTTGGCATATAAAAATCGCTCGCGAGTCTCAGACAATAGGTGAGATAAAGACTCTGGCGTCAAAAAATTACCAACACCAATTTCGTTATTTCTCACTCGCATGACCGTCTCAAAGACGAATACAGTATCGTCGAAGACTAATTCTCGGTCTGTTGGTATCATCGATAGTATCTCCTAAAAGGATGCTTAAAAGGTAAAAGTTTGGGAGTGCCCTCGCCGAATCATTAATGCCACGTATTGCTATACAAATTCATATAGGAGCTAATAAGAGCTAATCGTATAAACGGGTATCGTTAGAGTATATTATATTCATTTATATGAATACATTATTATACGCATAGCTGCCGGATAATTTCAATGTTTTTAGGGGTGAGCGGTTGCTTTACGCGCTAAAAGGACAAACAAGCTGCTGCTGAAGAGAATTTTCTATTAGCTACTATGATAGCGTTTCACTAATTAGAGCTAAAATTAGAGCTAAAAATTGAAACTTTGATTGGCAAATTAGTAGCGAGTCTGCTAAAATATCGCCTCCCACCTCGAGGCAAATGGTTGATTGATGAGCAGATTTTATGAATCGCTGATAATAATCGTTTGACGACCAGGTTCTATCAAAGACAAAGAGGCAACTCATCATGAAAGTTAAGATGAAAACTAGAAGCGGCGCCGCAAAACGCTTCAAAAAAACCGCGAATGGCTTCAAGCGTAAGCAAGCCTTCAAAAGCCATATTTTGACCAAGAAATCTCCTAAGCGTATTCGCCAGTTGCGTGGTCTAAAGATGGTGGCCAAGTCTGACGAAGCAGCAGTTCGTCGTATGTGCCCATACATCTAATCGATCTTTGCAATTTATCGCTTATTATATCTAAAGAATCTTGGAGTAAATTATGGCCCGTGTAAAACGTGGTGTACAGGCAAATCGCCGTCACAAAAAAATCCTAAAACGTGCAAAAGGCTACTACGGTGCCCGTTCACGTGTTTATCGTGTAGCAGTACAAGCCGTAACGAAAGCAGGTCAATACGCTTATCGTGACCGCCGTAACAAGAAACGCTCTTTCCGTCGTCTATGGATCGCTCGTATCAACGCTGGTGCACGCTTAAATGGTTTGAGCTACAGCCGCTTTATCAACGGTATGAAAAAAGCCAACATCGATATCGATCGTCGCGTTCTAGCTGACATCGCTATGCATGATGCGGCGACTTTTAGCGTACTAGTTGAAAAAGCGAAAGCAGAATTGGCTTAAGTATTAGCTACCCTTAGACTTTATTATTAAGTGATTAAGGGCCAGTTAATCAGCATGATTAGGTCAATATAAAACAAGCTACCGCTAGTCGGTGGCTTTTTTTGTATCTTTGTCTCTTCCTCATATTCAAATAGGTCAAGAATTTACGATAGCGAACATCGCTATGTTCAACAGACCCTAATCCGTCCAGATAAAAAGACGGTAAATAATTTGCAATATTTGCGCAAACCCTTACAATCTATACTCTGTCTATACCAGGAATAATGCGTCTTATGACTACCCCTGTTGCTACCGATTTGTCGGCGCTACCGACTCTATCTTCGCAATTAAATGAGCTCGATGAAGCGCAGCTAAACGGTTTTGCCGACGCTGCTGTAGCGCTGATTGCGCAAGCGACCACCGTACCTGAACTGCAAGAGCTGCGCGTACAGCTGACGGGCAAAAAAAGCTCGCTGACTCAGTGGTCAAAACAAATGGGTAAGCTGGCTGCCGACGACAAAAAGACGTACGGCGGCTGGTTGCACGGGGTTCGTGGCCGTATCAATCAAGCTTTGAGCGAGCAGCAGCAGCAGCTTGAGACTGCAGCCTTAAATGCAAAGCTTGCCAAAGAGAGTATCGATATCACTTTGCCTGCGCGCGGCGCTCAAAAAGGTCACTTGCACCCTGTGACTATGATTACTCAGCGCATGCAGCAGTTTTTTGTGCAAGCAGGCTTCAACGTGGCGACTGGCCCTGAAGTTGAGAGCGACTATTATAACTTTGAAGCGCTAAATATTCCCTCGCATCATCCTGCGCGCGCTATGCACGACACTTTTTATTTTGACGCGCATTATTTATTGCGCACGCATACGAGCCCAGTGCAAATTCGTACTATGGAGCAAAGCGCGCCGCCGATTCGTATTATCTGTCCAGGCCGCGTCTATCGTAACGACTCAGACCAAACGCATTCGCCAATGTTCCATCAGCTAGAGGGGCTTATGGTCACTGAGTCGAGCACTTTTGCTGAGCTAAAAGGCTTGATTAGCGAGTTTTTGCAAGCCTTCTTTGGCAAAGAGCTGACTGTCCGTTTCCGTCCTTCATTCTTCCCGTTTACTGAACCTTCAGCCGAAGTCGACATCTTAGATGATAATGGTAAGTGGCTAGAAGTCATGGGCTGCGGTATGGTACATCCGCAAGTACTAACCAACTGCGGTATCGATAGCGATAAATATACTGGCTTCGCTTTTGGTATGGGTATTGAGCGTTTTGCGATGCTCTATTACGGTATCGATGATTTGCGTCTATTCTTCCAAAACGACGTGCGCTTTTTGCAGCAATTTGGCTAACTGCTTGTCTGCTATAGACTTGTATTTAGGGCGCTAGGTGCTGATAGGCCTTTCCTTACTATAGAATCTTTATTATAAAATTCAGATCCGAGATATTTATGAAAATTAGCGAACAATGGCTACGTCAATGGGTAAATCCCGCCAATACTAGCGAGCAGTTAGCTGAGCAGCTAACGATGGCCGGGCTTGAGATTGACGATCGTTTTGCAGTTGCCCGCGCTTTTAGTGGTGTGGTCGTCGGCGAAGTGCTTAGTGTGGAACAACATCCAGATGCCGATAAGCTGCGCGTTACTCAGGTCAATATTGGTACTGCTGAACCATTACAAATCGTCTGCGGCGCGCCCAATGTTTATGCTGGGATGAAAGCGCCCGTAGCTACCGTTGGTGCTGTGCTACCAAGCGATGACAAGACAGGTTTTAAGATTAAAAAAAGCAAGCTACGCGGCGTGGCCTCGAACGGTATGCTTTGCGGTGCTTCTGAGATTGATTTGATTGATGATATCGATGGGCTGCTTGAGCTACCTGACGATGCTCCAACTGGCACTGATATCCGTGAGTACTTAGGCTTAGACAATCAAATATTAGATATCTCTATCACGCCGAATCGCGGCGACTGTTTCAGCGTACGCGGTATCGCGCGCGAAATAGCCGTTATTAACGAGCTATCAATGCAGACGCCAGAGATAAACTTAGCTTTTGCCGCTAGTGAAGAGGTAAAAACTCCTAATGTAAAGGTCGCTGCCACCGAACAGTGCCCGCGTTATTTATTACAAGCGATTAGCGCTATCGATCGTAATATCGATACCCCAAAATGGCTGAGTGACGCACTTATTCAATCAGGTCTACGTACCCATAACTTCTTGGTCGATGTGACGAATTATGTGTTGATGGAGCTTGGCCAGCCATTGCACGCTTTTGATGCCGATACGATCGAAGGCGATATCCAAGTGCGTTTGGCTAAGCCGCAAGAGAGTGTTACTTTGCTCAATGATCAGACGCTAACGTTAAGCGGTGATGAGCTCGTCATCGCTGATGACCAAGGTATCTTAGCCCTTGCTGGTATTATGGGCGGCAAGCGCAGCAGCGTCACTGAGACGACGACCAATATCGTGCTAGAGAGTGCGTTTTTTAGTCCATTAGCTATCGCCGGTCGTGCTCGCCGTTTCGGTCTGCATACCGATGCTTCTCAGCGCTTTGAGCGCGGCGTTGATTTTGAGTTGCCACAGCTTGCTTTAGCGCGAGCTCGCGAATTAATCACCGCAGTTACAGGCGGCGTAGCAGGATCTATAATGAGTGCTGAGAGTCCTACACAGCTACCCTCACGAGCGCCCATATCTTTACCTATTGCAAAGGTGGGTGAGGTGATAGGTATCGATATCGAACCTGAGACGATGATACGTATTTTGACTCAATTAGGGTTTGACGTAGAGCAACAAGGCGAGGTTTTAAAAGCTACGCCGCCATCGCATCGTTTTGATATGAGTATTGCTGAGGATTTGATAGAAGAGATTGCACGAATATACGGTTACGACAATATTCCCAGTACCTTGCCTCATCTACAAGTGAGTATGGACTATGACGATACTGCAGATTTGACTCATGAGATGAAGCTGGCACTAGTCAATATTGGCTATATGGAAGCGATCAGCTTCAGCTTCAGTGATGCAAAGATAGAAGCGCTAATCGAAGATGAGGCGCTAGGGGAGGTATTAGCTCTAGCCAATCCGATATCGAGTGATTTAGCCGTGATGCGCCGTACGCTATTATCGAGTCTGTTGCCTTGTGTGCAGTATAATCTTAATCGCCAACAGTCGCGTGTGCGCTTTTTTGAGACCGGTTTAAGCTTTGTTGGTCATAGCATTAGTGAGTTGGTACAGACGCCTAGCATAGCGCTCGTTGCTGTGGGTAATGTTTGGGATGAACAAGCCTACCAAAACCGTGCAATTGATTTTTATGATCTCAAACATGATGTAGAGCAGCTACTTCCTGCTTTAATCGACGGCGCGCGAGTGCGTTATGAGCGCAGTGAGCTGGACTTTTTACACCCAGGTCAAAGCGCTAAGCTTTATATAGATGATCTGTACGTAGGATGGCTCGGTCAGCTACACCCTAATACTGCTAAGCAGCTTGATTTGCCTGTCACTTGGGTCGCCCAGCTCTCACTAGCGCCTTTATTAGAGCTTGCTCGTGAACAGCAGACGATTACCACACCCAGCAAATTTCCACAGATACGCCGTGATATAGCTATTTTGGTCGATGATAAAATCAGCTTGCAGACTCTACAAGCTACCATACGTAGCGCGGCAGGCGAATTATTAACTGATTTGTGGTTATTTGATGTTTATCAAGGGGATAACGTACCTGCAGGTCAGCGTTCACTAGCCTTTGCACTAGTATGGCAAGATTATAGCCAAACCTTGTCTGATGACACGGTCAAAACAACGACCGATAAAGTGGTTGCGGCTTTGAGCGAGCAGCATGGGGCTCAATTACGCGACAGCTAAGCGGCACTCACTTATGCTAACTGGTTATTATTAAAGAATTTTATGATAACTAGTCATCAATTTATAAAAAAATCCTTTATAATGACAAGCGTTGAAAATCAATTCTTTCTTATGCCGTTTTTATAACACCGTAAGTTAAAGCAGGCTCTCTTAGCCATACCATTGATACAGTAACTATTCATTGTGTCACTGTACTATAGTATTCAAGGGAGCCTACCGCACCAATCAGGAGTTGCACTGTGAGTACCTTAACAAAGTCAGATATGATTGAACATTTAATGGATCATCTAGGCCTAAGCCGTCAAGAAGGCCGCTGTCTGGTCGAAAATTTCTTTGATGAGTTGTCTGAGAGTTTGATTGATGGTAAGGAAGTTAAGCTTTCAGGTTTCGGTAACTTTGAGCTCAAAGACAAAAGCAGCCGCCCAGGCCGTAACCCAAAAACCGGCGAGCCTGTAGCCGTATCCGCGCGCCGAGTAGTCACTTTCAAAACTGGCCAAAAATTTCGCCAAAAAGTCGATGAGCGTTTATTTGAAGCTTAAGTCTCGATTTTGAGTGCTATTTTATTGATCTTGATAATAGTCGACTCAAACTTTCGGCTCCATTATGCTATTGAAGCAAGTCTTAGTCAGCTCGATGTAAGAGCTTTACTATTCTTATAGGCTCTGAGCCCTTGTTTATAGCTAATGACAAGTTTATGAATTGAGAATGATATAAATAAGTAGTATTTTTGGTTAAAAGAGTGGTTCGTTAAAATACCAAATAGTAGCCAAAAAAAAGAGAGCCAAGGCTCTCTTTTTTTATTAGTCAGGATTCATTACAAGTGTAATAAATTACTGAGCTTACTCTTCAACAACAACCACTTCATCAGCAGCGTCTACAGCTGTTGGATCAACAACAACAGGCTCAACCACAGTAGGGTCCATGTCCAGTGCGTCATCTTCAGTTTCGATAGAAGCAGCAGCATCAGCGATGTCAGCTTCAGCAGCATCTACAGCTTGTGCTGCATCAGCAGTAACAATTTCGCTATCAGCAGCAGCATCATTTAGCTCTTCTTGTGCATCTTGCACTTCTTCTTGCGCGTCTTGTAAGTCATCAACAGCATTTTCTTTGTTGCTATCGCAAGCAGTTAGGCCAAAAGTTGCAGTCATGATACCGGCTAATGCTAGTAATTTAATATCCATAATGTTTCTCCAGAAAATGAAATAGTATGTTAGCTATAATAAAAGGCTGAATACAATAGACACTTAAAACCAGATACTTATAAGTATCTAAGTATCTTTATATTTAAGTATCTTTATATTCAACCGTCAATGGTCACAGCTACTCAGCTTCCCCGCATTCTATACTCTTTTTTTGCGAATGAAAAGACTTTATGTGAGTAATGAGCAATAAAAATGTAAACAATATTTACAAAACTTATTGCACTGTCTTTTTTCGTATAAAGTGATAAAAACGACGATATTGATTTATTGCTCAATACAGAGACTAATCAATATAAAAACTAAGCTAAATCTCGTTTTTAAATGAGCTTACAATCGTTATTAAATATCAAATAGAATTCGATATTGTCCTGAGATATAAGTTCAGTTAGCGATACAAAATACAATAAGTAACCTAAACTCAGACTAACTCTATATGGTCTGTATCTATAAAGATTGTACTATTAAAGAAAAGCAAATATCGTTTAAAGGTTTGAAGTTCTGTTGCGGTTTTGTAGTTCAAGAAATAAGTTAACCTTTAGCTTTATTGATTAGTTATAGAATAAATAAATGAGTTATGTAGAGGATAGCAATTATGAAGTGGAGAGGAAGAAGAGGCAGTACGAACGTGCGCACGAGTAGCGGCGGCGGTAAAATGATAGGGGGCGGTATTGGTGGTATTATTATCGCGGGTATTTTGTGGCTAGTGTTTGGCGTCAACCCTATGACCGCGCTACAAACGGGTCAAGTCGTCACGGGCGGCGGCGGCAGTTCTGCCACTGAAGTCGCAACTGGTGATGACCGTGATACCCAATTTGTGCAAGTGGTGTTAGCGGACACCGAAGAGGTTTGGGGACAAATATTCAATGAAGGCGGAAAAACCTATCAAGAGCCTTCATTGGTACTATTTAATGGTCAAGTTAGCTCCGCTTGTGGTAGCGCGACCGCTGCGACTGGGCCTTTTTATTGTCCAGGAGATCAAACTATTTATTTGGATACTTCTTTCTTCACTGAGATGCGTCAAAATCTAGGGATAAGTGGCGACCAACAAGGCTCTGGCGACCAAGAGAATCAGGGAAGAGCGGGTGATTTTGCCCAAGCTTATGTTATCTCACATGAGGTAGGTCATCATGTGCAGACGTTACTGGGTATCAGTCAACAAGTGAATCAAGCTCGCCAGCAAGTGACACAAGCACAAGGCAATCATCTGTCTGTCTTACAAGAGCTGCAAGCTGACTGTTTTGCAGGGGTATGGGCGAATCGCAATCAGCAACGAGTACAGTTTCTAGAGCCAGGGGATATCGATGAGGCGATTAACGCTGCCGGACAAATAGGCGATGATCGTCTAGCACAGGCCAGCGGCCGCGCGGCAACGCCAGATAGTTTCACCCATGGTACCAGTCAACAGCGCGTGGATTGGTTCACTCGTGGCCTTGAGAGTGGTAATGTGCAATCTTGCGATACTTTCAGCGGTGCTCTGTAACGGGTAATATCTAGCAGTACTTCTCTTTATAAAGCTCTGTTATTTAAAGAATCTTGATAAAGAGAAGCGTTAATTATAAGCTAAGCGTTATTGTTAATGAGCAATAAAAAAGCCTATCTTTTATCAGGTAGGCTTTTTTGTTCGAGCGGTGTTGTCATTCATTTATGACAGTAGCAGAATTGACAACAGCTGTATGACTATCTGCTGTTTTCAAGAATATAAGCACCAGCACCGCCAATTGCCGCACCACCAAGTGCGCCGCGAGCGATATCTTTACTATCGCCGCCACTTCTAATAAGAGCGCCAGCGGCTGCACCAGCAGTAGCGCCTTTAGCAGTATTACTCAAGCCACTGTTGTAACCGGCAGTATTACAACCTGTCATAATTAACGCTGAGCTTGTAATCGCAGTCATTGCAAAAGTTTTAGCAAATTTCATATCATCACCTATTAAATTGTAAAATTGATCAATATTTTTATCATTGACAATTTGTCACTGCTAGTCACTCGTTAACAATAAAAATGCTTATCAAAGGAGTCACTAGTTATCGTCATTAACTATTATTGTTAGCATATACCAATAATAAAGTGGATAACCATAGATATAGCAATTATCAATAAAGATCAATACAGAAGAAATACACTTGTACTACTGCTCATAGTACGCTGATTATAAAATTTAGTCGTATTGAATACGCTATTGTTTACATCTGAGGTGTAAGCGATGTGTCTATACTGTTTCCTTAGTACGACTTTGACTAAACCTACTTGTCAGATGAGCTGTAGTAAGCTAACGGTTTGTACGATGACTCTTTTGCTAATAATAAGCTAGTGCTATCTAAATGGATAAAAGGTATCGCCTAAACTAAAAAAGACCACTATGAAGTGATCTTGTTTAAACACAACGGTTAGGCTAGTTGACTTTAGATTTACGATTCATTTGTTCAAAGAACTCATCGTTGGTCTTCGCCTCTTTTAGGCGCTCAAGTAAGAACTCAGTGGCTTGCACCCCATCCATTGGCTGCAAGAGTTTACGCAGTATCCAGACTTTGCGTAATTTATCTTCATCAAGCAAACGCTCTTCGCGGCGAGTGCCAGATTTTTTGATGTTAATGGCTGGGAAAACGCGTTTTTCGGCCAAATCACGCTCAAGGGTGATCTCTTGGTTACCCGTACCTTTGAATTCCTCAAAGATAACGCTGTCCATCTTACTGCCGGTATCGATAAGGGCACTAGCAATAATGGTTAAACTGCCGCCTTCTTCTACGTTACGTGCCGCGCCAAAGAAGCGTTTGGGGCGCTCAAGCGCATTGGCATCCAGGCCACCGGTCAAGACTTTACCGGATGATGGCATCACTGTGTTATAAGCGCGGG
>ERZ1089244.92-NODE-92-length-15730-cov-19.084848_pt1 | contig 15730 bp, 13 predicted proteins | sample MGYA00383550_ERZ1089244 | MGnify/ENA primary metagenome ERZ1089244 (study PRJEB34543, sample SAMEA5968661) | marine metagenome | biome: water | collected 2014-06-21 | depth 0 m | study: Ocean Sampling Day (OSD) data from North Adriatic Sea
ATTAGATGATTAAAGGTTTGCATTTATAATTATCCTAATGAGTGTTTCTAATTATATTTTAGCGCGGAACTGGTATAAATTTTCCTAGTGTGCTGTGCCTACGCTGTTTCGATGTTGCGCAAAATTAATTCCAGTTCCGCTGGATCGTTTTTATACTGATATTACTACAGCTATCTTTCTCAGCTAGCGTTTGCTTATTGAGAAACGACTTTAGCAGAGTTGATAGTGATAGGCTCGTTTGGCACATCAGCATGCATACCAAAACGGCCTGTTGCAACGCTGCGCATTTTTTCAATCACATCCATACCGTCGGTGACTTTACCAAATACCGTGTAACCCCAACCTTGCATGTTTTTGCCCGAGTGGTTCAAGAAGTCGTTGTCTTTGACATTGATAAAGAATTGGCTAGTGGCTGAATGCGGGTCTTGAGTGCGCGCCATAGCGATAGTGCCTTTATCGTTCTTAAGGCCATTATCCGCTTCGTTTTCGATTGGTGCGTTGGTTTTTTTCTCATTCATTTGGGCGTCCATGCCGCCGCCTTGAATCATAAAGCCATCAATAACGCGGTGAAAGATAGTGCCTTCATAATGACCTGAGTTGACGTAGTTTAAGAAGTTTTCTACGGTTTTTGGTGCTTTTTCTTCATTGAGCTCAATAGTGATATCACCCATTGACGTCTCTAACTGTACTACTGGCATATCGCTCATGGTTGTCTCCTGATTGTTGGTGTTGGAAAGTGAATTGGGCTGAGTGTCTGAAATCATTGTGTTGTTAGTATTGGTGCTGGCACAACCTAATATAAACAAAGGGGCAAATAAGCTGGCAAACCCGAATGTTTTGATAGCATGCATAGATATTCCTTTTCGCTCATAAGAGGCAGTGTTAATTTAGAGGTCAGTCTAACGGCTTTTTTGCCTGATGTCATGTATCTAGCTGTTAATGAGTTTGCAAAAGCTGATAGAATAACGCAACTCTACCTTTATTCTTAATTTTATAATTATTTTAATTCAAGCCGCTAATAAGTGGCTTAGGAGCAATAGTTGATGAGTGCTAAACCTAGTAATAACGCGAGCAATGATATAAAAAAAGATGAGCCGAAAAACGACTTTATTCGTAATATTATTCGTGAAGATATAAAAGAGCAAAAATACGAGCAAATCGTGACCCGTTTCCCGCCTGAGCCTAACGGCTATTTGCATTTAGGACACGTCAAGTCTATTTGTCTTAACTTCGGGGTGGCTGAAGAGTTCGATGGCCTTTGTCATTTGCGTTATGACGATACCAATCCGACCGCTGAAAAGCAGGACTATATCGACAATATAGAAAAGGACGTCCAGTGGTTAGGCTTTGAGTGGGCAGGCGAGGCGCTACATGCATCGAGCTATTTTGATCAGCTGCATGCGTGGGCGGTACAATTGATCGAGCAAGGCGATGCATATGTCGATTTGCAAACTCCTGAGCAAATCCGCGATAACCGGGGCTCTTTTACCGAGCCTGGCAAGCCCTCGCCGCAGCGTGATGCTAGCGTACAAGACAATTTGCAGCGCTTCGCCGATATGAAAGATGGCAAATTTGCCGATGGCGAAGCGGTGCTGCGTGCCAAGATCGATATGTCTGATGCCAATATGAATATGCGCGATCCTATTATCTATCGGGTCATGCATCAAGAGCATCATCAAACGGGCGATAAATGGTGCATCTATCCGATGTATGATTTTGCCCATCCTTTGTCGGACGCTATAGAAGGTATTACTCACTCACTCTGTACACTAGAATTTGAGGATCATCGTCCCTTTTATAACTGGATTATCGAGAAGATTGGCTTTGACATACCGCCGCATCAGTATGAGTTTAGCCGCTTAAATGTCGATCATACTTTGACCAGTAAGCGTAAGCTTAAGCAGCTCGTCGATGAAGGCATCGTTGAAGGTTGGGATGATCCGCGTATGCCAACAATAGCGGGTATGCGTCGCCGTGGCTATACGCCAGAGGGGCTACGTGATTTCTGTGCTCGCGTTGGTATCGCCAAAGCCGATGGCGTCACTGACATGCGCCTGCTCGAGTTCAGTATTCGCCAATCTTTGGAGACGACCACCGCACGCGGTATGGCAGTACTCAAACCGTTAAAAGTCACGATTACCAACTTCACCGAGGCGGTGAGCCAGTGGCAAGATTTAAAAGCTGATAGCGTCGCCGCGCGCTTTGATGAAGACAGTCAAACCTTATGGCTGACTCAGCCCAAGCATCCTAATGTTGAGATGGGCGAGCGCGAGATTCCTTTTACCCAAACCCTTTATATCGATCAAGGCGATTATGAGATCGAGCCGCCGGCGGGTTATAAGCGCCTATCCCCAGAAAAACCTGAAATTCGTTTGCGTAATACGTATGTGCTTGCGGTCACTGAGCACATTACCGATGATAATGGCGACGTGGTTGAGCTCAAAGCAACTATTGACCCGGCGACACTAGGTAATAATCCTGAAGGCCGAAAAGTCAAAGGCGTCATTCATTGGGTCTCAGCCGATCAAGGTGTGCCAGCAACGGTACGACTCTATGAGCCTTTATTTAGCGCAGAAGATCCCAGTAGCGTAAGTGATGTGCATGAGGCGCTGAACCCGAATTCTTTGACGGTGCTAAATGCGGTCGTGGAGCCATCGCTTGCGCACGCGGATGCTGGCACGCGCTTCCAGTTTGAGCGCGAAGGTTACTTCATCTCAGATAGCGAAGAGCACAGTAGCGATAAGCCAGTATTCAATCAAATCGTCAGCTTACGTGATAGTTATAAGCCCGCTTAGGTATTGATCTTAACTATCAACCTAAAATATTAATATTAGTTTGCAAATGAGCCCATTTCTAGTAATCTAGGAGTGGGCTTTTTGCTTATCACTAAACAGAATAAGCGCATTACAATCTCTCACAAGACATTCATAACTGTTTTGGTAAGCTTAAGAAGCTTGTTTACTAGATATAGCTATATAGTTGTACAACGTTATATAGCTATGATAACAATACAGCGTGGCAGCCCTGTAGGCGCTGACGCTGAAACATTAATAATTTCAAACACTAATAACAAGGATACTATTATGGCAGTTTTACGTTTAGGTGACGACGCTCCAAATTTTGATGCAGTCACAACTGAAGGCAATATTAATTTTTATGATTGGGCAGGTGATAGCTGGGTGGTGCTTTTCTCGCATCCTGCAGATTACACGCCAGTTTGTACGACAGAGCTGGGCCGTACCGCAGCGCTAGGCGGCGAGTTTCAAAAACGTAATGTCAAGCCAATCGCCTTGTCAGTAGACGGTTTAGATGATCATAAGGGCTGGGCGAAGGATATTGAAGAAACTCAAGGCACTGCCGTGAATTTCCCTATCATTGCCGATTCCGATCGTAAAGTGGCTGATCTTTATGACATGATTCACCCCAATGCTGATGATACTGCCACAGTCCGTAGCGTATTTATTATCGATCCAAATAAAAAGGTGCGCTTAACGCTGACTTATCCAGCCAGCTGTGGCCGTAACTTTGATGAGATCGTGCGCGTCATTGATGCTATGCAATTATCGGATGAGTACAATGTAGCCACGCCTGTTGATTGGAAAGAAGGCGATGACGTTATCATTCCACCGAGTGTTAAAAACGAAGATATCGCTGCTAACTATCCAAAAGGCCATACTGAAGTGAAGCCTTATTTGCGTACCACTCCAGCGCCAAACAAATAAGCGGCTTTGAATTAAGTTACTTTAAGACGTTACTGTAATACGTGGCTTTAATATGTGGTTTTAATAAAAAGTAACTTAATAGCCAGTATTCAATAAAAGCTCTATGACATAAAGTTATAGAGCTTTTTTACTATTCGTAGCAAAAGTTTTAATCAAGTTTGCTATGATAAGCAAAGTAGGCTGATCATTAGGCAGCGTTACATAAAGCTAAAATAAATATTATTTAGTACGGTTAATTAACAGTGCGAATTAGTAATGCTAATTAACCATACTAAAGCTCTTACAGTCAACCAAAACTCATTCACTTACAGGGAAGTTACTATGAAAAAGCTATATATTACGCGCACGGCACCCAATCCACGTAAAGCGATTATTCTATTAGCCTCAAAAGGCATAGATGTTGACGATATGAATGATCTGAGTGTGGTGGATATTGACTTTGCTCGCAATGAGCAGTTCTCAGAGTCTTTTACTGATATCAATCCAATGCAAACTGTGCCAGTGCTGACTTTAGGCGATGGCACTGTGCTCAATGACTCGCAGGCAGTCTGCGAATATCTTGACCGCGTTTATGGCGAGCGCTCGGTGATGGGTAATGATGTGGTACAGCGCGCGCAAGTCTGTGCTATGCGCCGTATTGCTGAGTTTGAAGTACTGTACAATTATATGCTAGCGTTTCAGCATAGCCACCCTTCTAAAGCTCAGCGGGTCGAGCAAGTACCAGAGTTTGTAGCGCCGTCTATCGCTCGCGCTGTTAAAGCTTTACCTTACTTTGACAATGCCCTTGAAGGCCGCGACTATTTAGTCACCGATCATCTCACTTTTGCTGATATCGTACTGTATTTAGGTCTTGATTTCGGTAAGGCTCTGAAAGTCAATCCTTTAGAGCAAGGCGACAATCTTGCACGCTTTTATAACAGCATGCATGAGCGTTTTAGCATTAAGGTTATGGCAAAGCCTAAGTCTGACTCTTAAATAAGATATATAAGCCCTAAGATATATAAACAATAAACGGCTCAGTCTATACTGGTATAGTCGTTTATTGCGATAAGTATGATGAATAATTATAAATAGTATCCACGTAACGTAAACCCTAAAAAGTAACGTAAACCTGTAAAAATTTAGACTTGTTTTAAAAGAGAGATTGCCTATGCTAACGACGACGAACCCACCAGCTGTGAGAACCACGTTAAAAACGGCTTTTTTGCCCAGTTTGCTAGCAGCAGCAATGACTTTGAGTGCTTGTAGTGACAACGCTCCAGTAGCAGATAATGAGGATGCTAATGCTGCGGCTACTGAAGAGCGTGAAGTGGCAGCAGAGGTTGATGCTAATGATAGCGTTAACACTGCTGAGTCAATAAGTGCTGAGGATCAGCTATTGACCAAGCTTAGTGATTACCGCTGGGTATTAGCGACAGCGACGGATAATAACGATCAGCCGATTACCTCGCTTACGCCTATCAAAGAACAAGTGACTTTGCTGGTTAATTCGCAAAACAATGATATCTTGAACTATAGCGTTGGCTGCAACACGATGGGCGCATCTTTTGCGCTCACAGGTGATACATTGACGATTAGTGAAAGTATGAGTACCAAAATGTCTTGTGGCGAGCTTGATAAAGCGGAAACCAAGCTTAATCAGCTTATGCAAGGGGAGAGTCAGATCAGCATATCAGCTACGGCCAGTAACGCTGAAACCCCAATGTTAACGCAAGTTACTAGCGATGATAGTACTTTAGTTTGGAGAGGTAGACTGACATCACAAGCCAAGTACAATAGTAATGGCGAGACTATATTTTGGGAAGTGGCAGCGGAATCAGCGCCGTGTCAGGATAATGAGACGCAGATGTGCTTGCAAGTACGGCCAATCACTTATGATGATCAAGGCTTAAAGACCAGCGAAGGGCAATATATGGACTTTGCAGGCAGCATTGATGGTTATCAGCATGATGGTCAGCATAATGAGATATTGCGTCTGCAGCGCTTCAAGACAGATACTGATACCGTATTAGTCGATAATGCCGATTCACAATACGCTTATGTACTAGATAGAGTGATCGAAAGTACGTTAGTGGACAATAGCTCTGAATAAGTAGTGGTCTATCTAAACTAGAACCTAACAAACCTGTACCGCCATATCGTAAAAACGCGCTGATATTAGCGCGTTTTTTTATTACAAAATTTTTTATAGCTTTTGATCTATTTATTAGAACATAACTGATACTGTCAATTTAGGTTGCCTAAATCCTCTTCGCTTAAACGCCAGCGACCCTTTTTCTTAGAGGAGCTGCGGCCTCGTAGTGCGCTATTGAGAATGAGCTTATTCATTGAGTGGCTAGAGTGCGCGTGACAAATGGCGCAGGCGAGACCATCAGCGGCGTCTTGCTGCGGCACCACCTCTAAGGTCAAAATACGGCATACCATATCTTGCACTTGCTCTTTGGCAGCCGCGCCATAGCCGCAGACTGCTTGTTTGATTTGCCGAGCGGTATATTCGGATACTTCTAGATCTAGCGCCACCATAGCGGCGATAGCGGCGCCGCGTGCTTGCCCTAATTTAAGCGCTGAATCTGGGTTGTCGGCCATAAATACTTGCTCGATAGCGGTATAAATAGGCTCATCAGCGTATTTGAGGTGATGCTGAGTGATGCGAGTTAAACCATTGAAGATACGTCTTAAGCGTTCAGGCATCTCTTTGGTATCGGTGCGAATGGTGCCGGCATCTATATAACTCAGCTTGTCGCCTGTTTGCCGTATGATGCCATACCCTGTCATACGTGAGCCCGGATCGATTCCGATGATAATTGCCATAACTCTCCACTATCTTGATTGTTTTGCTAGTGATTACTGTCTTCGCATCTAGGTCAATATAAAGTCATTTATCAGATGACTATTTACTTAAAAATGCGCTACAAGTTTGATAGTATAGCAAGCCATCCCCATATACATCATATGTTAGCCATTTTAATTTTTTAAGTTTATTTTAAGGACGACACGTCATGGGTCAGATAGTTGGGATTGCCATTGTTTGGTTTATTATTGAGATGCTGGTTTGGTATTTGATTGCCCAGTTCACCAGTGGCTGGCTTGTATTTATGTGGTTTATTATTGCCGCAGTGATCGGTATCTCGCTTATACGTAAAGGCATGGTAGCTCTGAACCCGATGGCGCAGCAGATGAAAGCTGGCGGTATGATGAACCCAGCTATGCGCCCGCAAGAATCTACTATGCTAAAAAGTGTCGCGATGGCGGTTGCTGGCATCTTACTATTAATACCTGGGGTCATTAGCGACGTATTAGCGCTATTGGTCGTCCTGCCGCCAGTGCAAAAGCTACTCAAAGATAAAGCCAATAATTATGTTATGAATAATCAGCAGAAGATGATGGAGATGATGGCTAAGCAAATGGGCGGCGCTGGTGGTATGGGCGGCATGGGTGGTCAAAACCCGTTTGGCGGTATGGGCGGGCAGAACCCGTTTGGCGGCATGAACAATCAACAAAATCCATTCGGTCAACAGCAACAAAACCCGTTCAGCGATGTGTTTAAGCAGCATACGACAGTAGATGGCACGGCCAAAAATGTACCTAAAGATGTCAAAAAAATCACTAAATCGGCTAATGACGAATAGCCAGTAATGCTCAATCTCTTATAGTGCTAGGTTTTTGTATCGCTTTGGGTGGTCTTTAAGATTGTAGGGTCTTTAAAAATTTTAATTTCCTATTTTGAACGTCCATAAAAAAAGCCCCTATCTGCATAAGATAGGGGCTTTTTGGTGGTTGGTGCTCTCTTTATTGAATATTATTGTATTCGCTATAAATAAGAACACCTAACCGAATGTAACAACCAAAGTGTCGCCGTAAGATGGTAACCCATGAACCGTGAAGTTCAGGGCGGATGTGTCATTGCCTCGGCAGGTTTCCTGATACACTGCAAGCAGTGCAGGCATACACAATGAAGCAATAGGTAGCACATCCTGGTAAAGCATTATCGGCTCAGGGAATAAACATCTACTAGCCAACACTTCAGAATAGTTTTATCTTAACCAATGAAATTAGGTATTGCAAGTCTGATTTACAGATTGATACCCTTTGTTATTTGCACGAATAGTTGCCATATATCAGTAGAGAGGAAGATAAAAAGCCGATTTTTCAGCAATTTCAAGATGTGTGCTAATATAGACCACTTTATATTGTCTGAATCAATAAAGCCCAGTTGCGTACATGTATTCGATTGACAATATCTCACTATTTAAGCAGTACAGGTTTTCATTCATTTGAGGAGCGGTAATCTATGGCTAGTAAGCAACAACCATCAGAGTCTATCAACGACAAGACCCAGTACAGCGATCAGCAAAATAAAAAAACGCCACACGTATTAATGATATTAGATGGCTTTGGGCATCGTGAAGAAAATGACGATAATGCTATTGCTGCCGCCAATATGCCAAACTTAGATCAGATTTATCAGCAGTATCCGCACGGATTAATTTCAGGCTCAGGAGAAGACGTCGGACTGCCGCCGGGTCAGTTTGGTAACTCTGAAGTCGGTCATATGAATCTGGGCGCTGGACGTATTCTTTACCAGGACTCAACGCTCATCTCAAGCGAGCTTGAGAGTCGTGAGTTTTACAAGAATGAAGCGCTAGTAGGTGCGGTAAAAGCGGCTAATGAGCTTGGCGGTAATGTGCATATTATGGGCCTGCTCTCTGATGGCGGTGTGCATGCGCATCAAGATCATATTGAGGGTATGTGTCACTCCGCGCTCGTTCACGGTGCCAAAAACGTTTTTGTACATTGCTTCTTAGATGGTCGTGACACGCCGCCTAAATCTGCGGATAAATATATCAATCGTTTGCGAGAGTATTTAAATAAACTAAACTCGCACTACGAAGGCAACGTACAGATAGCCAGTATCATCGGTCGTTACTATGCTATGGATCGTGATAACCGCTGGGATCGCGTACAAAAAGCTTATGAGCTGATTACCGAAGGGAAAGCGGAGCGCATGTCAACGCGGGCGGATGGCGCCATTCAAGCAGCCTATAAAGCGCGCGAGACTGACGAGTTTGTCAGTCCAACTACCGTTATCGAGCATGGCGAAACCCCATGCACTGTCGAGAATGACGATGCGGTAATTTTTATGAATTTCCGTGCTGATCGTGCGCGTGAATTGGCACAAGCTTTTGTACTGCCTGATCATGAATTCTCAGGTTTTGCGCGTCATAAGCAGCCAAAGCTCGCCGCTTTTGTTATGTTGACTAAGTACTCAGACGTGCTCGCGGACAACCCCAAAACGAGCATCGCTTATCATCCGACATCACTCAGCAACACTTTAGGCGAGTACTTACAAAACCAAGGTAAGACGCAGCTACGCATCGCCGAGACAGAGAAGTATGCGCATGTGACCTTTTTCTTCAGTGGCGGCCGTGAAGAGGAGTTTACTGGAGAAGAGCGCATTTTAGTGCCTTCACCAGATGTGGCAACTTACGACCTACAGCCAGAGATGAGTGCGCCGGAGGTGACCGATGAGCTCGTTGAAGCTATTGAGTCTGGTCAGTATGATGTGCTGATCGTCAACTATGCAAATGGCGATATGGTAGGGCATACCGGTATCTTTGATGCAGCAGTCAAGGCGGTAGAGGCATTAGATGTCTGTATCGGCCGCGTTAAGACAGCGGTGCGCGCCGCTGGTGGAGATATGCTTATTACTGCTGATCATGGTAACTGTGAGCAGATGCAAGACTATGAGAGCGGGCAGGTGCATACTCAGCATACCACTGAGCATGTGCCACTGATTTATATTGGTGACAGGGATGTCAAAGTACGTAGCGGTGGCCGATTAAGTGATGTCGCGCCAACGATACTTTCGTTGATGGAGCTAGAAGTCCCAAGCGAGATGACTGGTGAAAACTTACTGATCGCTAACGCTTAATAAGTCGATAAGCTTAAATCGATAAGTAGTTCTAAAGCGTACTTATAATCGGCGATTTAAACGGTCTTATCAGCATTTGCCAAAGATAGAAAAGGGAAGAGTAGAGATTATTCTTCCCTTTTTTATGCTTTGCTGTGCAAACTTTGTCCTCTATAGTTTTTGCTTTTATGACTTTTAAAGTTTATTGGTTATTAAGCTGACTTTAAGTGGTTTTTATCATAGCCTTAAGCTATCTTATGGTGTTATATAATAAAATTATTTATTTTTCAGGTGAGTTTTCCTATGCCTTTATCTGCTCTCAAAAATCTTCTTTTGGTAATACCAGTGAGTCAGCAGCAAGTGCTCCGAGCTATGCTGAGCCCTTGTCTATTAGCGGTGTTCGGCTTGAATGGGCCTGCGCAAGCTGCGCTCAATGATGATCAGATAAAAGTGATAGACAAAGCTGGTGAGCAACAAAAGCAGGACACCGATACTACTGCTAATCTGCAGCTGATCAGCTTACAAGATAACAGGCCAATGATTGACAGCAGCACTGATAATCGGAGTGATGGTTTTTTAGAAGACGATACCAGCGCTTCTGATCAAAGCCAAGATTGGCCAGAGGATGACAGTGATGACAATGATGATATCGATGCCTTTGGCGATAGTACAAGCAGCCCATTAGCAGACGATATTGACGATGACTATGAAGAGGTACCGCGTGAAGTGGCGAACGTATCGCTCAAAGCCATCTCTCCTGAGACCCTTAAAACCTTTGTCGCTGTCGTTGATTTGGTGCGCCGCGAGTATATAGATCCGGTCAATGATGAAGTGTTATTCAATAATGCTATGAGCGGTATGCTGACCAAGCTTGATAGTCATGCAGAGTTTTTGGATGCTGAGGCGTATGAAAACTTACGTGCTTTCACCCAAGGCGATGTGGGTGATGTCGGTATCGAAGCGCACTATCAAGCGGATGCTGATCATTGGGTCGTGACTGAAGTGATAAAAGATTCACCTGCAGACCAAAAAGGCGTGACTGTCGGAGATTATTTACACCAAGTGGGCGAGTTTAAGCTTGATGATGAACGGGCGCCTAATGATATCAAGCAATTATTAACCGGTATTGCCGGCTCACAAATCGATGTCATCGTATCAAAAGCCGGACGACGTAAACGCGCAGTGACGCTCCAGCGTAATCATACGCGTACACAGAAGATAGATACGCGTTTGCTAGATGGCGTGGCTATTGTAAAACTACCATCGTTTCAAGAAACAACGCGCGAAAAAATAGTACAAAGTCTGATTGATTTAGACGCGCCTATCACTGGAGTGCTGTTAGACGTACGAGATAATCCAGGCGGGGTGCTGACCTCGGCAATCGATGTCGCCAGCCTTTTTATGAAAGATACGGATGTGGTACAAGTTAAAGGCCGTCAAGGCGATCCACGTATCTTAGCGACGAAAGGCAGCGCGTTACTTGCGCCGTTGCCGGTAGTCATTTTACAAAACCGGTATTCTGCCTCAGCAGCAGAGGTGTTAGCCAGTAGCTTACAGGCGCAGAACCGCGCCACTATCGCTGGGGAGACAAGCTACGGTAAAGGCTCGGTACAGTCGGTAATCGCATTAAATGATGAGCAAGCCGTCAAGCTAACGGTAGCCCACTATCTAACTACAGAGGGTGCAAAAATCGATAAAGTTGGGGTGCAGCCTGATGTGACTTTGAATGGTAGTGAAAGCTCATGGGAGCAGCAAGCACTTGACTTACTACGCCCAAAAATACAAAACTCAGGAATGCATCTGGTTAGAAAAGGCCATGTTGCCCAGCCAGCGGTGAAGTAGCTAGAGCGCTGATTATATAGCTGTATGTAGCTCTTAATGGCTAGACTATGCTGATAACTAGCGTATTTATGAGTCTGTTTGCTCTTCAGCAATTCCAAGTTTTTTCATGCGATAGCGTAACGACCGAAAGGTGGTACCTAAGAGCTCAGCAGCTTGTGTTTTATTCCAACCAGTCTGCTGCAGCGCAGTGACAATCAGCTGTTTTTCTTGCTGCTGTAGATAAGCCTCTAAGCCTTTTTCGGGTAATTCAGCAGAGGTACTTTCTTGCATCGCTGCTGATACACTCGCTTTCGTGTCTTTTTGAGGATTACCCGTTGGTAAACTATCCTCTGCCGCAGCTACGCTGTTGGATAAAGGCGTAGTTTGGCTAGTCGGATCAGTCGTAGATTGTGACTGATCACAATAGGAGGGCTCAGACAATGACGCCTCAACCTCCGGTAATCCTAAGTGCTCGGCTGCGATGATATCACTCTCCGCTAACGTTATCGCTCGCTCTAACAAATTACGTAGCTCACGGACGTTACCGGCGAAATGATGCAACTTTAAACGCCCAATAGCATCATCACTGAGCTGTGGTGATCCTTCTAGTTGCCACTCCTCACGAATCAAAGCTAAGAAATGCTGAGCCAAAGCCGGAATATCATGCGCACGCTCATTAAGCGCAGGTAGCTTTAGCTCAATGACATTGATACGGTAGTATAAGTCTTGTCTAAAGTGGTTAGCCGCTACCAGCTGCGCCAGATCTTTATGAGTGGCAGATAATAGGCGAATATCGACGGCGACCTCTTTGGTATCGCCAATCGCGCGCACGGTTTTTTCTTGAATGGCGCGCAGGAGCTTGACTTGCATCGCTAAAGGTAAGTCTGCAATTTCGTCCAAAAACAACGTCCCGCCATTGGCTTGTTGAAACAGTCCTTGCTTGTCAGCCACTGCACCCGTAAAGCTGCCTTTTTTATGACCGAAAAACTCTGACTCCATTAGCTCAGAGGGGATAGCGCCGCAGTTGACAGGAACAAAATGCGCCTCACGTCGAGGACTTAAGTCATGAATGAGCCGAGCGGCGACTTCTTTACCTGTCCCTGAAGCCCCTGATAAAAATACCGGTGCTTGCGAGCGGGCAAGCTTTAAGATAGTCGATTTTAGCGTATGCATGACTTTGGTGTCGCCAATTAAGCGCTGGTCTAGCAATTGCTGTTCAGGCGTCTTCGCGTCTGCTGGTTGAACGCTATCATCTTGACGAATGACTTTTAGAGCGTTTTCGACCAACTGCCGCAAACGCGGTAGCTCCAAAGGCTTATTGACAAAATCAAATGCGCCTAATTTTAGCGCTTCGATAGCTAAGTCCATACTGCCATGTGCGGTGATGACAGCCACTGGCACAGTAGAGCTGCTGCTGATAAGTTTGACCAGATCAAGACCTGATCCATCCGGTAATTGCAGATCTGTGAGACAAAAATCGTATTCATTGTCTTGCCAGTAAGCTTTTGCCTGCGCTAAATCATAAGCGACATCGCTTTTGATGCCCATTTTAGTCAGGGTGATTTGCATTAAGCGGCACAAATCTACTTCGTCATCGACGACCAGTGCAGTTGCTGTCATAAATAACCTTTCAGTGTTCAACGAATAAAATGGGTGTAAAGCAGTTAGTATAGATTAATGGGTTAAAAGGCAGCTAAAGTCGGCCACCAGTGAACGCTTATCTGTTTAGAGGTCCACACTCTCGGCTATAGCCTGCTCGGTCAAAATAGCTGGAATGATCAAGCGAAAGCAGGTTTTTTCGTGCTCTGGGACATAGACTAAACGCGCCTGATTAGCCTCACTAAACGCTTGTGATAAATATAAGCCTAAGCCTGTACCGGCTTTATCAGTGGTAAAAAACGGCTCAAATAAGTGCTCAATGTCAGCGCTTTTTACCCCCTTGCCACTATCTAAAATATCGATTATAACATCGTTACGCCGACTATAAATCTCTACTTCTACGTAAGCATGAGGATGAGATAAGCTACTATAGCGCAAACCATTGTTGATTAAATTAATCAATATCTGCTCTAATTGATGAGTATCAAAGACAATAAGAGGCTGCACTTTACCGGATAAAAACACATCATGACCACTAAAATGGTTAGCGATAAACTCTACCATCCAGCTCTCAAGCGCAATGCTGTGTTTATTGGGCGGCTGTCGTTTGGAGAGCTTTAGCACATCTTCAATAATTCTGTTAACGCGCTTGGTTTGCGAGAATATCATCTTGTATAGCTCAAAATTGCTATCATCGACGCTGTTAGCCGCTATCCTAACTGACGCGTCATCAGTACTGACAGACTCGGAATCAATCTCTTCCATAAGCAGCTGGCTGGCTTGTGATATGGCGGATAAGGGGTTACGAATCTCATGCGCAATACTAGCGGTTAGCTGTCCAAGCGAGGCAAGCTTGAGCTGCTGCGCGCTGGCTTGTTCACGGCGTAAGTCTTCTAAGATGATCAGGCGGCTATAGTCTTTTAGCGGGATAACTTGCACTCGTAAACGCGCTATGATTGAAGCTTCTATAGTCGTTGGCAGCTCGTAAGTAAACAGCCTTGATTGTCCTGCAGGTACCGCCAAACAAGTCTGCAATAACTGCGTGTGTAGATGCGCTAATTGCTCATGGAAGCTTGCAAGCTCGTTGTTTGTCTCATCGATGTCTAATAGCTGATATGTCGCGCGATTGGCCAGTACAACCTGCTGCTGATCTAGGACTATGACGCCATTGATCATTTGGCTGATAACTTCTTGGTTGATATCGTTGAGCCGGGCCACTTCTTTCGCTTGCTGCGCGGAGACTTTTTCAACGTGTAATAAGCGCTGCGATATCGTCCAAGTTAAAAAACCAACAACCAAAAAGCTTGCCGACATAAGCAGCGCGTCGCCTAGATTTGCTAAGCTGATGCTACTAGAGAGCGCATAAAAAAACTGTTGATAAATAACAAATATAACAGCGAGCAAAGTGATGACTAGCGCTTGCGAGCCGGGAAGCAGCATAAAGCTTGCGGCAACGACCACCATATACAGCATCGTCAGTTGTAAATCTGGCGCGCCACTGCTATAAAGCAACAAGCTGAGCATAATGATATCGACCGCTAAACCAAAGCTTAGTTGGCGCTGTGGGCGCTTGCGTACGACATAAAATAAACCCAGTAGAATGATACTAAGTAGCGTGTAAAATATCAGCGCGGTCTGCTGTAATAAACTAGGCAAAAGCAGATTATCAGCATTCGCATTCGCATTCGCGTAAGCCAATATCAAAAAAAACACATTAATAACCACACGGTAACTGCTATACACCAGCCCCAATCGACGCAGCTGTGAGGAGGGTAGCGTATCGTTTTGCTGACGATAGTTGTTGATAACAGTCATCGTTTTGGCGAATAGGGTCATAAAGTATAAGCATCGAAGCAGTACAATAAAAATAGCATCATAGTAGATCACCTCAGCGGGAGTACAGAGTTAAACAAAGTTAAAATGTAACCTTGCTTTAGTCATTAAGGCTGTATTAAACCATGACGAATGGCTAAGTGGGTCAACTTTACATCGCTATCGACGCCTACTTTTTCGTAGATACGGTAGCGGTAAGTATTGATGGTTTTGACACTCACAAAGAGCTGATCAGCGATTTCTTGTGGGCTTTGACAGTTGACTACCATCATCGCTACTTGCTTTTCTCTATCACTTAATAAGTCAAAAGGCGATCCGGCTTTATCAGAGAGTAATACTTCCGCTAACTGCTCGGCCACATCGTGACTGAAGTAACGCCCACCTTGATGTACCTTTTTGATTGCTCTTATCATCTCATCAAGAGGCGTTCCTTTAGTGATATAACCGTTGACGCCTGCTTTTAGCAGCATAGAAGGGTAGGGCTGAGTGACGACGCTGCTTACTGCTAAAATCTTGCTGCCTATGCCGAGCTGTACCAAACGTTTAGTCGCTTCTAGACCGCCGATATTCGGCATATTGACATCCAACAAGATGACATCAGGGGTCAGATCACGCGCCAGTTTGATAGCCATGTCGCCGCCATCAGCTTCCCCTACGACTTCGATATCAGCACTATCGGCCAACATCCGACTGATACCCATACGTACCAGATCGTGATCGTCTACTACTAATACTCTAATCATAGTTATACTCTTAATTATACGGTCCACAGCGTGTTTGATTGCTACTTTTACTAGGGCGTGTTGAACATTCGACCATGGCACTGACAGAGACTATTTTTTAG
>ERZ1089244.106-NODE-106-length-14242-cov-5.263058_pt1 | contig 14242 bp, 11 predicted proteins | sample MGYA00383550_ERZ1089244 | MGnify/ENA primary metagenome ERZ1089244 (study PRJEB34543, sample SAMEA5968661) | marine metagenome | biome: water | collected 2014-06-21 | depth 0 m | study: Ocean Sampling Day (OSD) data from North Adriatic Sea
GGGCCATTAAGCCCAACACCAAAGCGCTTTTTGGAGAGGCAATTCCCAACCCGCGGATCAATATTCTCGACATCGAAAAAGTGGCGAAGGTCGCGCACGACCATGACCTGCCCCTGATGGTCGACAACACGATTCCCACGCCCTACCTGCTCCGCCCGTTCGAACACGGTGCCGACATCGTGATTCACTCGGCGACCAAATTCCTCGGTGGACACGGCACGGTCGTCGTCGGAGCCATCGTCGATGGCGGCACATTCCCCTGGTCGAAGCACGTGGACAAGTTCCCCGGGCTCACCGAACCAGACCCGAGCTACCACGGTGCGAGCTTCACCGGTGTTCTGGGCGACGGAATCGCCTACATCGTCAAAGCCCGCGTGCAACCGTTGCGCGATATGGGAGCTGCGGTCTCTCCCGATAACGCGTTTGCCTTGCTCCAGGGAATCGAAACCCTGTCGCTTCGGATGGAGCGCCACTGCGACAACGCCCAGAAAGTGGCCGAGTGGCTGGAAGCACACCCCCAGGTCGCGAGTGTCAACTATGCCGGTCTCGCGTCGAACCCGTCCCACGCCCACGCCGAGAAATACACCCCGCGGGGCGCCGGAGCGGTGTTGTCGTTTGAAATCAAGGGTGGTGTGCAAGCCGGTCGGAAGCTTGTCGACGCTGTCCAGCTCCACAGCCACGTCGCCAACATTGGTGACGTGCGAAGCCTGATTATTCACCCGGCATCCACCACCCACTCGCAGTTGACGCCCGAGCAGCAGCTCACCGCCGGCGTCACTCCGGGACTGGTGCGGCTGTCGGTGGGCCTCGAGCACATCGACGACATCCTGGCCGATCTCGACCAAGGATTTGCCGCCGCCAAGGCCTAAGCTCCCTCGGTCGGAGGGAAGCCTGCGAGAATATCCAGACCATGGACTGGCAGCTTCCCTCCGATTCGGTTCCGACGGCTTTTGTGCCAGAGGCCGTGCAGGCCTCCCTGCGCGGAACACCACCGGTCACCGGTGCGTGGCGAGACGGCGATCACCTCGGCAACCGGGTGTTTTCTCAGACCGGCCCTCTCGACACCGAAACCGGCGGCCACCTGCCCCATGTCCGGGTGGCCTACGAAATCTTCGGCGAACTCAACGCTGACAAATCCAACGCCATCCTGGTGTTCCACGCTCTTACCGGTGACTCGCACGTCACCGGATCGGCAGGCCCCGGACACGCCGCGGGTGGCTGGTGGTCAGGAATTGTGGGCCCCGGTCTCGCGATTGACACCAACCAGTACGCAGTGATTGTGCCCAACATTCCCGGCGGCTGCCAAGGATCGACCGGACCGGCCAGTGTGTCGCCCACCGGAAGAGAATGGGGATCTCGTTTCCCCTATCTCACTATTCGGGACCAAATTCGGCCGCTGCAGGTCGTCCGGGAAGAACTGGGAATCTCCCGATTTGCCGCAGTCATTGGCGGGTCGATGGGGGGCATGCACGCCCTCGAATGGGCATTGGAATACCCAGAGCACACAGCACGTCTGGGTCTGATTGCCACCACCGCGACAACCAGTGCCGACCAGCTCGGAGTGAACTCGGTCCAAATCGAAGCGATTACCTCCGACCCGGCGTTCTCTGACGGCGATTACTACGACGAGGACGAAGGCCCCTACCGCGGTCTAGCACTGGCGAGGCGGATGGCGCTACTGAACTACCGCTCCCCCACCGAACTCAACGAACGATTCAACCGGAGCTGGCAGGGGCAGCGCTCTCCTCTGGGAGATGCCGGACGGTTCGCGGTGGAGAGCTACCTCGACTTCCACGGCAATAAATTCACCCGACGTTTCGACGCCAACAGCTACCTCGTGCTGGTGGGGGCGATGAACAGCCACGATGTCACCCGAGGTCGCGGGGGTCTCTCAGATGTCCTGGGAGCAATTTCCGCCCCCACCCTGGTCTTAGGAATCGACTCGGATCGCTTGTTCCCTCTGGAGCAACAACACGAACTGGCCCAGCACATCCCGACCGTGTTAGACGGCGCGAATCACGCCACCGTGATCTCCTCGCCGTTTGGCCACGATGGCTTCCTGATTGAGGCAGAAGCGGTCGGTGAGGAAATCAGACGCCTTCTGGCACAAACTGTCTAAGACCCGTCCCGCGCGACAATAGTCGCCACGACGGGCGAGAGTTCTTTCGCAAGCTCTGCGGCGAGAAGAGGCCCCGGCAGTCCCGCACCGGCCGCGCGACTCACCCGGTGGGCTGCTTCGTGATGAACAAGCACCGCGGCGGCCGCTGTCAGAGCGAGGTCCTCGAACGACCACGCCTCTCGCCGCTGGAGGGCAGCGAGTGAGCCCATCGCGCCTGCCAGGACGTCTCCCGTTCCCGCACTGGCCAGCCACGCGGTCCCGGCAGGAAGCGAATAGGCCACACCGGACGGGGTGAAGACGTCGGGGCGGTGGCCTTTTAACAACACCACCACCGACCAGTGAGCCGCCAGTGCTTCTGCCCAGGCGCGGGGGGTGTCGCCTGGTAACTGCAGAGATTCGGCTAGCCGGGTCACCTCACCGGCGTGAGGGGTGAGGATGCGCGGACCGCCGATATGGGGAGTGTCCGCGAGAGCGCCCGCGTCAATAATCCGAGGTGATGTCTCAGACAGCTCGCACAGCGCGAGGCGCGCGGTCACATCGGCCGACGAACCATCCGGGAGTCCCGAACCAATGACGAGCGCATCCATTCGACCAGGCATCGTCACCACTTCAGGTCTGCGGTGCAAGACTAGGGAGGCCACCTGGGCGGGTGCGATCAGTCTGGCCATGCCGCAGCCTGTGCGAAGCGCGGCCTCTGCAGCCAACACCGCGGCACCCGGATACTCCTCGGATCCCACGGCAAGGCCCACCACTCCACGCGAGTATTTGTCGTCGTCTGCGCCTGGGGCGGGGAGAAAACCCGCGAGGTCATCGAGGGTCAGGTCGGGGCGCATTAGCGACCGGGGGTTTCGACGCGTTTTCTGGTGGCGTCCCGGACCTCACCGACCAGCTCTTCGATGATGTCTTCGAGAAACAGCACTCCGCGAAGGGACCCGTCTGAGGCCACCACCCGCGCTACATGCGAGCGCGTGCGCCGGAGCATCGCAAGCGCATCTTCTAGTTCGGTGTCGTCGGTAAGAGACACCAACGGGCGGATCCGACCCGGTGGGACCGGATAGTCGCTTTGTTCATCGTCGATATCCAGGACATCTTTGATGTGTAAGTAGCCGGTGGGACGCGACTGGTCGTCGATCAGCACGTAGCGAGAAAAGCCGTGTTGTGCCACTGCCTGCTGTAAATCGGCCGCGGTGGCCTCTTCCGGCAGGGTCACCAGGGTGGCCACGGGAATGGTGACATCGGCCGCTGTTTTCTCGGTGAACTCAAACGCGGCCGTCAGTGCACCGGTCTGGTCGTGGAGAATGCCCTCGCGCTGCGACTCCGCCACAATCGTCGCCACCTCATCCAGGGTGTAGGCACTGGTGGCTTCTTGTTTGGGCTCGACACCCGTCACGCGGAGGATGCCGTTGGCGACGGCGTTGAGTCCATAAATCACGGGCGAGAGAATTCGCGAGACCAGCACCAGAGGCGGAGCCAGAATCAATACCGCCTGGTCGGGAAGAGAGAAGGAAATGTTTTTTGGCACCATTTCGCCGAGCACGACGTGCAGGTAGCTGACCACAATCAGCGCGATGGCGAACGAGATCGGCGACACCCACGCCGGGTCAAGTCCGACAGACCCCAGGGGTATTTCCAGCAGATGGTGCAGGGCTGGTTCACTGACCAACAAAATCAACAGCGAACAGACGGTAATACCGAACTGGGACGTGGCCAGCATCAGTGTCGCGTGCTCCATCGCCCACAGCGCCGTCTTCGCCCGTTTCGAGCCATCTTCCGCACGCGGTTCGATTTGACTGCGCTTGGCAGAAATCACCGCAAATTCTGCGGCCACGAAGAACCCGTTTCCGGCGAGAAGGATGACCAGCCAGAACAAGCCCCACCAGTACTCGCTCACAGCAGCTCCACCTCCTCGGCACGAATGCTCGGAGTAAACCGAAGCCTCTCGACGCGACGACCGTCGAGTCGCTCAACTCGGATTTCTCCGGTGTCAATCGCGACGGTGTCACCCACTTCGGCCAGACGGCCCAGTTGTTCAATGACGTATCCCGCCACGGTGTCGAAATGGCCCTCCTCAGGGAGTTTCACACCGGTCTGATCCTCGAGCTCATCCGGGCGCCACCTGCCCGGGAACGTGAACCAGTCTCTCGCTCGCACCACTTCGAGAGGGCGCCGGTCGTGTTCGTCAGAGACCTCCCCAATTAGTTCCTCGACGAGGTCTTCCAGGGTGGCAACACCGGCCGTGCCACCGTATTCATCGACCACGATGGCCAATTGATATCCCCGGCCGCGCAGCTCGGTCAGTAGGTCATCGAGAGACATCGTCTCTGGCACCCGCACCACATCCGATTGCAGGGCGGATGCGGGGACGTCGTCGCGCTTGTCTGGCGGGACCGCCACGGCCTGTTTGACGTGGACCACACCGCGGACATCGTCAATGGACTCGTCAATGACGGGAAACCGCGAAAAACCGGTACTGGCAGCGAGTTCAATAATCCGGGTAGCCGTGTCACTGCGATGCACGGCCTCCACGGTGGTGCGCGGCGTCATGACGTCTTGGGCGTTCAGCTCGGAAAACGCCAGCGTTCGTGACAACAGTGTCGCCGTGTCGTGCTCCAAGAGGCCTTGCAGGGCCGAGCGCTGAACCAACGACGAGAGCTCATCGGCTGTTCTGGCCGAGGTCAATTCCTCTTTTGGCTCGATTCCCATGGCCCGAAGGATGCGGTTGGCGGTGCCATTTAACACAACGATGAAGGGCCGGAAAGTCCAGGTGAAAGCCAATTGCAGGGGAATCAGGACCTTGGCGGTTTGTTCGGGCACCGCTAAGGCGTAGTTTTTCGGCACCAATTCGCCGACAATCATCGACAGGAAAGTGGCCAACACAATCGCCAGCACGGCTCCCACGGGACGGACAAAGTCGTCACTGATGCCCACTGCTCCGAGGGGGCCTGCCAGGAAATAACTAATCGCGGGCTCGAGGGTGTATCCGGTGAGCAACGTGGTGAGGGTAATTCCCAACTGGGCGCTGGAGAGATGGGTGGACGTGCGCTTCAGCGCCGTAATGGTCAGCCCATACCCGCGCTGGCCACGGCTCCGTCTGGCCTCAAGCTCTGAGCGGTCCAAGTTCAGCAGGGCGAACTCACTGCCCACGAAGACGCCGGTACCAAACGCCAGCAAAACTCCTGTGATCAGGAGGATGAGTTCAGTGCTCACTGGACACCCTGTGGTGAGAGTGTCGGCCGCTTAAACGATCGCGGGCTGGTAGACGGAGGCTCGTCCATGTTGTGGTCAGGATATCAGCACCGACAGGCCCGTTTCAGATGTCACAGGCACCAGTCAGTGTCAGTAGACTAAGAGCGTTCGCCGCGTACACCACAGCTGAGAGAAGGCATCAGGACGTGTCGGAGCCTGACACCTCACATTCCCCGGTATCCACCGACGACAACAGCTTTGGTGCTAACCAGTGGTTAGTCGAAGAAATGTGGCAGGCGTACCAGAAAGACCCCAGTTCTGTGGACCCTGCGTGGCATCCATACTTTGAGGGACACTCTGGGCACGGCGCCCCGACGTCACCGCCTCCCGCGGCCGCCGCAGCGCCACCGGCGGCTCCAGCCGAACCCGCGACGCCGCCGCCCGCTCCGGCGGAACCGACGACGTCCAGCCAGCCCAGTACGGGACCCATAAATACTCCCCAGGCCAAAACGACCTCAGTCCAGCCCAGGCCGCAACCCATCCCCGCGGAAGCGCCAGCGAAACAAGCAAAAGCCCAGGATGCGCCGGTCGACCCAGACACTCCTGTCGACGATGACGTCAAAGCTCTTCGGGGCGTGGCAAAAACCATCGCCGCCAATATGGACCAAAGCATCGAGGTCCCGACGGCGACGAGCGTGCGGAGCGTTCCCGCAAAGCTGATGATCGACAACCGCATCGTGATCAACAACCACTTGCGGCGGACGCGAGGAGGCAAAGTCTCCTTCACCCACCTCATTGCCTGGGCCATGGTCCGCGCAGTGAAAGAACTGCCCAGTCAAAACGTCTACTACGACGTCATCGACGACAAGCCGGTCATGGTGGTGCCAGGCAATATCAATCTGGGAATCGCCATTGATCTGCCGAAACCAGATGGGTCGCGTTCCCTTGTCGTGCCGGGGATTAAGCGGTGCCAACACATGGGATTTGCCGAGTTTCTCGTGGCGTATGAAGACGTTGTTCGGCGGGCGCGAGATGGGCAATTGGAGGCGGGAGACTTCCACGGAAACACGATTTCGCTCACCAATCCCGGTGGTATCGGGACCGAGCATTCAGTACCGCGTCTGATGAAGGGCCAGGCCTGCATCATTGGCGCCGGTGCACTGGAATACCCGGCAGAATTCCAAGGCTCGTCAAAGTCATCTCTTGCCGAACTCGGTATCGGAAAGACGATCACACTCACCTCCACCTACGACCACCGGGTCATTCAGGGTGCTGGCTCTGGAGAGTTTCTGAAGAAGATCCACGAGCTGCTCATTGGAGGCGGCGGGTTCTACGAAGAAATTTTCGCCGCATTGCGCATCCCGTATATGCCCATTCACTGGGCGGAAGACATTTCGGTCGACCCGGCCGATGCGGTGAACAAAACCGCCCGCGTCCACGAGCTCATTAACTCCTTCCGGGTCCGCGGCCACCTCATGGCCGATATTGATCCGCTGGAATACCGCCAGCGCTCACACCCCGACTTGGAGATTGAAACCCACGGACTGACCTTCTGGGATCTGGACCGTGAGTTCGTCACCGGTGGCTTTGGCGGCCGTCGTTCGATGCTTCTGCGGGAAATTCTCGGCGTGTTGCGCGATACCTACTGCCGGACAGTCGGCATCGAATACATGCACATCCAAGACCCCGAACAGCGTCGCTGGTTCCAAAGCCACCTCGAGCGCCCCTACGAAAAACCCTCCCACGACGACCAACTCCGAGTGCTCTCGAAGTTGAACCAGGCCGAAGCGTTCGAAACGTTCCTGCAGACAAAATACGTGGGCCAAAAGCGCTTCAGTCTTGAAGGCGCCGAATCCACCATCACGCTGGTCGACGAAATCCTGCAAAAAGCGGCTGAAGCAGGTCTCGATGAAGTGGCGATCGGAATGGCTCACCGTGGCCGGCTGAACGTGTTAGCCAATATCGCTGGAAAGACCTACGGGCAGATCTTCCGTGAGTTTGAGGGCACAAGCGACACCAGCAGTGTTCAAGGCTCGGGTGATGTGAAGTACCACCTGGGGACGGAAGGCACCTACACCAGCCCCAGCGGAGAGCAAATCCCGGTCTATCTGGCGGCAAACCCATCCCACTTGGAAGCCGTGAACGGCGTGCTCGAGGGTATTGTCCGGGCAAAACAGGATCGCTTCCCGCCTGGCCACTTCGGGGTTCTGCCGGTATTGATTCACGGTGATGCGGCGATGGCGGGACAGGGTGTGGTGTTTGAGACCCTGCAGATGTCCAAGCTTCGGGCCTACCGCACGGGTGGCACCGTGCACGTCGTAGTGAACAACCAGGTCGGCTTCACAACTCTTCCCCGTGACTCCCGCTCCACGGGCTACGCCACCGATGTCGCGAAGACCATTCAGGCACCGATTTTCCACGTCAACGGCGATGACCCGGAAGCAGTGATGCGGGTGGCCGAATTGGCCTTCCTCTATCGACAGGAATTCCAGGCCGACATCGTCATCGACCTCGTCTGCTACCGCCGACGCGGCCACAACGAGGGCGACGACCCGTCGATGACCCAGCCGCTGATGTACAACCTGATTGAAGCCAAGCGCAGTGTCCGCACCCTCTACACCGAATCGCTGGTTGGTCGTGGCGACATCACTCCGGAAGAGTTTGAAAACGCCCAAAAAGACTTCCAAGACCGTCTCGAACAGGCTTTTGCCGAAACCCACGCGGTGCAAACAGGTGCCATCTCCGTCGTCACCGACGATCGCGGGTCAGTGGCCGATATGGAACGCCCTCGTGCTCAGCGCGACGAGGTCGCCATGGCCCCCGACAACACTGGGGTCGCCCTCGAGGTCATGCACGCAATTGGCGATGCTCACCAAAACGTCCCCGCCGGGTTCACCGTGCACCCAAAGCTCACGTCACTGCTTGCCAAACGCCACAAAATGAGCCGCACTGGGGATATCGACTGGGGCTTTGGTGAGCTCCTTGCTCTGGGATCGTTGCTCCTGGAGGGAACACCGGTTCGACTGGTCGGTCAAGATTCCAGACGCGGAACTTTCGTCCAGCGCCACGCCGTCATGCACGACCGCTCGAACGGTCAAGAGTGGCTGCCGCTGATGAACCTGTCAGACAACCAAGCACGACTGTGGATTTACGACTCGCTCCTCAGTGAATACGCCGCTCTCGCCTTCGAATACGGCTTCTCCGTCGAGAGGCCCGATGCGCTTGTGCTGTGGGAAGCACAGTTTGGCGATTTTGTGAACGGCGCGCAGACGGTCATCGACGAGTTCATTTCCTCTGCCGAACAAAAGTGGAATCAGCGCTCTGGCCTTGTCATGCTGTTGCCCCACGGCTATGAGGGGCAGGGACCCGATCACTCCTCCGCACGGATTGAGCGATTCCTCCAGCTCGCGGCAGAAAACAACATGACCATTGCCCGCCCGTCCACACCCGCGTCCTATTTCCACCTGTTACGGCGCCAGGCCTACCAACGTCCTCGCCGCCCACTCGTGGTGTTTAGTCCGAAAGCCATGCTTCGCCTGAAAGGCGCCAGTAGTGATGTAACGGACTTCGCCAGTGGTCGTTTTGAACCGGTTCTTGGAGACAGCGGCGTAAGTGATCCCTCGGCCGTGACGCGGATTCTTCTGCACGCTGGAAAAATTCACTACGACTTGAAGTCGGAGCGCGAGACCCGCGGAGCCACGCACGTGGCGCTGGTCCGGCTCGAGCAGTTCTACCCCCTGCCTGCCGAACAGCTCCGCACAGAGCTTGCGAAATACCCCAACGCGGAAGTGGTCTGGGTGCAAGACGAACCAGAAAACCAGGGCGCCTGGCCGTTTATTGCCGTCGAGGCGATGGGGCATAACCTTCCGGCCACCCGGGTGGTCTCCCGCCCGGCGTCGGCCTCTCCGGCGACCGGGTCGTCGAAGCGGAGCAGTGACGAGTTGCGTCTGGTCTTAGACCGCGCGTTTGACTAGCGGCCATCCCGCAGAGCGCTCTGAATAGTGGCCTTCAGGTCCTGAGGCGCTTCCTCACAGCAGGCGCGTTTCACGGAGTTGGTGAGCGCTTGACCGACCCGCCACTCGTCTTCACAGTCGGTGCAGTCGGAGAGATGATCAGAAATATCCACCCGCTTCACGTCGTCGACTTCGTTATGCAGGAAATCTTCCATCCCTTCACGGGCAGCAGTGCATCCACAATCAGCCATGACTGAGCTCACTTTCTGTGTTGGGTGCGTAATCGACAAGTTTTTCTCGCAGCTCCCGGCGCCCGCGGTGCAGGCGGCTCATCACGGTTCCCACCGGAGTGTCCATAATCTCGGCAATGTCTTGGTAGCTATAGCCCTCGACGTCGGCAAAATAAATCACCAGTCGGCGCTCTTCCGGAAGCTCTTGAAGGGCTCTGCGCACCGCGGAATCGGGCATATGGTCAATCGCTTCGGCCTCGGCGGAACGAGCAGCTCTCGTGGTGAGAGATTCGGATTCGCCGACCTGCCACTCTTCGAGGTCGTCTAACCCCTCCTGGATTCCTGTTTTCTGGCGCTTTCGATACAGGTTGATGTAGGTGTTAGTGAGGATTCGATACAGCCACGCCTTCAAATTGGTGCCCTGTTCGAAACGGTCAAAGGCCTGATAGGCCTTCAGATAGGTCTCCTGCACGAGATCGGCTGCGTCGGAGGGGTGTTTGGACAGCCGCATCGCCGCGGCATAGAGCTGGTCGGCATATTCCATCGCTTGCTCGACAAAAAGCTCCTGAGCGGGCTGGTCAGGCGACGGGGTGGCAGACATGGAGCTCCAGTCTAGGGAGAGAGGCTCCAGCAGAACGCTCGGCATCGACACCTCCTCTATAAAGCCACTGCGACTACTCTTATAAACGCATGGAGGCTCCTAATCATTCCCCGAATCCGTGGCCGGCTCCCCAGTCGCCAAGGATTTTGAATGCGTCGCTGTCCCTCCCCGGCTCCAAATCCCTCACCAACAGGGAACTCGTTCTCGCGTCCCTCGCGGACGGCCCCGCTGTTCTCCGCGGCGGCCTGGTTGCCCGCGACACCGAACTCATGATGGATGCCCTCGAAGCACTGGGTGGAGCGATTATTCGACACGGTGACACCTGGTCGGTCACCCCGATCAACTTTGGACAGATTTCCGACGGCCCGGTCACGATTCAGTGTGGACTGGCCGGCACCGTGATGCGGTTTGTCCCACCACTGGTGTTACTCGGCTTTCAGCCGGTGACCTTCGATGGCGACGAACGCGCGAGGCAGCGTCCCATGTCGCCGGTGATTGATGCCCTGCGGCAACTGGGCGCCCGGGTCGATGATGACGACCGTGGGGCGTTGCCGTTCACGGTGTATCCAGGTGGCCTGCCCACCAGCGCCCACACCGTCCAGATCGACGCGAGCCAATCCAGCCAGTTTGTGAGTGCCCTTCTGTTGGTGGCACTCAGGCTGCAGGCGCCACTCACCATTGAACACACGGGTTCCTCCCTGCCGTCGCTGCCACATATCGACATGACCATCGATTGCTTGCGCCGACGGGGCGTGAGCGTGGAGATTGAGCGGGGCACCCGCTGGACAATCGAACCACAGCCGATTGACGCAGAAGACACCACCATCGAGCCAGACCTCTCCAATGCCGCGCCGTTCCTCGCCGCCGCCCTCGTCGCCGGTGGTCAGGTGACAGTCACCGACTGGCCGGCCACCACCACCACCCAGGTGGGCGGCTTACTACCTGGCTTCCTCACAGAATTTGGTGCCGTGGTGGAGCGCGACGGGGACACTCTCAGTGTGGAGGGCCCGCGGATCGGACCGGGGGTGGGACTCCAACCCGTCTCGATGGACCTCTCCGCCGCCGGTGAACTCGCCCCCACACTGGTCTCACTCTCCCTGTTTTCCACCGGGACCTCACGGTTTAGTGGAATCGGCCACTTACGAGGCCACGAGACGGACCGTCTCAAAGCTCTCGTCGACAACATCACCGCACTGGGTGGCGTGGCCACAGAAACGAGCGACGGCATCATTGTGACCCCAGCGCCGCTTCGGGGAGGACCCTGGCGGGCATTTGGTGATCATCGGATGGCCACCTCCGGTGCCCTCGTGGGGCTCGGTGTCGCGGGCGTCGAAGTCGACGACATTGCACAAACCGACAAGACCCTGCCGGAGTTTCTGTCGCTGTGGGCATCGCTGTTGGAGCAGGAGTGAGCAGGCCTTCCGGCGACGACAGGTGGGTCGACGCCTACGAGGAATCCCTCGACCAACAAGAAACAGGCCACAAGCCCCGCACGAAACGTCGACCGCGACACGAGGACGCAGCCCCCGCACTCGTCGTCGGGGTGGACAGAGGACGCTACCGCCTCGTTCTCGACACGGGCACGGCACTGACGGCCAATCGCGCGAGGGAACTGCGGCGGGACGCGATTGTGGTGGGCGACCGGGTCGATGTGGTGGGCGATTTGACTGGAGCAGACGGCACCCTGGGGCGAGTGGTGCGCATTCACCCGCGCACCAACGTCCTGCGCAGAAGTGCGGATGACTCCGACCAGTTTGAACGGGTGATTGTGGCGAATGCCAACCAACTGCTCATGGTGGTCGCCACCCACGATCCGGAGCCGAGGCCCCGTCTCATTGACCGGTACTTAGTGGCCGCCATCGATGCAGGGATCACCCCGATTCTCTGTGTGACCAAAACCGACCTCGGCTCCGCCGACGAACTCACCGACTATGCCCGCGTCGCTGATATCGACGCGGTCTGTCTGCGCAGTGATGGTGAATCAGACGACCTGGCGCGGCTGGTGGATCTGCTCACTGACAAAACGACCGTGGCCGTCGGGCATTCCGGTGTGGGAAAGTCCACGTTGGTGAACCGGCTTGTCCCGGGTGCTTTGCGAGAAGTGGGTGTGGTCAACGTCCACACCGGTCGAGGCCGGCACACCTCCTCCTCGAGCAGGGCTCTGCCTCTGGCGGCAGGCGGGTGGATTATCGACACCCCGGGGGTTCGATCCTTCGGGTTGGGTCATGTCGCCCCCGAGGCAATCGACCGCGGGTTTTCTGACCTGCAGGACTACCTCGAGGCCTGCCCGAGGGGCTGTCAGCACCAAGCAGCCGACGTCGATTGCGCGCTTCGCGCAGCCACCGACTCGGTCGACCCACTCACTGCAGCGCGCATTGACTCTCTGATTCGTCTGCGGGGGCTTGCCGGAGCAGGATCCGGCTAGTCCACTCGACTACCCTCAGACACGTGGCTTTGTCTTTTTCCCCTGCAGACGATCTGTCTCTTGCGTTGGCTGCCGCAGCGGATGCCGATCTGATTTCGATGTCCCGTTTTCGACAGGCCGACCTCGATATCGATACGAAAGACGACAACACCCCGGTCACCGACGCAGATCGCGCTGTGGAAGACCGCATCCGCGAGATTATTCGCAAATCCAGGCCTCGCGACCAAATCCTCGGCGAGGAACGCGGACATAGCTCCGGCACCGAATCCTCCCGCGAGTGGGTGATCGACCCGATTGACGGCACGGCGGGGTTTAGCCGCGGGCTGCCGATTTGGGCCACGATGATTGCCCTCACCATTGATGGCATCCCCCAGGTTGGTGTCGTATCCGCTCCGGCCTTGGGCCAGCGTTGGTGGGCCGCGACCGGCCACGGCGCGTGGACCAAACAGGGTGGCCAGACTCGAGACCTGGCCGTCAGCAAAACAACCAGGCTGGACCAGGCTGTTCTCAGCTACAACTCCCTGCCCGGCTGGATTGACGCTGGCTACCAAGACAGAATCCTGCCGCTCATCCAGTCGGTGTGGCGCGCACGGGCGATTGGGGATTTTTGGTCCTACATGTTGGTCGCCGAAGGGCACGTGGATATCGCCGGAGAACACGACCTCCAGCCCTACGACATTGCCGCCCTCTGGCCCATTGTGACCGAAGCGGGGGGACAGTTCAGTGACGTGACGGGTACCCAGACGCTCACCTCCGGCTCTGCCCTCGCTACGAATGGCCTTCTCCACGACACGGTGCTGGAGCAACTGAGGGCGACGGCGTGAAACAGCTGATGTGGGCCGGGGCAATTGTTCTCGGTGTCACCGGGTGCCAAACAGAAACCACCAGTGCGGTGAGCTCCGAGCCAGAGACACCCACGGTGAATGTCCTGGAGCTTGAGGTTGGCACGTGTCTCAACGACGTCGATCAACCACTCGCCCAAGACCTGGTGGACGTACCCGCAGTGGAGTGCGCCACTCCCCACCAATCAGAGGTCTTTGCCGATCTGGTGGTCGACGGCTCGGACTATCCAGGAATCGATGCCCTCACCGAGCAGGCGGTACAGGGGTGCCAGGCCGAGTTCCAACGGTTTGTCGGGGTGGAGTTTGCTGCCTCGGAGCTCAACTTCCACTACTACTACCCCACCCAAAGCAGTTGGTCGGTGGGTGACCGGTCAATCTACTGCGTGGTTTTTGACCCGGGTGCCACCACGGTGGGAACCCTCCGCGGGGTCGAGCGCTAGGGGCTTAGCCCTTGACCGATCCCGCGAGGAGACCCCGGACGAAGTAACGCTGCAGGGTGAAAAACACAATCAACGGGACGATGATTGCGACAAAGGCTCCCGCGGTGAGAACCTCCCAGCCTGAACCTCGGGTACCCACCATTTCGGCTAACCGCACCGTCATCGGCGCGACATCTTTCGACCCTGCTCCGAACGTCAACCCCACTAGGAGGTCGTTCCACACCCACAAGAACTGGAAAATAAGGAACGACGCAATCGCAGGAACCGAAAGCGGCAGCACAATTTTGGTGAACAGAGTAAACCAGTTGGCGCCGTCCACTCGGCCTGCTTCAATCAGCTCGCGCGGGATTTGTCGCAAAAAGTTATGCAGAAGGAAAATGGCCAGCGGAAGCCCAAAAATGGTGTGGGCAATCCAAATGGGAATGTAGGTCCCAGTGATCCCAAAA
>ERZ1089244.107-NODE-107-length-14145-cov-8.809368_pt1 | contig 14145 bp, 10 predicted proteins | sample MGYA00383550_ERZ1089244 | MGnify/ENA primary metagenome ERZ1089244 (study PRJEB34543, sample SAMEA5968661) | marine metagenome | biome: water | collected 2014-06-21 | depth 0 m | study: Ocean Sampling Day (OSD) data from North Adriatic Sea
GAACTCAGTCCTTGGGGTAAACTAAACCGTCCAAGTTTCGGGGGTCAGTTCAACTAGCGTGGCTTTTTTATGGATGCTTGTTGCCGATAATGGAACTTATTTATCACGGAACTTAACCGGTTGCACGGCGCCTTTAGGATTTGGCATATTGGGATAATGGTGCTCATGCTCGACATCGCATTCAGCGCCAACGACAGACCCGTCTTCTTTGACTGGCTTATGAATGTAGCCAGTACGCTCGGCTGGCGGCAGATGTTCATGCTCCCACACCATGACCGCTTGCATACAGGTTTCGCGCTGCTCAGCGGTTAACTTGCGGCCATCAGGCCATTTTCCGAGTTCAATCGCCATACGAAACTTATCAACCACTTCTGGCGTTAAACTGGCTAATATTATTTGTTTGTCCATCCTATCTACTCTCCACCACTATTTTTTATATAACAGATGTGATTATTCATCGTCTATAATATCATCATCAACATCAAGACTGAATTCTTCAGCATGGACATTCCAGTGCAATTTGGTGCGACAAGCCTCATAAAAATCAAATCCTGGCGGATGTAACAATGTTAGCTTATCAGGATGTTTACGAATATAAAGGCGCTGCTCTTGCTCAAGTGGTACGCTTGGCTTGCCATCCGCACTCACCATCGGCTGAGTACGATTGTCTTCATGAATGCGAATACAGACCTCGCTGTTGCCGCTCACCACAATGGGTCGACTGGATAATGTATGGGGGTGCATAGGCACCAGACAAATGGCATCCATGCTCGGATGTATGATGGGACCACCTCCAGACAAAGCATACGCGGTAGAACCTGTCGGTGTCGCTGCTATTAAGCCATCGCTGTGCTGCCTATAAACGTCCTGACCATCAATTTTCATCTGAAAATCAATCATGTGTACTGATTTACCAGCATGCAATACTACATCATTGAGGGCCATATCTTCATGGATAATATTGCGCCCTTCTCGTATCTCCATGGTTAAGAGAAACCGATGATCCAGTTGATAGTCACCCATCAGCACCTGACGTAATTTAAACGCGGCTTCCTCAGGTTTTACATCAGCCAAGAACCCCAAACGCCCACGGTTGACGCCAAGTACTGGCACACGGTAACGCGCCAGCGCCTCAGCAGCATGTAATATCGAGCCATCACCACCGACGACGATGACCAAATCACAAATCTCACCGATCAAACCACGTTTAACAATTTTGACTTTTTCAATCTCAGTGAGATTTAAGGTTGGCAAGTTAACCGTTTGCACGTCCATAATCAATGTGAGGTTCATGTCATTGATCGTTTGGGCTATCTGCACCAGACTTTGAGTGACACTGCGTTTTCCAGCGCGGCCCATTAACCCAATGCGCCTAAAAGCAGGGTTTTTGATAGCGTGGAACAGCTCTGATTCATGTAAGTGTGGCAATCGTGCTGACTGCGCTGAGTTTTCCATAAAACGACTCGGCATAACGGTAAAATACAAGGCAATGATAGCGATAAATGATTACTTAGACTAGCATGTTTATGAATTATCGTTGTTAACTGTCGTAATCAACCCCATATAACAGCTATCACACGTTAACTTTAGACGTGTTCATATCGCTACTTAACCCCTCTTTATGCTGGTCCATTGGGCGACTCTAGAGTGGCGCGAGGCCTTGATGGCTGTCACGTAAACACAGTTGACAATAATAAGGGTTTTGCTAAAGTAGCTCATATCTATATTGTTTATATTTTATTAAGGATACATGTATGGCCAATCCTATTGTCAGTCGCGCAGAGCTTGCGATCGGCGGTAATCCTATGACGGTCAAGGGCGTGATTCAAAAGACCAGTCTGTTACTTGGATTATCCGCTATCACTGGTGTGGGCTTTTTCTTTTATGCCCTCATGGCTGGTTTGTCGCAAGGTTTTATTACGATGGCAGCCTTTGGTAGTATGTTTGCCGCTTTTGGTCTCGCTCTTTTTATCACCTTTAAGCCACAAAAAGCCAAAACGTTAGCAGTGCCTTATGCACTTTTAGAAGGCATATTCTTGGGCGGTATTTCTCTGTTCTTTATGAGAATGTATCCAAGCGTGCCAGTGACTGCCATGTGTGCAACTTTTGTGACAGCGGCCGTTATGTTAGGGCTGTATCGCTCAGGTCTGGTTAAAGTCACTGAAAAATTCCGCTCGATTGTGACCTCAGCTGTTATTGCCATCATGCTTGTGTATGTGGCGCAATGGGTGCTTTCTTTAGCATTCGGCTCGTCCTTACCCTTCTTGTTTGAAGGTGGCGCTATTGCTATTGGCTTTAGCTTATTCGTGATTGTTATCGCTTCTTTCACTCTACTCCTAGACTTCGATAACATCGATCGCGGTGTGGCGATGGGGATTTCTGAAGACTACGAATGGTTATTCAGTATCGGTATCCTTGCCACCCTAGTGTGGATGTATATCGAATTTATGCGCCTGCTAAGCTACCTACAAGACTAACCTAACGTCTGTCTAACGATCATTTGGTTTCAATAAAAAGGCCGTCTTTAATAAAAGACGGCTTTTTTTTATGGCGTAGTGCCAGTACTACTTCTAGTCGCTAAAACAGATTGACAGCGCCAAGCCATTTTTAGAATGATATTTTTTAGAGTGACATTAGACGCGTTTCAGACGTAGCGCATTTAGCACTACAAACAATGAGCTTAGCGACATACCAATAGCAGCAAGCCAAGGCGGTACATAGCCTAAAGCGGCTGGAATCAACACAACACCGTTATACATCAGTGCCCAGCGAAAGTTTTGCTTGATGATGCGTTCGGTTTTATCGGCGATACGTTTGGCCGCAGTAATGGCTTCGATTTGTCCATTCAAAATAATACTGTCACTCGACACTTGCGCCAAATCCGCCGCGCCAGCAATCGAGGTCGAAACATCGGCCGCTGCTAATACGGGGGCATCGTTGATCCCATCCCCAACCATCAATACCACCGCCCCTTTGGCTTGCAATGTTTGAATATGGTTGACCTTATCCGTTGGTGATAGACCATTATAGGCAAACTGCATCTCTAAGCGCTCAGCCATCGCCAGCGCTTGTGGACTTGGGTCACCTGTTAGCATCACAGACTCAATGCCCAGCCCTTTGAGCGCATCAAGCATTGGCTTGGCACTATCACGCACCTTGTCATTAAAATAAAAGCACGCCAGCGCTTGCCACGTTTTTGACTCACTTTTTTGACAGGACAATACCACCGCTGAGCTGGCTCGCTGTGCCACCAAATCAATGGTCAACTCATGATTGCCAGTGGCATGACTATTAAGGCTATCTAAAGCAAAATCCACATGTCCAATGCGATATAACACGCCATCAATCATGGCCTCCACCCCACCTGCTGGATAATGCTGCAACGCTTGGGTCGCGGGTAGATGTAACTGATAAGCAGCCGTCAGTAAGGCATGCGCGATTGGATGGCGACTACCCACCTCTAAAGCTGCGGCGATGGCTAATAGCTCATCTTTCTGCGTAGATAGTGCGAAAGCGTCAGGGTCAGGGTCATTTTGATTGATGGGCGTGGCTGGCTCAATGTTTAGTAAAGTTGGCTTACCATACGTCAGCGTACCCGTTTTATCAAAAGCCACGTGGGTGATCTCAGCGAGTGTTTGCAGTGTGTGCCCACGCGTCGTCAAAAAACCATAGCTGGCCAGTCGATTGGTTGCCACCGTTAGGGCGATGGGTGTCGCTAAGGACAGCGCACAAGGACACGTCGCGACCAAAACCGCTACCGTGGCCCAAATGGCTTGGCTTGGATCGACCATGTACCAACCGATAAAGACCAAAGCTGACAATACTAGTATCCGCGCCACAAACCAACGTGCCAGCTTATCCGCTTGCTGCGCAAGTTTTGGTTTCTCACTCATGGCACGGTTCATCAGTCTATCAATCAAGCCTATTTGGCTGTCTTCTGGCAATGCTGTGATTAGCATCTCAAACGGCTGACTGTCATTTTGCGCGCCGCCAACGATATAGTCGCCTTGGTTCTTGATAATCAGGTCGCCCTCACCCGTCAGTAAGCTTTGCGACACTGTAGCGGTTGGACTGAGTAAAATACCATCACTAATAATCTCAGAACCAGCTTCCACCATAATGATGTCACCCACTTGCAAACTATGGGCTGTCACCATCTGCTTTTTTTCTGCACTATCTTCTGAATCATTTTCTGTTTTTGTTCGCGCTAACAACTGATTGCGTGACTGCTGCCAGTCTTGGGCAATACGCGACGTTAACTGATGGACATTGGCCTCCATACGCTGCATAAAGTCAGGCATGGCTTCTGCTTTAGTGCTTGATACGTTTTGCTCGCCTGTCTCATTGACAATCAACACACCTGTCGGCGCGGTAGACTCTTCAATGGCTGTATTCTTCTCATTCTGCTGAGATTCATTATCCTTGAGCTGCTGTAAAATACGCGCCGCAGCCCTTTTATCTTCAGCAACTTTTTGGACCAGCACAGGCTCCACCACCACCAGATCATTGGCCATAGTGGCGGCTTTTAAACGGGCATTGTGTTCAATATAACGCCCTGCCAATAAAAAGAAGATAAACATACTGACTGAGTCGTAGTACGTCTCTCCTTGTCCAGTAACGGTGGCATAGAGGCTGGCAAAAAAAGTGATGATCAAGGCCAAGCTAACGGGTACATCCATATTGACTTGGCGAGCCCGTATCGCTGACCATGCTGAGGTAAAAAAAGGAATACCGGCATAAAAGAAGACAGGCGTGCTGACAAATAAAGATACCCACCGCAAAAAATCACGCTGGAATATCAACATGTCGCTGTACTCACCAAAATAAAGCGCCACAGCATACATCATCGCCTGCATCGAACCCAACGCCGCGATACCTAGACGTAATAGCATTTGATTGTTGTGCCGCGCCAGCATGGCTTCATGGGTATCTTGCCGATAAGGCTTAGCTTCGTAGCCGATTTCATTGATGATGGCTAGAATACGGCTGATCGGTAGCTTCTCTTCATTCCAAATCACCCGCATACGCTGGTTGGTCAAATTAACCTGACATTTACTAACGCCCTCTAACTCATCGAGGCGCGACTCGATCAACCACGTACAGGCAGCGCAGCGTAAGTTATTGACAGACAGTTCTGCCACTGACAGACCATCTTGCGCGTAGACAAACTGCGACTTTATCTCGTCATGATCGTAAGCTTCAAGTCGAGTCATCTGGGTGGGTAGGCTTGCCGTGCGATTAATCTCTGAGCGGTCGAGATAATACTGCTCAAGCCCTGCTTCTACGATACTTTGTGACGCTAACTGACACCCCATACAGCACATCTCACGTGACTTGCCTAATATCTCTGCATGAAACGGTGGCTGGGGTACGGGATCACCGCAGTGAAAGCAGTGCCCTACGCGTGGTAGCACCAAACCTTCGGTGATAGAGTTGTCTTCATAATGATGGCTGGTGGTGGATGACACTGGTGATGAGGTACTAGACATAATCGCGCTTACTTCCTTTATATAGGTTTTCTTAAACCCTATTCGCTCTCAGTAAACTTGCTATCGTTAAGGGTGCGTGCCCTCTTTCAAAATGCGATTTTCAATCGTATTGGCTTCGACCCGTTAGCACAGAATCAGAAACGATGGCGGATCCATACAAAACACATCATGATAGCATTCGTAACTTGCTGTCTTATATGGCACTGGTAAACCCAATTAAAAGCGGCTCATACTTTATGATGAATACGAGTATTACAATAGAGATTATACTATAAGCACTCGTGGTAAACAGCCCTATCACCCCTGATCTACGACCAATGAATGCCTGCATTGACGATGATAGATTGAAAAATTTGTCAATTTGAGTCATTATGAGGCAGTTTTTTATCCAAAAATGGTGCGACATCAGTGCAAAAATCCAATTCTAAGTTACCAAACTCCAAGCTACCACAGCCCTCTAAGTCTGCTATACACACGCTACCCTCTCAGCAACGCGGCTTGGTGTTTAGTAGTCTACTATTAATCGTCATCATCGCTGGCATGGTGCTATTGGCGCTGTATTTAGTTAAGCTGGATCGCACCATCACTCATAAGTTTGAGGGTAAGCGCTGGGATATTCCTGCCAAAGTGTACTCGCAGCCACTAGAGTTGTATCAAGGCGCCAATGTCGATCGAGATACCATGAAGACATGGCTAGAGTTGCTCAATTATCAGAGCAGCAAAGCGTATGATCGCACCGGCACTTACCATAGATCAGGCAATACTTATTTCATCCATACGCGCGGCTTTACTTACAGTGCCAACGATGTGGACAAAGAGCAGGTCATCAAAATGACCATTGCGGGTAATAAGGTTGAGTCTGTACAAAGCACCTTACCGGCCAAAAGTGGCATCATTCGCTTAGAGCCGGTGAGTATTGGTGGTATCTATCCAGACAGTAACGAAGATCGAATGGTCGTCTCCTTAGACGAGGTGCCTCAGCCATTAATTGATGCGCTGATCGCCACCGAAGATCGCGCTTTTTATGAGCATAAAGGGGTATCTCTCCGTGGGATTGCTCGCGCCGTCATTAATAATTTCTCTGGTGGCGCAAGACAAGGTGGCTCGACCATTACTCAGCAGCTTATTAAAAACTTCTATCTCAATTCGGACCGTACGCTGAAACGCAAAGCCAACGAAGCATTGATGGCTGTACTACTCGAACTGCATTATAGCAAAGATGAAATTCTACAAACCTATCTAAATGAGATTTACTTAGGTCAAAACGGTAACCGTTCTATCAATGGTTTTGGTTTGGCGTCACAGTTTTACTTTGACAAACCGCTCAATGAGCTGCGCTTAGACCAGCAAGCGATGCTCGTCGGTATGGCCAAAGGTCCAAGTATTTATAACCCACGTCGCCATCCAAACGATTCAAAAGCGCGCCGTGATGTGGTACTGAGTAATATGCTGGCAGTGGGCTCCATCAGCCAAGAGGAATATGACAAAGCCATAGAGCAGCCGCTTGGTGTCGTTGATAAGCCCGTTGAAGGCAAGAGTCAGTTTCCTGACTTTTTGGATATCGTGAAACGTGAGCTAAATACTGTCTACTACTCTGATGACCTCAAAAACGAGGGACTGACTATTATTAGTACCCTAGATCCTATTGCTCAGTTAGCAGCAGACAAAGCGGTGGATAGAAAGCTTGGTGAACTGCGTCGTAACAGTAGCAAAACTAAGGATTTGCAAGGGGCATTAGTGAGTGCCAACCCTGAAACTGGTGAATTGGTGGCAGTGGTAGGCAGTGGTAGTGAGTTTACAGGATTTAACCGAGCCGTCGATGCCAAACGCCAAGTGGGCTCTTTGTTGAAGCCGATCATTTACATGACAGCGCTCGAGAGTGGCCGCTATAACTTGGCCAGTTCAGTAGATGACTCACCAATCACTGTCACTTTAAACGATGGCACTGAGTGGAATCCAAAAAACTATGACAATCGTGATCATGGCTCTGTGCCCCTGACCACAGCGTTAGCGCAATCTTATAACCAAGCGGCTGTACGCTTAGGGATGGAGTTTGGCGTCAACACCTTTGCCAAGCAGCTACAACGTATGGGTATTAAAGAAAAAGTGCCCCCCTATCCATCAGCGTTGTTAGGCTCTGTCAACCTTAGCCCTATGGATATGCTTGGTATCTATCAAGTTTTTGCAACTGGTGGCTTTCGCACGCCTATTCATAGTATTCGTACTGTGATTGATGATCGCGGCCGTATTTTGCAGCGTACTGGCCTAAATACTCAGCGTAGCATTCCACCTGAAACCAATTTTTTGACAAACTACGCGCTACAGCAAGTGGTCTCAAATGGTACAGCTAGACGTGCGCAATCACTTGGTAGCAATTTGAATCTTGCGGGCAAAACAGGCACGACAAACGATTACCGCGATGCTTGGTTTGCAGGCTATAGTGGCAATTATGTCAGTGTGGTATGGGTGGGCCGCGACGACAACAAGCCGATAGGTTTGAGCGGTGGTACTGGCGCACTACCGGTCTGGGTAGATTACATGAAACGCTTAAAACTCACACCTGTGGCTCTACCCGAGCCTGAAGGTATCGAATGGCTGTGGCTTGAAAACAACTCAGGCAAGCTATCTAATGAGCGCTGTGCCGATGCGCGCTACTTACCAGTGATGTCAGCGCATCTACCAGAAGAAGCCAGCAGTTGTGCGCTTAGATTGTATCAACAAGATCAGGCACGTGAACAAAGCCAGCAAGGTGCTATCAACCAGCAGCGTCGCCGTGAAGGTTTAGAGATTCCAAATGGTGAAGCCGTTGACACCGATAGCCAAGAAGACAATGACGGACAAAATGGTAATGATACAGAAAGTCGTACTGATACTTGGTATGATCGTGCTGTTGAATGGTTCTAAAAGTGTTTTTAAAACTTAAAAAAGGTCTCAACATGGTGTTCCCTCTAACGCAAACTGTATCAGCCAAGCCGGCTATTATCACGCAGCTTAAAAAAGCGACGCCAGTCAATACGATGTCCGTAGCCAGTGCTCTTGCTATGATGCTAAGTGTGAGCGCTTGTCAGACGGCGCCCCATACCGAAACCTCTATACAAAAAACACCGGCTCAAACTGTTCCATCAGCGCAAACACAAGCCACCTCGACGCCCGCTGTCACGCAAGCGCCGATTATCAGAACAGAAGACGACTATACGATCGAATCTGATCGTTCCTCTGAACCTTTGGACGCACCAAATCCATTGACGCAAGACACGCCTGCCTTCCCATCTTCTAACCCCGTGACAACTGAACCTGATGCGGTTATCATTACGCCTTCTCGCGATGACTATGTCATCTCTGAGCCAGCAGCGCCGTCACACAATGAGCTACTAGAACAGGCAAGAAAAAACTCACAACAACGCACACCGCAATCTGCCAGTAATAACAGTACACTGCCGGCATTTCGCAATCTGATGCAAGTCGGTATCAGGCAGCTAAAATCTGGCGAGTTGACCAATGCTGAAAACAGCTTTACCCGTGCTCAGCGCTTAGCACCAAAATCCTCTGCGGTGTACTTTTACTTGGCTCAAGTGGCCTTAAAAAAGAACCAACCGCGTAAGGCTGAAGCCATGGCACGCCGTGGCCTTAGTGTCTCTCAAGATACGAGTCGCAGACGGGCACTGTGGCAAATCATCTTGCAATCAGGGCAAGCACAAGGTAATTCACGTGTGGTCAGTGAAGCGAAGCAAGCCTTACGCTAATACCTGTAAACATTGCATCATCAAACTCTTGAGTAGTCAGCCCAAAAGTGATTTCGTTAACTTTTGCGCCCTACGCATTCATAATTTCTCCAACTCACCTATTCATTTTATTTTAGCTTAAGGTTATCGTTATGGCATGGCAACAACTGCACTTACAATGTGAAAAAGCAAACGTCGATTTGGCGGAGGCGCTGCTACTGGAAGCCGGCGCTTTATCAATCGCTTTAGACGACGCAGGCGACCAACCTTTATTCGAGCCGCTACCTGGCGAATCGCCTTTATGGGACGAGGTTATCCTAACAGGCCTGTTTGATGCGACGACCGATGCTGGTAGCCGACAGGCTGTCGAACATTTAAGTCACGAAATCGCCGCACAAGTACACGCTACACGTATTTGGCTGAGTGCCGTTGATGACAAAGACTGGGAGCGCGAGTGGATGAGCAACTATCACCCTATCGAATGCGCTAATGACTTATGGATTGTACCCAATTGGCTCACACCGCCAAATCCTGATGCGACCAACATCATTATGGACCCAGGACTGGCCTTTGGTACTGGCTATCACGCCACTACTCGCTTGTGTCTTGACTGGCTCACAGAGCAGGATTTAACAGATAAAGTAGTCATTGACTATGGCTGTGGCTCAGGTATTTTGGGCATCGCAGCGTTGTTGTTAGGGGCACGCCAAGTGTATGCGGTCGACATCGATCCACAAGCCGTACTCGCCACCAATCAAAATGCTGAGCGTAACCACGTCGATGGGCGCCTCCAAGCGTTTTTACCAGAAGAGTTTAGCGACTACTGTGCACAAAATGAGGTTTTACCTGTCGATGTGCTCGTGGCAAACATTTTGGCAAAACCGCTTATCAGCTTGGCCCCTTACTTTGCCACTTTAGTGAATACTGATAGCCGTATCGTATTGGCGGGTTTGATTGAATCACAGACTGAAGCGGTCGCTGCTGCTTATCAGCCTTATTTTGCGCTTGATCCAAAGCATGCCTTTACCGCACAAGAAGACCAACATTGGCAGCGTTTGTCCGGTACATTTACAGGCTAGCAACAATTAATTACATCTGCTACGATAGAGGGCAGTCAAATGTTATGTGTTTGGCGCCACTCTGTCCTTGCCTGTAATGGTTGCATTTATAGAGAGTTTAGATGACAGTCTTAGCCTTATAGGCAGCTGTTAGTGAGTGGCTAAGCGGTATTGATAACCATACTTTTTTGGATTCGACCCTATGACCACGCCCATAAAAACTCAATGCCCGCACTGCCACGCTTGCTTTAAAGTAAAACAAACTCAGTTAAATAAAGTAAATACTACCGTCAGCTGTGATCACTGCCAACAAAGTTTTTTGGTGAATAAACATCTGATTGTCACCACTGATACTCCTAACACGTCCCCTACTCAAACCGATATAACCACGACATTCACACCAGATACTGGCGTAGCACAGCCATCTAACACTCATCATAAAGTCCAGAAGCGCTCAAGCAATGCTAAGTCTTTACTGAGTAAGCCCGCTACAAAAAAGTGTTCATCTGACAAGTTGATTCACGATGATTTAATTCATGATGATATGGACATCGATGAGCCAGCAGACCCCATTTTAGAGTATGACTCACTAGACAGTATGGAAGCTTGGTTGACTCAAGCCAGTAATGCTTCTAGAGCCGCTAGTACGCCATCAAATATGCCCTCTAAAAAAAGTGTTAAAAACAGCCGCTCATCCGTTAATCCAACACCCTCTGCTCCTCTAACCGAGCCGTCATCATCAGCACAGGTTGCCCTGAGTTCAGCTGCGGCTAATGACATTCACGCAAGTGTCGATGAGACTGCGGACAACGCTTGGCTCGAAGCGCTTCTTAAAGAGCAAGATAAAAGCGCCGAGACGCCGCAAGACGATACAGATTTATCACAACTGTTGCTCGATATGGGTGTGTCGCTTAAAGACGAAGATGGCAGTGCGGACGCGCGTGCCAGACAAGCTCAAGCTAGCACGGCACCACCGTCAGATAACTATTCGGTAGCATCAGTACTGTGGTCGCTTGGCTGCTTGGTATTAGCCTTATTACTGTTTGCCCAATACGTCATTTTTAACCTAGAGACACTGGTTAAAGACCCCGTTTATGCCCAGCGCCTCCATGCACTCTGTTCGATTGCGGCTTGTAGTTTGCCAAATGCCGATTTGGGTGCATTAACCGTGACTGACCTCAATCACCAGCCTAGTCAAATCAAGGTAACAGGTGCATTCAGCGATGTGAGTGCCACTCTACACAACCAAAGCACAAAAGCGCAGCTCTACCCCAATATAAAAGTCAGCGTTTATGGTACCAATAATCTGATCGGGGAATTCATCGCAGCACCAAACGACTACCTATTAAGCAAACAAAACCAATTAGCTGCTGACAGTGGCCGACAGTTACTCTTTACGATCCCTGTGGCCAATACAAACATTCGCGAAGTGACGGCAACTCCTCTGTATTGAACCACACTTTATAAATAAAATAGGTTTCTACAATAGGTTTCTGTAAATAGTATTGAGCATGATTTGATGAGCAGCGTTGCGGCTCAGATAGCGACCAATCTGTCAGCGCTAGACAATATTTATTTGATATAATACCCTAACCTCTTATGGTTTGCTTTTCTCTACTCTCAAGGACATTATCTTATGGCACCTCATGCACAGCATAACGCCCAACGTTTTGCCAAAAGCTCTGAGCATCCTGCCGACTATAATAAAGACAACTACCCTCATTTTACTCACGACCTTAGCGCTTCTTTAAACAGCCACGCAACCAATATGCAAGAACCTTTACGCGTCCATGTTGAGCGCGTGGTACGACAGTATTTTGCGATGCTAGGCGATGAGACACCCACCGACTTGTATGAGCTTATTTTAAAGCAAATCGAAGAACCGCTGTTATCCGTTGTCCTTGAACAAACGCGGGGGAATCAAACCAAGTGCGCGCAAATCCTAGGTTTAAATCGCGGTACTTTACGCAAAAAACTCAAAACCTATGACTTGATGTAGCGCCAGCTATATGATCTCATTTACTGTCCCTGACAACAATTCTCCATGGCAACTGAACGTTTATGACTGTATCCATCGTGATACGGTTAGCAATAGTTGTCGTTATCTCCTTGCCAGACGTTTACGTCAGGCTTTTTTTATGGAATTTTTTTATGAGTAAAACCCCACTTGCCCTATTATCGGTCTCCGATAAATCCAATATCGTTGAGTTTGCGCAAGGCCTTATTAAAGCAGGTTTTGGCTTACTGTCTACTGGCGGTACTTATCGGTTACTCACAGAAAACAACGTCGCCGTGACTGAAGTGTCTGATTACACGGGCTTTCCTGAAATGATGGATGGTCGGGTAAAGACGCTACATCCTAAAATTCATGGCGGTATCTTGGGCCGCCGTGGTACAGATGATGCCGTGATGAGTGACCACGCGATTGAGCGCATCGATTTGGTTGTCGTCAACTTATATCCTTTTGCTGAAACCATCGCTCGGGCTGATGTAACCATGAACGATGCCATCGAAAACATCGATATCGGTGGCCCAACCATGGTGCGTTCGGCGGCGAAAAATCACGCTCACGTGGGTATCGTGACCGATCCAGCAGATTATGAGCGCATCCTTGCCGCTTTAGGTGATGGCACGGAATTGACCACGGCCCTACGCTACGACTTAGCAGTCAAAGCTTTTGAACACACCGCACAATATGACGGTATGATTGCCAATTTCCTCGGCAGCCGTGTCAATGAAACGCAAACGCCTGAGAAATTTTCACGTACGTTTAATGTGCAGCTTGAGAAAGCACAAGACCTACGCTACGGTGAAAACCCCCATCAAAGCGCTGCTTTTTATACCGAAAACCAACCGCTAAAAAGCCAGCAAGCATCTATCGCGACTGCTAAGCAATTGCAAGGAAAAGCACTGTCTTATAACAATATCGCTGATACCGACGCCGCGCTTGAATGCGTTAAAGCCTTTAACACCCCTGCTTGCGTCATCGTTAAGCACGCCAACCCGTGCGGTGTCGCTGCTGATAACGACCAAGTAACGGCTTATCGCACCGCTTTTAGTACTGACCCTGAGTCTTCTTTTGGTGGTATCATTGCATTTAACCGTCCATTAACGGTTGCTACGGCGAAAGCCATTATCGACAATCAATTCGTAGAAGTCATTATTGCCCCTAGTATTGAAGACGGTGTGCTCGAGGCGACTGCTGCAAAGAAAAACGTGCGTTTATTGGTATGTGGTGAGCTACCAGCGCCCGATCAACGCGACTCACAACTTGACTACAAGCGCGTCAACGGCGGCCTGTTAGTACAAGAACAAGATCTTGGCTTAATCACGGCCAATGACCTAAAAATCGTCACTGACGTACAGCCAACTGAAGCACAGATTGCCGATCTACTGTTCAGCTGGAACGTAGCAAAATACGTCAAATCTAACGCTATTGTTTATGCAAAAGGTCAGCGCACCATCGGTGTGGGCGCAGGACAAATGAGCCGTGTCAACTCAGCCCGTATTGCTGCTATTAAAGCGGAGCATGCTGGATTGGCCACTGAAGGCGCTGTGATGGCCTCTGATGCCTTCTTCCCGTTCCGTGATGGTATTGATAACGCTGCTGAAGTGGGCATTTCTGCTATTATTCAGCCAGGTGGCTCTATGCGTGATGATGAAACCATTGCTGCGGCAAACGAGCACGGTATCGCGATGGTGTTTACGGGCATGCGCCATTTCCGCCATTAGTCCATCGTGATTATTACATTGCAGTAGAAAAAGCCAAGATGCTGTTGACATATACAAGCAGCATTGACCAATAAAAAAAGCCACTGTAATGAACTGACCCCCATAAGTTGGACACAACTTATGGGGTATTTTTATGCGTTACGA
>ERZ1089244.111-NODE-111-length-13639-cov-6.019655_pt1 | contig 13639 bp, 14 predicted proteins | sample MGYA00383550_ERZ1089244 | MGnify/ENA primary metagenome ERZ1089244 (study PRJEB34543, sample SAMEA5968661) | marine metagenome | biome: water | collected 2014-06-21 | depth 0 m | study: Ocean Sampling Day (OSD) data from North Adriatic Sea
CAGTCACTACCAATGGCTAGTCTACTAGTTATTTTCTAAAATTAAGCTTCTTTTCGAGTAGTTTTGGTAGGACGTTTAACAAAGGATCCGGAGTTACGCTATACACCAAGCGGAGTAGCGGTTGCGAATTTCACATTAGCTGTGAACCGCCCGTTCACTAATCAGCAAGGAGATCGAGAAGCTGATTTTATTAACGTCGTGGTATGGCGCAGACAAGCAGAAAATGCGGCAAACTTTTTGAAAAAGGGAAGCCTTGCGGGTGTAGATGGTAGAGTGCAAACTCGGTCTTACGATAATAGCCAGGGACAAAGAGTATTTGTCACAGAAGTCATGGCTGAGAGTGTTCAGTTTCTTGAGCCTAAAGGGTCCAACCAGGGCAATGGAGATAATGAACGTAATAGCGGTTCTTCCAGCGGATACGGAGGCGGTAATCAAAATCGCAACCAGGGTAGCTCTTCAAACTATGGAGATGACCCATTCGCAAATAATGGAAAGCCGATTGATATTAGTGACGATGATTTGCCGTTTTGAGAACCATGACTTTTATAAAGTCGTGTAATTCATTTCGGTAAAGTAAACGTTTTAAAGAGTGCATTATCCTAAGGGTAAGCACTCTTTTTCTATATCAAATACTAATGATTTAGTAGAAAACTATTAATAATATAATAAGCGAGGATTGTATGCTGATTATATTCTATTTGGAGAGTGTCATTGTGAAAGAATTTGAAACTTATATTATTGAATGCGTAGATTGTATGAAGGTTTTTCCATTTGAGTATGGTAAAGCGAGAAATATTATTAAGGTACCAGAGGTTGAATTGATAGTAATTACGTGTCCCCACTGTGATATATGGGAGGCTGTTTCTGACCAGCGATTTGTAGTTTTTAATATCCTTGGTCTTGTAACAGATAGCACGTCATTACTATATATTTAACAAACAAATTCGGGGTTTTTAGCCCTTGTTGAGAGTCGAAGAGAATGGCTGGCCATTCTCTTTTTATTATTTTTTGGGAGGAATGCACGTTGTCACATATCGGAAACAAACTTCGCAGTGGTTTTTATAAAACACCTGACCTACAAGGAGATTACTTATCAAAATTAATAGAGGTAAAAGGAGATTGTAGCTTTTTAGATCCTACTTGTGGTGAAGGGGAGATACTTCATCAACTAGCAGCTGCTGTTCGTTCTGAGTATTGCTCTATCACTACTTATGGAGTGGAGTTAGATAAAGCGAGAGCACAAGAAGCAGAACAGTTACTTGATAATTGTTTAAATGCTCCGATCGAAAGCATGGTGATCTCTAACGACGCTGTTTCATTGCTATATCTTAACCCACCTTATGACTTTTCTATGAAAGCCCTGGGTGATGATGGAGCGGAACGCAAGGAATGGACTGAACTAGTACGGAATGTTCGTTATCTGAAGGAGAAGGGCTTAATGTTATACACCATACCAAGCTACCGTTTCGCAGATAAGAAAATTGCCAGGTACTTAGCTACACATTTCTATAATGTTGGGATTGTACGCTTATCTGAAGAGGATTATCACGATTTCCAGCAGTGCATTTTCATAGGGAATAAAAAGACCGGAAACCATAATCAATTTAATCAAAAACTCTTTGATTTTCTGACGATGATGGATCGAGAGGAATTTGTGCAAAAAAATGTCACACCGATTAATTTAATGGTTGGTAGAAATAAATGGGAGGTTCCACCCGGTGTAACCGAGTTGAAGACCTTCTATACCAAGTTAGAGAGCAAAGAGAACTTTTATGAAGGGATTTCAACTTCTAAAGGTTTTGCCGCTTTTAAAGCGCGCTCTAAGCCTAAACAGCTCGTTATCGGTGGAGACCCTTGCCTTCCTATTAACCAAGGACAAATGGCGCTTTTGCTTGCTTCTGGAGCAGTTAATGGAGAAGTAGGAGAAGGAGACCATTACCACCTTGTACAAGGATTGGAGCTTGTGACTAAAGATAATGAAGAAGAGGTTCGTCATCATGATAGCGGTGGAAAGACGATCATCACTAAATCTCGTACAAAGAGAAGTGTCAGTGTCAAAGTAATTACGCCTACCGGTTTGGTACGTAAACTGGTCTAAGGAGTAAGGAGAACCGATATGTATCTAAACTCAATGAAACATAGATAGAACGAATCTAACAAACCACTCCTGGAGGGATTAATAATGGCGGTAGTTCAAGAAAATTTGAGTGTGCAAAAAGAAAGAATCCTATATTCAGCTGACCGACGCTTCCACGTCCTTGCTGCTTTACTTGAAAATTGCGATTACAAGTGTATAGGAGAGTATATCGAGTCAGGAAATGGTTGGACTTTCTTTACCATGGAAACCGAGGATGAGCGTTTCATCCGTGTTAGTTTCCTTAGAAGTCCGAACGTTATCGGTGTAAATCTTCTTATAACAGGTAATCCATCAAAGCGTCTTACGGCTTTGATTCGTAAAGAAGTAGAAGATGCCGTCCTAACAGTAAACACGCTATAGAGAGGTCTGAAGAGAAAGCATACTGGCTTTCTCTTTTTTTTATACAAATTGGAGAGGATGAGAGAATAATGAATCAACAAATCAACCTATTTGCAGAAGCAGTACAAATGAGTAAAGAGGATATCAGGTCTGAGAAGCCACAAAACAGAAAAGTCGCTTACGATGTAGGAGTCAAAATTGGTGGGTCTCGAAAGGATCAGGCAGCTCTTAGAAAAGCTTTTCTTGAAAATCACCCAGTAACTTCTCTAGAGGAGCTTGAAGGTCTTAGTCCTTTACTCGCGTCATCTCTAGTAAAGAAGGAAGAACTATTTAGTGGCTTTTCCTTAGAAGCTGAAAAAGAGTTGGGCACTGAACCAGTCGTGGCCAGGATAAAGCAATTAGTCATTCAACGGATCGATAAAGAACCAGCTGTTGATTCACCTGAAGAAAGAAAGGCATACATGTTAGCTTGCGAAAACATTCAATCTATTATGAGATCCATTACTACACTCGATGAGTTTCTATCAACTTACTATGAAATTCGCAAGCGAATTCATTATGAAAATACGGATTGTTCTTACGCTTTAAATAAAATAAAAGAATCTGAGAGAGTCATTAACCGTGTAAATGAAGGCTTTGCTGAGTGGATGGAAGCTAAAGACACATTTGAACAATATTCCAATCTTCTAGCAAAAATTACGGAAGCTAAAAAGCTCCCGCTCAGATGTCTTGGTAAGAAATTTGTAAATTTCTTTTTGAATGCAAAGAGCGGAAATAACACGATTAACACTGTAAAGAAAAGTGTGACTAGTTGGGAAGACTTACTTAAGAAAAAAAGCAATACGAGTACTAGAAAAAAAGCTACGAAGCTATGGGAACGGACTTTTGCAGAACGCCCGGACCGAGTAGGTGGAATTGCATCGAGTGTTCGAAAGCCAGAAGACTTGCAAAGGAATCATGGGTTTCGTTCAATCGAATTTGGACATTATGTAGACGATTCCAAAGCAGAAGAACATATCTTAAGAAGCTCTGAAGGGTTTTATGACCTTTGTGATGCGCTTGGTTTAGACCATTACTATGCAGTTTCATTGAATGCAAATTTAAGCGTTGCTTTTGGATCTAGGGGTCGCGGTAATGCACTTGGACATTTTGATGCGAATGCTAAGGTCATCAATTTAACTCGAGATAAAGGTTGCAATGGTGTCCTCGCTCATGAGTTTTTTCATGCATTAGACAACTATCTTTTTGACTACTCTCATTCTCACAAGAACGGAAAGATCGGGTTTGCGACTGAATTATCCGAGTTAGGAATACTGAATCCTACTATAAAAGATTGTATTCAAAATCTAATGAATGCAATTAAAACAGGTCATAGCAAAGAGTACATTCCTAATAAGAACAAAGAGGGAGACTCCTGGCGTATTTCTACTGGCTTAACCAGTGTCTATGAACGTTTTAATGGAAATCTTTTTCTTGTGATGGAGCACTTCAAAAAACAGTTGGATAAGTCGTTGGAACGTCGTTTGAGTATGGTCCACTACTTAAATTCAAACAGTGAGAAGGATAAAGAGAAGATACTAAAGAGAAACAAAAGAGAGTTAAATAAGCATGCTCAAGCAGTTGCCTGGTTACATCAAAAGCGAACAGGGGAGAGGGTTGATTCCATTCCTTGCCCTTCCGATAGAAGTGAGTTTTTTACGAACGCCGTTACGTTAGATCGCGGGAAAATCAAATATTATGCTACTGATGTTGAACTGGCAGCTCGCGCGTTTGAAGCTTTTATTGAGGATACTCTGAAAAGTATGAACAGAAAGAATGATTACCTTGTGTACCATACTTTTCATAGCCTTGCTTATCCCAATGGGGAACAACGGGAAGATATCAACACTGCTTTTAAAGCTTTCTTTCAAGCTTTAAAGAAAATAGAGTTGCTTTAAAAATAGAAAGTACATTTAACATACAGAGGAAAGGAAGTTTATGATGACTTATTACGAAGATATGAAATATCCCCCTGAGTTCGAAGAGGGGGACGTCATAGATACACTAGTAGGTTATACGCAGACGATCATTAAGCTAGTTTCAATTGAGAAAGAGCCTAATGCAACTTTTTCTACGTATCGCTTCTTAGTAAGAAGTAATATATCAGATACGGACTACGTTGTTGGATATAAAGCCAATATGCCTCGTTGTCTTGCGGATAAGAAAGTTCTGGGGAGAGTACCTCAATCTCAAGTGCGACAATATTAAGTAAGTGTCTTATGATAACCGGATGGAGCGATAAGAGATGAATACAGAAAAAATAGAGTTTGATTTAGTAAAAATGCAGCGGTTTGCTGAGCGGGACCTATTAATTAAGAGGATGGCAGAGGATCTTGGAAATGATGAAAGAGCTTTTAAAGTGGTATTTAACAGTGAAGTGGTAGGCGATTCTTTATTGGAGAGGATTTACTTATCATTGTAGAATTTTATAGCTAAAAAGGTGTGCTCTCCAGCACACCTTTTTATTTTTGAAGGATGTTTATGATAGTATTTATAGTATCTCATCTTCCGGGCCGAGCAACGTTTACTTTTTTTCTTTCCAAGTATAAATTAAAAAATCACTCATAGAACCCGCAAGATTTACTGCAAGTTGTGCATGACGCTGCGATGGTTTATATGAAATTATTCCTGGACCATGTGCATCGCTAATTTTATTTCTTATAGCGCCTAGTCCTTGAACTATTGAAGCGGTTCCTCCTAAGATTTGTTTGAATAATGGTTCTGTATGTTGATCCGGTGCTAAGTTTAGTTTTTTCTGTACTAGCTTATAGAGTTTAGGTAAATCACTGCTATCATCATACAGTTCACCTTCACTATCTAAAATAAATTTACAAGTGGACTCAATCATAGAACGTGCAATAGTAATAGCACCCTCTGGATCGTTCTTTCTTCGTTCAAGCCCTTTTTCCCATTGATCTCTAATAATTTGGTGTACATTATGCTCATTTAAAGTAGTGTTAAAAATATCATCTATCGGCGAGTTATTTAATTTTTGTTCTTCAAGATATTCTAAAACATTATTAAACTCTTCCCTTAAGTGGTTTCTTCTTCCTTGATAGTTTGAAGATACTTCTTTTATATACCCTAAAAATTCACTAAGCGATCTACAGGTAAAGACAAATCGTGGTAAAAGTGTTTTCACTTCTGAATCTTGTGTTAATTTTTGTCTAAGTACAATGTATTCATTGTTATCAGCACTTCCACCGGTAGAATGTGACACTAATAAATTTTTAAGTGTTTCTATTTCAATTATCTTCGGCTCGTTATTCATAATTCACCTCTTGTTTTTAATGTAAATAAAATTCATAGGCATTGGAGGATGTAGAAAATGGAAACTCTATTAAAAATTATAACAGATACATTACCTATGATAGGAGCTCTTGGTGGAGCTTTTATTGGGGGATTTATCTCTAAAAAATCGCAACATGATCTTTTCAAGAAAGAATTAAATAAAGATAGAGAAAATGAACGTAGAAAGGAAAGAAGAGAAACTCTTGAATTATACAATGAAGTGTTGAAAATTGATGGTGAACAATTATTAGTTACTCACCTTGGTGGCCATTACATAGAATTTGATATCGATATATATAAAGATAAAGTTAGACCGGTTCTTTATCTAAAGTATCATTTAATAGATAAAGATATTGCTACTTGCATAAGGGAAATTGATCATAAAATCGCCGAATGTAATTTTAGGGAAGAAATTACAAATGAAGAGAAAGATGATTTAGCACATAAATATAATAAATTAATTGATAGTATCCATCAACACATTGAAAAATATAGGGTCAAAATCCATGACTAATATTCTCTTAAATTAAAAAGGGACAATATTGTTGAATATTAGTAGTTATTAAAGGAGTGCTCATATGCCAGAATACAAAACAATTAAAACAGATGAAACGAAAGAATACTTTAGTGCTATAGCTGCAATCGAGGACAAAGGATTTATTGCTGTCGGAAAGGTATTTATCAAAAGTGTGGGTAAAGCTTCACAAGAAAAAACTTTATTCAGACATGGTAGAGATCTTTATTATTTTGTAAGCTGTTCAAGTAAAGACAATACATTTTATAATGTGAAGGTCAGAAACATAATACACTTAAATGAAAAGCCGGTAATACGGTACTTTGATAATATGAAATGATGTTATCAAGGTAGTTTTATAGTTTATTGACACTGAAGGTATGCTTTATAGCACACCTTTTTTGTAGTTTTGATTTGATTTGACTACTCCCTTTTGAAAATCCTGGTGGTCTCTAACTATCGAATCCAAAGTATTTGTTATGATAATCGATATATTCCTCTGAAATATAATGCTTCATGTTTACCACGTGATTGTTCATCTCATTAAACTTATTTCTATGGATCACACTTTTAGTTTTCAAATTAATAGTGATAGCCCCAGCATCAAATTGATCATGACAATTAGAACACAAACAAATCATATTCTCTTGAATATCAGGTCCGAAATTACCGTTCGGTCCGATTTTACCCCTTGGATGGATATGATGAGTTTCGCAATAATATGTATTAACTCCGGTTTCTACACGTGTAGCGCAAATTTGACAGGTGTAATTATAACGTATTTTCAGGTCCTCGCTTAGTGTCCTATCCCTAGACTTTTCCATCTTATTCACTGAGTATTCTTCTTTTAACTTAGATTTCGTATTTAAACCATGAAAGACCTCCATATAAGAACTCCGTCTTGGTTTAGGTTTACTTATTGGTTCCCCCATCCATAATTTATCTAGATATCTAGTTGATTCCTCAAAAAGTTCATCGCGACTTTCATAATTGCTCAGACCATAAATATCCATTTGTTCTTTTTCATCTTCTAACTCAATCCAATATTGGATGGCTAAGTAGTCATACGGAATCATTTCGAAATCATTCATTATATTTCCTCCTTTTATACGAAGGGTTAATTTAGATGTGAATTACATCCGCTTTTACCCTTTCATTTTCACCTATACAACTACTGAACATATCTGCATAAGAAATTTATAAAATTACGATTGGCTTTTCATTTGGAAATAAATTTATATTATGGTATATTCATCTTCGTTCCTGAACTATTAATAAGGAGGAGCCGATTTGCAGTGTAAGTACTGCCACTATAAGATGTGCTTGATAGGAGATTGTGAAAAACAAAACCCAGCTCTATTAATCTGTACAAATGAATGCTGTAGAGCCGTTTGTGCTTGTGAGTATGGTGGATTAAGGTGGTTTAATACCACCTTGGGTAGCTTTGACTAATATTGTAATTTTTCAATCTCATGATATAATGATAGACAAATCAAATTAAGTAGCTGAGAGATCCTCACAACAAAAACGCCGCATAGTCGGTCAGTTTTGTTGTGGGGATTTTTGTGTTAGGAGGAAAACTATGAATCGTGAATGGATTACACCAGAAGAAATTAAAGCAAAAAAAGACCGAAACAAGCGAGTTGGTTATGCGCTTATTCCAGTCGGAGCAATTTTTATAGGAGCTGTTATTGCATTTGCTTCACAATTAGCTTAAAAAAGATTGTCTCCAGGCCAGTGAATGATAGAATTTTATTCTGCAATCTGCTACCATAAGTATAGAACAGAAGGAAGAACTTTCTATTATTCTATTTGAGACAAAATTACACATAAAAAAACCCACCAGGTTTTCATTTAATCTCGACAGTTTGGCCGCTGCTGAAAGATTAAATGAAATGAAGAGGCGGGGATTTTCACAAGTATTTGTTTATAGGATGATTCTATCACAAACCAATAAATTTTTACAAGTGAAGTCCCTCTTTTTTGCAACCCTGTATGGTGGAAAAAAAGGGGAATGAACATGGATTATGAAGATGAAAAAAGATTAGAAACTGGAGAAGCAACAAAATACCGATACTACAGATTAGTTGAATCTGATGTTGTAAATGAAGTAACTCGAAAATATAAACGTAAACACGGTGTACAAGAGAAAAAGGTCCCTGTAAGGCAATCAAAGAAAGAGTATTATAGTGAAGATTCAATCCTAAGATTTGACCTTGAAAGTCACGCGAAGTTGCTCCCTGACATGAATGGTAATAAGACCATCGTCAATAATTATCTTATGCGCTTTTGGGGACCAAGTTTTGATTCCAAGTGTGGTGGAATCGTTTCGTATACATATATTCTTCTATTAAGCTATTGTTGGGATAAAGACTATACTTGGATTAGTTTAGATACGCTTTCTAAACAATTAACCAGTAGCAGACCAACGGTACGGAAATATTTAGAGATCCTTGAAAAAGCAGGCTTTATTATCCGTTTTTGGAGAGAGCAAGATGATGATGAAAGAAAAAGCGGAACTATACTTGTTAAAGTAAGGCAAACACTCCCGCTCATTTCACGTACTCAGTATAATGAACTTCCTAAATCTCTTAGGAAAGAGCATGATCGTTTCCTAAGAAAGATCAAGAGGGAAAGTAAGCTTGAGTTTGATTTAAGTCATAACTACCATGACGTTTATGAGCAGCTGCGTAGTGAGGTTATTAGCGTTAAGAATCCTACAGGTGTGCTAAAAGAAGAGATAGACCAGTTGGAGGATTACGATGAAGATTATCGTTCTGCTAAAAAGAAAATGACTATTCTAGAAGAAGATTCCTGGAATAATGTTCTCAATGTCATTTCAGAACATATCAGTAAACCTTCGTTTGATACATGGTTGAGTAAATCAGTTGCCTATACAGATGAAAATCATAGATGGCTTATTACGCTGCCTAATCAATTTGTTTGTGATTGGGTTGAATCAAGGTATTCATCAATGATTCTTAAAGTGATGGAGGAGCAGAGCCTCAAGTGTACCGAATTACAGTTAGATATTTACGAATAATACTAAATAAACGGTTGCCAGTAGAAATGTTTGAGAACAAGAAAAAGATTTCTCATAGATTACCCATTGTGCCAGTAATCGTAGTACTAAATAAACATAGTAATAAGGCAAGGAGTCGTTCACTCCTTGCCTTATTTTATTTGGGATTTTGATAAAGAAAGAATCAAGATCGGTTAAATGCAAAGTTAAAGTGGGCATCTAACATATTTAGTTACCCACAATTGTCCACAAAAGATATGAAAAATAAATTTAGGGGGGGTAAAATAATTTTACTAGGGGGTAGTAAAATTATTTTACCGGGTAATTTAACCTAAAATATGGATAAAAACCTAGTAAAATAGATTTAGGGGGTTAGTAAAATTATTTTACCCCCTCGAATACACGTTCCCTCATAAAATTATTTTACCGGGGGTAGTAAAGTAATTTTATGAGGGATAATAAAATAATTTTATCAGGGTGGTAAAATTATTTTACCCAATGTATTACTATCTTTATGTATTACAAGGTATGGATTACGAAATATATTTATTACGAAGTGAGTCTAAAGATAACCTATAGAATTAATCTATTAGGGATCTTTATTTGACTTGTAGATTTCCAATATCAAAGGTATAATACCCATATATTGATTTTATTTTAAATTTTGTGCGATCCATTAGAGGATTAGCGGTAACTATAAAAAAGACACTAACCTTTGGGTTATAGAAATAAGCGCTCTATGTGTGCTTATTTATCTATTAAACTCAAAGGTTTTTTGTGTTCATATAAATCTTTGTGCATGTGCAAACGAGAATGGAAGATTCCTGCCAGGAGTCTATCGTTCTCGTTTTTTATATAGATAAAACTTTAAGAGAGGGTGTTTCTTTTGACGACAAAACGTTGGAAGACAAAAATGGATGAACAAACTAGAGAAGAGAGAATTAAAGAGCTGAACGAAAAATTGGAGATTGGTGTTGCAGAGTTTTCATATACGCCTGACGAATTCAAAGCCTATTTGGAAATGAAAGCAATTATGCCTTCCTATTCGTTTAGAAATTTGATTCTTGCTAAAGCTCAACTACCTGAAGCACGCTTTTTAGCTTCATTTAAGCATTGGAATACGCTTGGTAGGAAAGTAAAGAAAGGATCAAAGAGCTTAAGAATTTTAGCTCCTCGATTTAAGAAGGACGAGGAAGACGAAAATAGGCTTACTGGATTTATCCCTGTCCCTGTGTTTGATGTTTCGCAGACTGAAGGTGAACCTTTACCTATCGAGCGTATCAAAATAGAGGTTGATGGCGATTGTATGGAAGCCCGCCAAATCATTGGTTGGGCTGAGGCGATTGCTGACAAGGATAATTGTCCAATAAAGTATGGGAATGCAGATGATGCCTATGGCTACTATGTACCTTCTGAACACCGTATTGTTGTGTCGGATAAGGTTCCGATGAATCATCGATGCAAAACATTGGTACATGAGTTAGTTCATTCAAAAGTACATCGCTATGATCGTAATTCATCAAGAACGGAAAAAGAGGTAGTTGCTGAAGGAACGGCATTTGTCGTTTGTTCCTATTTCAATTTTGATACTTCTGATTATTCCTTTCGCTATGTAAAAGGCTGGGCGAATGGTGATCAAGATACCTTACTAAAGTATGGGTCTCAAATTTGTGATACGGCAAAGAAGATTATTGAAGAATTTGAGGAGCTCGAGGAAATAGAAAAAGCAGAGAAGAAGGAAACGGTTCTAGCTTAAATTGAAAGAAACTTCAAGATAACGACGTGAGGACAATTATTAACTTTTAAAGGGAGGTGTTCCCTATCTCAAGGATAGGTGATGCTCATTCACCTTCCTTTTGATAAGGGAGAAATATGAGCGCGATTGATTGGAATGCTATTGAAGAGACACATGAACAACCGAAGATGTTGGAAGTATATCTGGACCAGAGCTGGCAGAATGCCTTTTGCTATGCATTAGCATTGGAAGAACCGAAACGTGAAGGACAGTTTCCCAAGATTCTAATGGCCATCATTTCGGGAAATGATACTACACTACAATCGATTAAAGCAGCATTTGATATTGGTAGTAGTGGTTTATCTTTCGGTCATGGAGTTAAGGGTCTTACTGATTATGAATTTAACAGAGAATTTCAGATGATTGCAGAAAAAGGAGCTTATGAAAAGTTCCCTATTACAATCAACCAAAACCGAAAAGCTCTTGTCATGGTTCATGATAGCCTTTTAGGAAATAATGATTATGTTCTTTCCTTTGAAGGAGACCCAGCAGAAGATATTCGTCAAATATTTGGCGGAGGAAAATTTGGTCTTCATATCCTTCCCGAGTGGAAAAATCGGATCTATGAAGAATTAAAAGTGCGCGGATTTCTTGAAGAGATAGACTTTTATCGCGATCCCGCTTTATTCAGTGAAGGATTCGCGCTTCATAAGCTGATGTTAGAAGAAGAACAGGCGGATACCCTGGTATCGGAATTGATTTCTGAAGGAACTTTAACGTTTCCTCAGAGCGGCACCGGACAGGCATTAGAAGAAACAAAGGATCTTACTGGCTATATGGGGGACTTTGTAGACCAGATGGTTGATAAAGTGTCAGAACAAGTTCAACCAACCCATAATCCCATGGAAGATGAGGTGCTTGAACAGTTCGATTCTTATAAGAGGCCGCTTTTTCCAGTTCAAGGACATGTGGCTACAGCTGTTGCAAAACGCCTGGAGACGCAAAAAAGCTTAATCATACAAGGAGAGATGAGTACAGGCAAAACAAGTATGCTTGTAGCTTTAGCTGATGGGTTTTACCAAAGAAAACAAAAAAGCGGTTTTTTTTCTTGTGTGATGGTTCCACCATCCCTTACAAAGAAATGGCCAGAGGAAATTAAAGAAATCATTCCGAATGCTGAGGTTCATGTCATTAGCCAAACAAAACAATTGGTTGATTTTCATGTGAAATGGACTAATGCTGGACGTCCGAAACCCAAACGTCCTACTTTCTTTGTTATTTCGTTTACTACTATGCGTGGGGATTGTGCTTTAGAGGCAGTTCCGGAGTATAAACGGATTAAAACAGAGTTGCAAATCAGTTCAGGTACTCAGGCTTATCGCGATGGATATTATTGTCCGGATTGTGGAGGTTTGGTCCAAGTAAAAGAATCTTCTAGCGTTAATGTGCAAGAAAATGGAGAGGAAGTAACCGAGACAATTAAGCGTCCTATGAAACACGGTGAATTTGGTAACTCAAGAAGGCTTCATAATTCAAAGCAACCGGCTAATGCCTTTTGTGGTGAGTGTGGTAGTAGTTTTTGGACTAAGAAGGTTATCAATCGCTACTCTTCTTTTAAAGAGTGGAGCAAGCACGAAAAGAAAGTCATTCATGCTGCAAAGGATGGTAATGAACGCTTAGTTAAACAAATACAATCCACTCAGCAGGAGATTCCTAAAGCAACTGGTAAGCCAAGGAGAATCGCAACGATTGAGTATATCCGAAGAAAGATGAATAACTTCTTCGATATTTCAGTAGTAGATGAGATTCATGAATTGAAGTCCGGTATGAGTGCTCAAGGAAATTCATTAGGGAGTTTAGTAGCAGCCTCTAAGAAAGTAGTTGGAGGAACTGGTACTCTTTTCGGAGGAAAAGCAGAGGATGTTTATTACTTACTTTGGCGCCTGTTCCCACATGAAATGGTGAAGAATGGTTATAAGTATTCTGAGGTTCGCAAATGGAATGAAGAGTTCGGGAATATTGAAACGACTACAGTGGACTTTGATGATCGTGGCGAGTATTCAAATAAACAAAGTAGAGGCGGGACCAAACGAACGGAGAAAGTTTTACCTGGTATATCTCCTTTTGTCTTTGGTAAATTCCTTGTTCAAAATACGTTATTAGTTCGTTTGGTAGATGTTTGGCCAGATCCCGTAGAGTTGGTCAATGTCCCGACGATTCTAGTAGATATGGATAGTGAGTTAAGAACCGAATATCAGAAAATGATCTCTACATTTGAAAGTGAAATTGACAGTAGAGATGACGGTCATAAGCTTTATCTACCACTTACTTCTACAGGTATTGCTTATCCCGATAATCCATTCACTTATCCTTCCGTGTTATTTAAGAATGAGGAAGGAGATAGAGAGGTCATTTGGACTCCTGATCACTTATCTCAGGATCGTTTATTGAACAAAGAATGGCAGCTTCAGCACAGCAATCTCCAGCTCGGCGCCGCGTTTACGGCCTCGGCGCTCGAGCAGGTCGAGGGAGTCTTCCGGTGGAAACAGTTCATCGAGCCAA
>ERZ1089244.116-NODE-116-length-13340-cov-17.697328_pt1 | contig 13340 bp, 11 predicted proteins | sample MGYA00383550_ERZ1089244 | MGnify/ENA primary metagenome ERZ1089244 (study PRJEB34543, sample SAMEA5968661) | marine metagenome | biome: water | collected 2014-06-21 | depth 0 m | study: Ocean Sampling Day (OSD) data from North Adriatic Sea
GCGCTTGGGCTTCATCGCGCTCCATCAGTGGCGACATACGCTCGTTACCGTGCTCTTTCATATCCGCTGTCAGCTCATCAATCATTAGACGAGTTAAGCTCTCAGGATTATCGAGATACTCTTGTAGTTTGGCGCGTTCTGCTTTGAGTTCGTCTTGCTCACTACGTAGCTCAATCTCCTCTAATTTTGCCAACTGACGCAAGCGAATGTCCAAGATAGCATTGGCTTGGATCTCGCTGAGATCATAATCTTGCATCAAAGTTGCTTTAGGATCGTCCTCTTCACGGATAATGCGAATTACTTCATCAATGTGCAGATATGCGATGAGTAAGCCTGCCAAGATATGCAAGCGCTTATCGATTTTATCTAAGCGAAACTGCACGCGGCGGGTGACTACTGAGCGGCGACTCACTAACCATTCTTCTAGGATTTCTTTTAAGTTTTTGACCTGCGGCTTACCGTTTAGGCCAATCATATTCATATTGACGCGGTAATTACTCTCAAGATCGGTACTAGCGAATAGATGACTCATCACCCGCTCGACATCGACGCGGGTTGATTTGAGCTCAAGCACAATACGGCAAGGGTTTTCGTGATCAGACTCATCGTGGATATCGACCACCCAAGGCAGTTTTTTATCCGTCATTAAGCGGGCGATTTGCTCTTGTATTTTATTGCCTGAGACTTGATAGGGCAGCGCATCGATAATGACGAGGTTTTTTTCTTTGGGATCGATATGGAAGGTCGCACGCATCTTATAGCTACCGCGTCCGCTTTCATACATCGCCTGCAAGTCTTTTTTGCTGGTGATGATTTCAGCATTCGTCGGTAGATCAGGCGCGGGTATGGATTGCGTCAATTGCTTAACCGAGAGATCTGGATTTTTGAGCAAGCGAATAGCCGCGCGCACCACTTCGTTTAAGTTGTGCGGCGGAATATCGGTGGCCATACCGACGGCGATACCTGTCGTGCCATTTAACAAGATATTAGGCAGACGCGCAGGCAAGGTCACAGGCTCTTGCAAGGAGCCATCGAAGTTATCCTGCCAGTCAACCGTACCTTGGCCTAGCTCAGCAAGGAGCGTATTGGCATAAGCGGACATTTTGGCTTCGGTATAGCGCATGGCGGCAAAGGATTTGGGGTCATCAGGGCTACCCCAGTTGCCTTGGCCGGTGATTAGCGGATAGCGATAACTAAATGGCTGCGCCATCAGCACCATCGCTTCATAACAAGCGCTATCACCGTGCGGATGGTATTTACCGAGCACGTCACCGACGGTACGCGCCGACTTTTTGGGTTTGGCGCTCGCTTTGAGTCCCAGCTCGCTCATCGCATAGACGATACGGCGCTGCACCGGTTTGAGACCGTCAGCGATATTGGGCAGGGCGCGATCCATGATGACGTACATGGCGTAGTTGAGATAGGCTTGTTCAGTGAATTCAGCTACAGAGCGGCTGTCCATCGGCTCACTCGCTAATAGGGTAGGATCATTATCTATAATATCAGGCATAAATTAAGATTCGCTTGTTAACAATACTTTTAATAGGTTTAAAAATAATCGGTTCAAAAAGGGGTGGTATCAATCGATGTTAAAGCCAATACAGGCATAATATAGCTGTTGACTGCGTTTAAAGAATGTCTTAAACAAAGGGTTAGTGTGATAATACTGCTATCGTAAAGCAAATACTAAGAATTAAAAAGACTTATAGGCGATTAGACGACAGTTCATGACGCCTTTGTTTTATAGGTCGTTACTTCGTAAACCGATTCATTTTATACGTGGATTTTATACTAGCAGTTCAGTAGTATAAATAAAGGCTTATCCCTAATCACAAGGATGTTATTTATGTCACCTTTTTATCACCATCGCTTGCGCTCACACACCGTGACCACGAAGACTTTAGTCGTCAGTATTTTAGCAGCTTTAAGCCTAAGCGCTTGTAGCTCACAGCAAAGCGTCATGACGGCTAGCGACAATAGTAGCCGTGTCCTAGAAAGCGAAGCTGGATTAATTGAAGCACCAGTTGTCGTATCAGCGCCAGTGGCCCAAAACAGTAAAAGGTCGCAAGTGCCAAGTCCATCTATAAACCGCGCCAATACACTTTATGATATCTCCTCAGGGCCAGCGGTTATTAGGCCTGCGCCTATCGTCGTGGTAGAGCCAGTCGGTGATAACTATCAAAAAAACATCGCCAATCCCATCAACCGTACCTTAGACAATCCGGTAGCGACTTTATCCATCGATACTGACACCGGTAGCTATAGTAATGTGCGCCGCTATCTCAACGAAGGTCAGCTGCCGCCTGCCGACGCGGTCAGAGTCGAGGAGATGATTAATTATTTTCCTTATGATTTTTCTAACAGTCAGCGTTTAGGGCAAGCGCCGTTTGTAGTGGAGACTGAGATTGTCGACTCGCCTTGGGATAGGGTCGATCAGGCCAATCAAATTCTCAAAGTCGGTATCAAGGCCATCGATCCGGCCCAGTACACTCGTAGCGCCAGAGCGCAGCTACCAGCAGCCAACCTAGTGTTTTTGGTCGATGTCTCAGGCTCTATGAGATCCTCTGATAAATTAACGTTGGCCAAAGCCACGTTAAACTTACTTGCCAAGCAGCTGCGGGCGCAGGATACTATCAGTATTGTTACTTATTCAGGCAGCACCCGAGTAGCACTTGCGCCGACTAGCGGTAGCGAGACGGCGACGATTCAAGCAGCGGTGAATAGCCTAAAGGCGGCAGGCTCGACCAATGGTGAGGACGCGCTAAAACTGGCTTATGAGCAGGCGAGCAAGACTTTAAAAGAGGGTAGTATCAATCGTATCCTTATGCTGACTGATGGCGATTTTAATGTAGGCATCAGCGACGTCGATGAGATGATGGATTTGGTCAAAGCCAATCGCGATCGCGGTATCTCCTTATCGACTTTAGGCTTTGGTCGCGGCAATCTCAATGACTATATGATGGAGCAAATCGCTGATAACGGTAATGGCAATTATAGCTATATCGATAGCTTAAGCGAGGCCAAAAAGGTCTTGGATAATGAGCTAAATGCGACTTTTAATACGGTTGCAAGTGATGTCAAAATTCAGCTAGAGTTCAACCCAGCGCACGTCGATGAATGGCGCTTGATTGGCTACGAGAATCGTCTACTAGCTGAGCAAGAATTCAATAACGATAAGGTTGATGCTGGCGAGTTAGGCGCGGGCAAGGCTGTAGTTGCGCTATTTGAAATCACACCTAGAGGTGAGAAGGGCGCAATTGCTCCGCGCCGTTATGCTGATAATACCCAAGCTTTAGCGAATAACAGTAATAATAAGGAGTTGGGCTTCCTCAAGATTCGCTACAAGGCCACCCCGCAAGCCTCCTCAAAGTTGCTTGAGCTGCCAATTACTACAGTTAATAAAAGAGTCTCCTTAATGAGCGCGCACCCTGATACTCAGTTTGCGGTAGCAGTAGCAAGCTTTGGACAGCGTTTGCAACAAAGCCCATATATCAATGATTGGCAATATAGTGATAGTACTCAGCTTGCCAACCAAAGTCTCAGCTATCAGACCGTTGACGATGCTAATGGTTTACGCCGCGGCTTTGTCGAATTAACACAGCTTGCTGAAGCGCTACAACCGGTAATTAATAAACAATAGTAGTTAAAATAGAGACAATAACTGCTAAAAAATAGCGTCATTGCTAGATGAGAGATTTTAAGAACAGTGATTTGAGAAACTTTAGTTGGCTAGATAGTGACGCTTAAACCATTAATGTATCAGACAGGATTTTGTCACTCATGAATACTTTTGCTTTAAAATAGTAACCGTCAAGTCATTTTGCACACGCAAGTAACATTCTTTTGTATTGAGTAGTCTATACAAAGTGTGTATGTTAAGGGTTACGCGGGTGCCCGATCAATTATTTTACCCTTTACTATATTATTAGGAGCAAGAAGATTATGGAAAATCAAGTAAACCCAACCCGTAATAACAACCCAGTTTGGCTAAAAACATATGAAGAGCTTGGACTCACTTATGATATCAATATGCCGCCCGAAAACAGCTCACTTATCGATATCTTTGAAAAGAGCTTCGCTGAATTTAGTAATAGAACCGCTTTTATTTGCATGGGCGCGTCGATTAGCTTCCAAGAAGTAGACGAATATAGCAAGCAAGTCGCTGTTTATCTGCAGTCGTTAGGACTAACAAAAGGCGATAAAGTAGCGGTTATGATGCCGAACATCTTACAGCTACCCGTGACGGTCATTGGCGTGCTGCGCGCAGGTCTCACCTTAGTCAACGTCAACCCTCTATATACCACCTCAGAGCTTGAGCATCAGCTGACAGATTCAGATGCCAAAGCACTGATTATGGTCGAAAACTTTGCCAAAACGTACCAAGATATCGGCCGTGATGTCGTCGACAATGTCGTCATTACTGGTATGGGCGATATGATGGGTACGCTCAAAGGCTTTATGGTCAATACCGTCGTACGCCACGTCAAAAAAATGGTCCCTGATTACAATATCGGCAACAGTATCAGCTACAAAAACATGCTGAAAAAGAGTCCAGCCCGTAAGTATAAGCGTCCAGACGATATTACCCTTAACGATATTGCTGTTCTACAATATACCGGCGGTACCACTGGGGTCGCTAAAGGCGCTATGCTCACGCATAAAAACTTAGTCGCAAACTTAGTACAAAGTAATACCTTCTTAGGCAGTGCCTTTGATGAATTCGATAAGCGCGGCGAGCAGCCTGTCATTATGACTGCCCTGCCGCTGTATCATATTTTCTCCTTTACCGTCTGCGGTATGTTCGGGATTTATCGTGGTTGTATTGGTCTATTAGTACCAAACCCGCGCGACTTAGACAGCCTGATGAAAGCTTATGAAGCCAATCCGCCTTCGTTCTTCCCAGCGGTCAATACTTTATTTAACGCGCTTGCCATCAATGAGAAGTTCAAAGCGATGGATCATAGCAAGCTGCTTGTCTCTATGGGCGGCGGTATGGCAGTACTCAGCTCAACTGCTGAAAAATGGCGTCAAGTGACCGGCAATATTATCTTGCAAGGTTATGGTCTGTCTGAAACTTCTCCGGTATCAACCGCCAATCCGATCAACAGTACCACTTTTACTGGAACTATCGGCGTGCCTATGCCAGGGACTGAGATTGCTATCATTGATGATGAGGGCAATGAGGTCGCGCTAGGCGAGCGCGGTGAGATCGGCGTTCGTGGTCCGCAGGTGATGAAAGGCTACTGGCAGCGTAAAGAAGCTACCGCTGAGGTCATGACTGATGATGGTTATTTCTTAACGGGTGATATCGGTATCATGGATGAGGATGGTTATGTGACTATCGTGGATCGTAAAAAGAACATGATCTTAGTCTCAGGCTTTAACGTTTATCCGACCGAAGTCGAAGAGGTGATGTCCGGTCATCCCAAAATCGTTGAGTGCGGCGTCATCGGTATCGACAATGGCGAGAGCGGTGAGGTGCCGAAGATCTTTGTGGTGCGTCAAGATGAGAGCCTAACCAAAGAAGAAGTACTAAAATACAGTCAAGATAACCTGACGGGCTACAAGCGTCCACGTTATGTTGAGTTCATCGATGAACTACCAAAATCAAACGTCGGTAAAATCTTGCATAAAGATCTGCGCGATATGGAAGCCAAAAACAACGCTTAAGCTAAAGGTAGCTGGCGAGTGATAAGCGGCTAATGATGGCAGCTTAAAAACCACAGATATTGAATATCTGATACCGAAAAACACAGATAAGGTAGCTATAAGCTGCCTTATCTTTTTTTGTGGCATTTTTCTTTGTGTCACAGGGTCTTGCTTAGCAATAGAGAATTTTTAGCAAAAATGCTATAGTCGCTAGCACTATAATCCAGTAATTTTACTAAATAAAGAGTGCTTTTTGACAATGACATTCTAAATATCCCCTTAAATTGAATCACTTAGGACCACTTATGACTGAGAATAACAAGACTTCATCGCCTGCCATCCAAAATGAGTTTCCAACGATACCGGACATCCCAAGCGATAGACCTTGGCTCAATGCTTATGAACGTTATGGCATTGACGCTACTATCGATATGCCAAAAGACGATACGTCGCTGCTTGATGTTTTTGAGCGCAACTTTCGCCGCTATGGCAAAAAAACCGCTTATATCTGTATGGGTGCGTCGATCAGCTACAAGCAGCTTGATCTCTATAGTCGTCAGATTGCCAGTTATTTGCAGTCGCTTGGTCTCCAAAAAGGCGATAAAGTCGGCGTGATGATGCCTAATATTTTGCAGTATCCTATAGTGGCGCTTGGTATCATTCGCGCAGGCATGACCTTAGTCAACGTCAATCCTCTTTATACTAGCCGCGAGCTGTCGCATCAGTTGCATGATAGCGGCGCTAAAGCGTTATTTATCGTTGAAAACTTCGCGAAAACTTATCAAGAAGCGGAGGATAAAGGTCAGGTTGAGCACGTTATCGTCTGTAAATTGGGTGATATGTTAGGCACGCTAAAGGGTACAGTGGTCAATCTAGTTGCCCGCCATATCAAAAAAATGATCCCTTCTTACAATCTGCCCAACAGCACCTCATTTAAGCAAGCGCTGAATTCGGTATCAGCCAGCAAATATCAGCGTCCTAAGCTCAATCTCAGCGATGTGGCGCTGCTGCAATATACCGGCGGCACAACAGGCGTGGCCAAAGGCGCAATGCTATCGCACGGCAACTTAGTCGCTAATATGCTACAGATCAGCGTCCTTATGAATAGCGCTTTTGAGGATGATGCCAATAGCGATGATGTGATTTTGACCGCGCTGCCGCTGTATCATGTGTTCTCCTTTATGGTTTGCGGCATGTACGGTATGTATCAAGGTTACACAGGCTTACTGATTCCTAATCCGCGTGATCTCGATGGCTTGATCAAAGAGATGGATAAATATAAGCCTTCGTTTATTCCTGCCGTCAACACTTTATTCAACGGTCTTGTGCATCACGATGATTTTGCAAAATTGGATTTCTCTAATCTAAAAGCGGCTATCGGCGGCGGCATGTCGGTACTACCAAGCGTCGCCAAAGAGTGGCATAAGGTTACAGGTTTACCTATTGTAGAAGGCTATGGTCTGTCCGAAACCTCGCCAGTAGTGGCTTTTAACCCCATGACTATTGCCAAATTCACTGGCAAAATCGGTATTCCGGCTTCAAACACTGATGTCGTGCTTATCGATGAGGATGATAATGAAGTGGCAATTGGTGAGCGCGGGGAGATCTGCGTAAAGGGCCCGCAAGTGATGATAGGCTACCAAAACCGTCCTGATGAAACCGCAGAGACCTTTACTAAAAACGGTTATTTAAAAACTGGCGACATCGGTATTATGGATGAAAAAGGCTTTATCAAAATTGTCGATCGTAAAAAAGATATGATATTGGTCTCAGGATTTAACGTCTATCCGAACGAGATCGAAGAGGCGATGAGCGAGCATGCAGCGGTAAAAGAAGTCGGCGCTATCGGTGTGCCAAATGACGAGCGCGGCGAAGACCCAAAAATCTTTGTAGTCAAAAAAGGCGATGTCACCGAACAAGAGCTTATCGATTTCGGTAAAAAACAACTGACCGGCTACAAGCGTCCTCGTCATGTACAGTTCGTCGATGAACTGCCGAAATCTAACGTCGGTAAAATCTTACGTAAAGAACTGCGTAAGATGGAAGGTTTAGAATAAAACAATAGGGGTTAGTGCTGAGTATTTATAAAACCCAAAGTGCTTATACCAGCGTATGGCGCTGCGTCAATCTTGCTATTGGCGCGCTGCCACGTTAGGATATCTTCTATATTTTACAAGGGCTTTTATAACCTTGTTCCAACTCTACCTTAGGATACTATATGCGTAATGACAACCGCGAGCTTGATCAACTTCGTTCAATCAGCTTTGAGCGTCACTATACCAAACATGCTGAAGGCTCGGTGTTGGTTAGCTTTGGCGATACCAAAGTGCTTTGTACTGCCAGTGTCGAATCCGGCGTACCGCGTTGGCTAAAAGGTAAAGGCAAAGGCTGGGTCACTGCCGAATATGGCATGCTGCCACGCGCAACCAATACCCGTAATCAGCGCGAAGCGGCTCGCGGCAAGCAGTCTGGTCGCACCCAAGAGATTCAGCGTCTAATTGGCCGTAGCCTGCGCGCGATGATCGATCTGAGCAAATTAGGTGAGAATACCATCTATCTTGATTGCGATGTGCTGCAGGCAGATGGCGGCACGCGTACTGCTAGTGTCACAGGCGCTGCAGTTGCGCTGATTGATGCGTTAGAGAGCTTGCAGAAAACCAAAAAGCTCAAAGCCGATCCGCTGATTGGTTTGGTCGCTGCAGTGTCAGTCGGTATGAAGGACGGTCAAGCTTATCTAGATCTTAATTATGAAGAGGACTCTAATTGCGATACCGATTTGAACGTGGTGATGACGCAAAAAGGTGAGTTTATTGAGCTACAAGGCACTGCTGAGGATAAGCCATTTACCCGCGCGCAGGCTGATGATATGTTGGCGCTAGCTGAAAAAGGCATCAGCGAGCTAGTCGACTTACAAAAAACAGCGTTAGGCTGGTAAGGTATTTAATTAGCTAGAGGGTTATGCTAGGGCGTGTCCCTAATGATCTTCTAGCTACGGGCCAAATACGAGTTGTTTTATTATTCTGTGACAGGTTGTCTCTATGCTTAAGTTGACTGATGACGGTGCGAAGATTAGCTTGCAAGGACAGCCGCCTAGCGGTGATAATGGGCTATTTTGGTTTGGCTCAGCACTGTTGGTTGGCGCAGTTGGCGTGGCGATGGCGATGAGCCTACTGCCTGAGCGCCTCTCTATCGGCGCGTTGGCTTTGCTTATTATCGGTAGTTTTTTCTTTAACAGGCAACGTCAGCAGCGCAAAAAACAGCTCAGCGGCGTCATCAGCAGTGGCGTGTTATGGGTGCGCGCAGGCGAGTTGGTCCATGATAGCAACGGCAAGCGCAACTCTATTCAGCTCAGCGAAGGTGACAAAGTCACGCTATTTGGTGAGCAAATCCAGATCTTAGATGCTGATGATAACCGTAAATACCATATCAGCGGCTTTGACAGTGTACAAGAAGCGAAGGCGGCGCAAGCAATATTGCAAGGTCAAGCGCTGAGCAAACGCCATGTCAATATTAAAATGCAGGACAGCGCTGATTAAAGCACTACTCTTCGCTTGATATGACCTACTATCTAATTTTTAATACCTTTTATCACCTAATTCGTGCTGATAATGCTTGCAGCTTCCTAGCTAAATGGTTTATAACTGATATCAAAGTTTGTTATTGACTATTTTGCTAGGGAGTCGGTCATGTCGGGTTTGTCTATGAGCGCAAAGCTGCGTTTGGGTAATCAGTCGCTTTTAACAGCGGGGATGCTTGTCTTTATGGCGCAAGCTCACGCGGACAGTATGAGCGCCCTTATCGCCCAAAAATCAGCACAGGCTAATGTCCGCTATACGCCCTCGTATTCAGCACCCGCTGCTACAGTGAGCACTCGCTCTACTATAAAACGTGCGCGTCCTCACACGGCTACTCGCTCTACTAGTTATTCTTATCCGCAGCCCTTCTATCAGCCGCCACAAGTCTTGCCAGCGTTTTTATCCGGCAGTTATGATAACGTCGATAGCCAATATTTACCGATACTTAGCCAAGCCGAGAGCCAAAGCAGCACGGCCGCGCGCGAGGTCATCAGTACCGCACGCACTATGGCGCTCAATGAGCGCACCATCATTCAAGGCGGCTGCTGGGACTACTTAGATGCGGTGTTTAAGCGGGCAGGGGTGACTCGCGATACCGTCCATAAAGGCGTCTATCGACAAGGCCCGTATGCTGCGAGTCACGAGATACAAGCAGGAGATTGGCTGTATTACATTAATCATGGCTATAACGGCGTCGAGCACAGCGGCCTGTTTGTCGGCTGGGTCGATGAGTCCGCTAAGCAAGCGCTGATGCTCAGCTATGCCGGTGAAAACCGCCGCGAGCCTGCGCGTTATAAGGTTTATGACCTCAGTAACGTTTATCAAATTATGCGTCCAACCATATAGCTTAGTTAGACTATAATCACATCTAATGATCAGACATAAAAAAGCGTCCGCAACTTATAAGTTGCGGACGATTCTTAAATAATAGCCGTGAGCTAGCGTGCTAAAAGGGCTTGACCACTACTAAGATAACAATAATCACTAAGCCAAGGACAGGCACTTCATTGAATCCGCGCCAAAACTTATGGCTTTTGTATTGCGGCTCATCAACAAGTTTTTTACGATAAAAACCGCAAGCGCCGTGATAGGCTGAGAGTAGAATCACTAGTAGTATTTTGACATGCAGCCAGCCTTGGGTTTTGTAGACCTCCCAGCCTAGTCCCACCATCCATAGGCCAAATATCCAAGTGGCGATCATCGAGGGGGTCATAATACCGCGATATAGCTTGCGCTCCATTATCACAAAGCGATCTTGGCTGATTTTGTCCTCACTCATCGCATGATAAACAAACAAGCGCGGTAAGTAGAATATCGCAGCAAACCAGCACACCATAGAGATGATATGCGCCGCTTTAATCCAGTTAAAATAATCTGCCATAACTTACTCTCTAAACCTTTTTGTTAATGCTCTGATGTCTGATGCTTTATGCTGATGTTTACTAATGTTAAAGCGGCTTACTCAGTGAGTAACACCTCAGAGCGCTGACCGCTTGCCGCATCTAAGACTGTAACGACTTTTGGCGCTCTAGGCGCTGCTATCTGCGCAGTTAAACCCAGCTCTTGCATCAATCGGTTGTCATTGGCTTGACTGGCGTTACCTGTGGTTAATAGCTTATCACCATAAAAAAACGAATTGGCGCCGGCCATAAACGCCAATGCTTGCTCGCTATCTGATAAGCTCTCACGTCCCGCTGATAGCCGCACGTAGCTCTTCGGGCAGCAGATACGCGTCACCGCAATCGTACGAATCCACTCCAGTACGGGCAGCTCGCCCTCGCTTAATACCTTGTCACCGAGCGGTGTGCCTTTAATAGGCACTAATAAATTGACCGGGATAGATTCCGGCGCTTTTGGCATCTTGAGCAGCTCATGTACCCAGTCGATCCTATCATCACGGCTCTCACCCATGCCGACGATGTTACCACTACAGACATGAATGCCTGAATTACGCACATGATCGATAGTCTCTAGTCTGTCATCATAGCTGCGGGTAGTGACGACTTGATCGTAGTAACTTCTAGAAGTATCGAGGTTATGATTGTAGTAATCAAGCCCCGCATCAGCTAATTGGCTCGCCTGATCTGAATCGAGCATACCCAGAGTCATACAAGTCTCAAGCCCTAACGCTTTGACCTCTTTTATAAGCTCTATCACGTAGGGCATATCTTTTTGACTAGGGTGCTTCCAAGCCGCTCCCATACAGAACCTTGATGATCCGCTAGCTTTGGCGCGTTTGGCAGCGGCAAGCACTTTATCTACTGCTAAGCGTTTTTCGGCTTGCAGTTGGGTCTTGTCACGGTGATGACCTGACTGCGAGCAATAGCCACAGTCCTCAGGACAATTGCCGGTCTTAATAGACAGTAGCGTGCTAATTTGCACCTCATTGGCAGTGAAGTTCTCTCTATGGATACTCTGCGCTTGAAGCAGTAAATCCATAAATGGCAAGTCAAATAGCGCTGCTATCTCGGCACGGCTGCGCTTTTGAACAGAAAAACGAGCCTGATTTTGGGTCGCGTCGGTTGCCAGATCAGCAGCGGTTTTAGCCGAGTGTACAGAAGTAGCCGGGACAAAACCGTTGATGTCATCTGCTTTATCATTAACCGCAGTAGGTTCTGAGATACTAAGTAATCCTGCCATCATTAATCCTTTAATTTACATGGAACGTTAGCCTCTAAAATTAGGCCATAAAAAAAGTTACGGCATCTAGTATACCGTAACCTTAATTAAAATACTTAGCGCGAGAAAACAAAGCTGTTTAGGCGCCATTTATTAGAGTTATTTGCCAAGCTTATGCTTCGCGACGCCTACCCAATGCTGTGCAAACTGCTGGGCTTTATAAGCGTAAGGCTTAGCTTTATTGATATAAGGCTCACACTCTTCTGGGATAGTAGGTACGATATGCTTAGCAAGCTTATTGAACCACATCATCAAGCTATAATCGCCCTCAATGCTAAGCTTACCTTCTTGCACTGCAGTCATAAAGGCCGGCAAGCTACCTTTAGTTAATAGCTTAACACCGGTCATAGAGTCTTTGAATTTGATGGTCAGGTCCGCTTTTTCAGCTGCGCCGCTTTTTTGCTCAAATTGACCATTATCGAAACTAAAATGACGAGCGATGTCTGCTTCTTCGCTAGCAATTTCGATGACTACTTGGCGATCCGCCAGTAGCTGCTGAAACTCTTCGTTATCACTATCAGCAAGCATGGACAAGCGGTAGCCGACAACTGCAAGCAATACATCTAATGGATCGGACTTAATATCTAAAACAGGAACAGTAAACATAATAACACTCCTAAGGGTCAGTAAAATAAAGCGTACTCTATAGTAATTATCACTATAAGCATATATTTAAATGATAACTTATGCGTCCAATGCAATTCATTAGTAGTTGCGTAGAGACCGTTAAGTATCGTGTAACAATAGCTCGTTGTTATACTGTTAGAAGCAAAGTTTTGAAGCTAAGGGCTACTTTTAAGACCATAAAAAATGCGCCGGAGAGTGGCGCATTTTCACCGAAAAAAACAAAGAGGTATCACTCAAATCGTGGCTGATAGTCATCATAGATAGGCGAGTGCTCGACGTAACGGGCTGCTGCGAGTGCGCGCTCTTGCTCCATCGCTTGACTGACGTCCTCAAAACGCAGGGCGCGATACAATACCCATGTAAATAAGGGCAGCCAGCTGATTCCCATCGCCGTTACATAGCCATGCCACTCTGAGAGCGAGGTCCAGAGCATCAGTCCACTATGTATCACCTCAACAGCTAACCAATAGGCGACGCCGCCCAATACATACCATAGCAGCCAGCGCTGCGAAGACAAGCTAATGGCGACAATGAGACTGGCTAATATACCATAACCCAACAAAGCGCTCGTATTGCCAGCCGCACTTAAAGTCTCAATACTCGCCATAGAAAATACAGTCGATAACATCATTCATCTCGCTATTCATAAGGTGAATTCCAATGACTTATTATGAAAGCAAAAAGGCAAAAGCTAAAGCGAGAAAAGTGCGGTTGCGACAACAGTTGACGTCTGTTTTTTTAGGTTTTGTATCCTTATTAGGGCGTGTTGAACATTCACAAATGCGCACTGCTGATCGCTAAAATAGTTCT
>ERZ1089244.125-NODE-125-length-13081-cov-14.968524_pt1 | contig 13081 bp, 10 predicted proteins | sample MGYA00383550_ERZ1089244 | MGnify/ENA primary metagenome ERZ1089244 (study PRJEB34543, sample SAMEA5968661) | marine metagenome | biome: water | collected 2014-06-21 | depth 0 m | study: Ocean Sampling Day (OSD) data from North Adriatic Sea
AAGTAATAGTTGCCCTCAGTGTGGTCTCGCTTTAGTATCTGATACTAGCAATAGCGGCTCAGTTATAGAGCAGCGCGTGCTAAAACTAGGGTTAGTCGTTTTTATCCTTTTGCTGTTAGCGCTCATTTATATTTATTATGGATTATTAATCTAAAAGAATTTTCTTTATAAGTAATGAACGATTCCGTGTGCTAAATCAGTTTTGATAAGCAATGAAAGTTTGATAAGCAATGAAAGTTTGATAAGCCCTAGAATTTTGATAAACATTGAAAGCTTATCAATCAGTGTAAACAGATCTTTTAAGCTCAGGACTTCTAATAAAGTTAGTCACTATTTGCCATAAATTTCATTTTACTACATACCAGCTATGTGCTTAGAGTGGTAAACTTTATACCTCGTAACGTCTTCTCTGTATTTAACTGTTTTAACTATTTTAACTATCGCTCTTGTTAAAAGGATCAGCATGGCCTTTCACCCCATCAGGCAAACTCGGCTCTTCGTCTATAATGTTTTGCAAAACGATGAACATGACACGCTAGTTAGCCGTAGTGTTGATTACTTCCTAATTTTCTTAATCATGGCTAACGTCACAGCGGTGATTGCTGAGTCTGTTGACCAGTGGTATTACCCTTATCAAGAGTATTTTACGTTATTTGAAAACTTCTCAATCGTGGTATTTTCGTTAGAGTATTTACTGCGGTTATGGAGCGTGGCCGAGGCAAAACCTGATAACACCACTTGGCGGCAACGCTGGGAGTGGCTAAAGAGTCCCTCAGCCTTGATCGACTTGATCGCGATTGCGCCAGCTTTCTTAAACTTCTTTGTGACTATCGATCTGCGCTTCTTGCGGATACTGCGCTTATTTCGTATTTTGAAGCTTACCCGCTATTTTGCTTCAATGCGTATTTTACTGGTGGTCATCAGTAAAGAAAAAGGCTCGTTCCAAGCGGTCATTTTTATCTTAATTATTATGATAGTGACAGCGTCTAGTGGTATCTACTTAGTGGAGAATCACGCCCAGCCAGAAGAGTTTGAGTCGATACCTAAAGCGATGTGGTGGGCGGTGGTGACTTTAACGACGGTTGGTTACGGGGATGTCACACCGATTACCAACGCTGGTAAAATATTAGGCGCGATTATTACCATCTTAGGGGTAGGCTTGGCGGCGCTACCCGCGGGTATTTTGGCCACAGGCCTTGCTAATGAGCTGGCGCAGCGCCGTGATGAGCTAGAACAAAACTTTCGTGAGCAGCTGATTGAAAGTGATTTTGATCTGGTGCAAAATCAGGCGATGATCGACAAAATCCGCCGCGAGCTGGGGCTGGATCGCGAGCAGGCGCAAGATATTGTGCTACAAGTGCTGCGTGAGCAGGAGCTTGAGCGCCGCGAAAAAGAAGTCTCTAAAGCAAAAAACTTCTGCCCGCACTGCGGAGAGGCACTACGCTAACGGCTCTCTAAAGAGGAGTGGCCGTTGGCTGTGCAATCGGTAGCGCGCGAGCAAGTTCGTGGGCGACTTGCTGCGCTAATTTTTCGATATCTTCAGCTGCTAGAGGTAGCTGCTGCACCGTTAGATACCAGTCATCAACTCCGCGGCGCAAGTTTGCGACCCAAAGTCCGTAGCAGTCACGCGGCAGCTGTTTTAGATCGACAGTAAAAGCTCGGTTGTATTCGTCGTCACTCAAGTGCACTTCACCGGCTTCTACGCCGGCAAGCGGTTGTTGATTGTAGGAATGGACAATCATAGCCACATGACGAATATGAGCGGGAATATGATCTAAATATAGGCGGATTTGTTCTTGATCTAAGGGCGCATTATATAAAGCCTGCTCACCGCGATCTTTACCATTTAGGCTATCGCCTTGATGCCTTACTGACTCCGCTTTATCACGCAGCTGCTTGAACCATACGATATCATCTATGACACAATCATCATCATAGAGTACGCAGGCAATATCGACATCGATAGCTTTGTCATTTTGTTTGAGGCGTTTTTTTAGTCCGGTCGCTTTTGGCGGCGTGAATTGATAATTCATCGCAAAAAACAATCTATCTGTGGCGAAACCAAGAGCGCTTAAGCTCTCTGATAAAGGCAGTGTAGGGGTGGAGGCTGACATAAATATCCTTCAATAACGGCGGTTTTAATTATTTGTTTGAGCCTAATGAGTTTGGTAAAAGCTTATAGTGGATTATGACTGTTTCCTAAGACCGCTTGATAAAGCAGATCAGGTTTGGCAGCTAGTAAACCGTCACCAAAGCCGCGCAGCCACCAGACCAATTGTGAGGTCATATTGACGGTCGCTTTCACGCTCAAAGTATCGTCATCATTGATAGTGACGGTTTGATCTTCACTGAGCTGGCTTTCGGTCAAGCTTTTACCTGCCCGTCTTGTAAAGGTCAGCTCGACAGCAGTATTCTTGCCATGATCGGGTAGCTGGCTCAGTAGCGGATGGCTAAAGCCCATACCGCCAGCATCTAGATAGCTGTCTAATAGGAAATCCTCAGGCGTTATCGCACTGGTCTCTAATATCTCAACACTCGCAAACCGATGCAGCGCAAAGGTGCGAATAATGAGCTCAGGGTCATCTGTACGCGTGGCTAACAGATAGATAATAACCCCGCGCTGAATAATGGCAATAGGGTTTAGAGTATATTCGCTAGCCTCACTTTTATTGCTACGCGTGTAACACGCTTTGATTTGTTGTTGATAAAATAGCGCGTGATAGATGTTGTCTTTACTTTCTATATCGATAGGCGGCGCGATTAGCGGCTGCGTTGCCGGCTCAATACGCACGCGGTCGAGCCATGAATGGGTGACTTTGCTGTTTTTGAGCTGACGGCGCGCCAGATCAAACCAAGGAAATAACTCATCTAAGATAGCGGGCGGCAACAGCTGGGTCAGATTGGCCTCGACCATGTTGAAGGCGACCGCTTGCGATAGATTCATATGCGGCAGGCTCTGTAATGGCGCATCGTCACGCCAGCGCCAGCCTTGCGGATTGGCATTGTTTTTCTCAATAGGAAAGCGCTTGGCAAGAGCGTTGAGATCGCGCTGTACGGTACGCAAGCTAATATCAAATCCGGCTAACTTTAGCTGCTCATAAATATGAGTCGTACCGACCCAGCGATTGCGCTGTAGTTGCGATAATACTTGCCATTGCCGCGCAGTGGTAGCGGCACCATGGCGGCTAGCTGCCGAATCAGCCGCAAGATCGCCAGCTGAACTCATAGCATCAGAATCGCTCAGTGGTTTTTCCATATTTTTTATGGTATCGGTGTCAGTCGCCTTAGTATGTTGCGCAGTCATTGGCTGATAACCTATATAAAGTCAAAACAAAATCAAAATTTGATATCTGAAGATCAAAGCTCTAGTGCAATATCGACTATAGCATCAAATCTGCTTTGCTTGTGTAGAGCAATACGAATTGACGCGCCATAATCAAAGGGTTTTATCATCGCAGAAAACATGACTAGCGTCTAGGGATGATTGCGCATGCTAAACTATCTGATACGCCTTATCGCTCATCGCTATCTACATTATCGCTGCAGGCTAAATCATCGTTTGCTTGGCTTGAGCTGTTATTATCGCGATCACGTTTTTCGCTGAGCTCATCGCGGCGCTTATCTGCCTTTTTTTGGCGTTTGGCTTTGCGCTTTTTTTTGGCCTTTTTATCAGATTTTTTGTCTTCGATCAGCTCATCCGCTGCTTGACTTTCGTCCCATGAGATAAGGCGCCTTAAAATTTTGCCAAATAAAGTCTCTTTATGGTAGCGACCTTTTTTATTAAGGGTATCAATCGGTAGACCGGTCATCAAAGTCAGCGCTTCATTGATAGTGCGCACGCCATAGATATAAAAGCGACCTGCTTTGACCGCCGTAATAATATCGTCACGGAGCATCAGCTGGTTGACATTGGCCATAGGAATGACCACCCCTTGCTCTCCTGTTAGCGCTTGCTCGCGGCAAGCGTCAAAGAAGCCGGCTATCTTGGCGTTAATACCGCCAACGGCTTGTACTTCGCCTAATTGATTCATCGAGCCGGTAATCGCTAAGGCTTGATTGATAGGCACATTGGCAAGTGCTGATAGGAGTGCACAAGCTTCGCTCACAGTGGCGCTATCGCCGTCGATATGAGCGTAGCTTTGCTCAAACGCTAAGGAAGCGCTAAAGTTCAGCGCATGATGTTCGCTAAATAGTGCGCGCAGATAGCTGGTCATAATCAGCATGCCTTTTGCATGTAAGCTGCCGCCTAGATCGACATCACGCTCGATATCTAAGATATCTCCTGCGCCGGTGTTAGGCTGAATCACCGCCGTCAATCGCGCAGGCATGCCAAACTCACTATCAGCGTAGCTGACGACCGTTAGCGCATTGACTTGCCCAACGGCTACTCCCTTCGTTTGAATCAGTTGCTGACCGTTTTTTAACTCATCCCAGTACAAGTCGCGCAGGTAGCCTGAGCGTTCATCCATATCGTTAATGGCTTGCTTGACATGCTGAGCGCTAACGATTGTTTCATTAGTTTGATTCGTGCTTTGCTGCGTAGAAGTCTTGGTATCTAAACGCGCATGACGATGGGACTCGTGTAGCAGCTTGATCAAGCTATCACTATGTAAGCTAAGCCGGTTTTGATCTTCTGCTTGTAAGCTTAAATGCTCTAAAAGCGCCGCTTGTGCGTAGCTATCGAACGGATACAGATTGGCATGATCAATAATATCAGCCATCTTCGCGACTAGCGCGAGCTCATGCTCTTGACTGCGAATGACGTCGTCATGAAAGTCTGCGCGCACCTTAAATACCGCATCAAACTCCGGCTCTAGCTCTAACAGCTCGTAATATAGATCCGCTTCACCCAGCAAGATAACTTTGACATCGAGATCGATAGGGGCAGGCGCTAAAGATAAGCTACCGGTCAAGGTGAGCATTTGCTCAAGACTTGAGAGCTTGATCTTGCGCGATTGCAGCGCGCGCTTGAGACCTTGCCAAGCATAAGGATGCTCAAGCAAGTGGCTGGCCTCTAGCAGTAGATAACCGCCATTGGCGCGATGTAGGGCGCCGGCACGTATCATACTGACATCGGTCGTCACTGTACCTAACTGAGTGATTTGCTCCACATGACCGAGTAGGTTTAAGTGAGTCGGTAAGTCTTCAAATATCACCGGCGCGCCGCTATTAGGCTGATGACTGACCATGACGTTGACCGCATATCGACTCGGTGTGGTGGCCAGTAGCGCTGTGACAAACTCTTCATCATCCCCATTGACGATGTGCGGCGCGTGCGCGATCATATCGTTAAGTAGCGCTTGCAGATAATCAAGCACAGATGATTGGTCCGCGAACTGCTCGCGCACTTCAGTGAATAAAGGCTGCAGCGCTCGCTCGGCGATATCGTGATGCAGAGTTTCAATGGTGTCATTGGCTTCATCTTCTAATTGCTCTAAGGCAATGGTTAGCTGATTGAAGCGTTTTTGCATATGGTTTTTATGAGTGAAGTGACCTTTATCGTTATCGGCTTGCGTATTTTTATTGGCTCTGTTTTGCTCAGTAGCGTTATTTTTGGGGGCATCATCAGTACGGTTCTCAGCTGCTGATGCCAATTGGCTAGGATGCACAAACATCGCTTTATTGTCCGAGGCGCGAAAACTCAAAGCTAAGTCATATTGTTTGCCTTCAGCGTTTAAGGCCTCGTAAGCATGGCTTTCTTTTTCATGCGCGTCATTTTTTATCGCTTCAATCTGGCTTTGATAGTAGTCGCTACGAAAGCGCTGACTTAAGCGTTTTTTGGCCTGTAGCCATAAGCTATTGACTTGTTGCTGCAACTGCTTAGCTTGTCCTGCTGGCAGATGTAAGGACAAAGGCGTACGCGGATCGGCAAAATTATGCACATAGACCCAATCATTAGGCGTGGGGTTTTGAGCGGCGATTTGCTGCAATAAGCGGCTGATGATGGTACGTTTGCCAAGCCCATTTTCGCCCGCGGCAAAAACATGGTAGCCACTAGCATCGATATCGATTGCCGTCTGCAAAGCTTTGATAGCACGCTGCTGACCAAAGCCGATATCTAAGGGCGGCGCACAGCGAGTATCATTAGGTAAGGGGTGAGCTTGAGTGTAACGCTTCAATTGCTTGGTATCGATCAGGCAGCGCTGCTTGGTTGCAGCGAAGACAGGATGAGAGGCTATTGATGCTTTATATTCACTCTGATTGGTATGAGTTGAAAGCTTCGATGGTTTGCTAACAGCAGTGGACGGTTTGATCATAGGGTATAGTAATCATCTAGATAAAAGAAATGTGGTGAAAAAACAATGTTAGGAGTAAAAGTGATAAGTGCTAGGAATAAACGTGATAAGTAGCAAAAGTAGCAAAAGTAACTGTGACTAACATAACTCAATACAAGGTAGATAGTATAAGATGACCAAGATTGACGCAATCTATAACTATTCAAGTGTTGAGGTGCATGATAAAATAATCGGTTCAATTAAATAATGGATAACGTGTTATATGTCAGCTTCTGCCACTTCCTCATCCGCCAGCCTTACTATTGACCCTACTGGATTTGCAAAGCTTGGCCCGCAGTTGCCGCTACTCGCAGATATCTTGGCGCAGTCAACTGAGCAGTTATCTTTAACACTATCCGCGACCCAGCAGCGCCAGTTATTATTGTACTTAGACCAGCTTTTATTGTGGAATAAAGCGTATAATCTAACCGCCATCACTGATCCTGTCGACGCCCTTATCAAACACGTTATCGATTGTTTGGCTATTATAACGCATTTACCAGCCGGGGATTTGTTAGATATCGGTACGGGTGCAGGCTTGCCGGCAGTGATTATTGCCATTTGTCAGCCTGAACGCCACTGCACCGCGCTCGATAGCAATCAAAAGAAGATCCGTTTTATCAGACAGATCAGTAGTCAGCTTGGTCTGAGTAATGTGCAGCCTATTGCCGCTCGTATTGAAGCGCACGAAGCACAATATCAAGTAGTGACCTCGCGAGCTTTTGCCAGCTTAACCGATTTTGTATCGGTGGCGCAGCCGCGATTAGCCGAGCAAGGCTATCTGTGTGCAATGAAAGGTAAAGCGCCAAGCGCCGATGAATTATCAGCGCTAAAGCCGGCTTGGCAGATAAAAACTATCAAACTAGCTGTGCCTCGGTTGGAGGATAGCCGACATTTAATTGAATTATGCAATAAAAGTGTCTAAGCTGTCGCCACTTTGTGTATGATAAAGCAGTCGTTATCAAGATAAGGCGACATGGTTAACAATAACAGCCTAGAAACAAAAGCTTGGCAATATTTGCTGCAAGCAGCCTTAGTACTAACCCTATGTTAAAATAAAAAGTTTGATATCAATACCAGTAATAGACCTAATAAATTGAGTGAGTGTATGGAAATCATAGCCATTGCGAATCAAAAAGGCGGCGTCGGTAAAACCACGACGGCTGTGAACTTGACCGCAAGCTTAGCCGATAAGCGTCAGCATGTTTTGCTGATTGACTTAGATCCGCAGGGCAATGCCACTACCGGCACCGGTCTGCATAAAAACGAGCTTGAACTAACCATAGCCGATGTGCTGCTTGATGGTGTGTCGTTGCAAGAAGCGATTGTTAAAAGCCCAGCCGGATTCGATGTCATCGCGGCAAACCGTGAGCTGGCTGGTATGGATATTACCCTGATGGGTCAGACCAATAGCCATGAGCTGCTAAAATCAGCACTGAGCGACTTAGTGGCAGAGCAAGCGAATCAGCAAAGCCAGCCCTACGATTATATTATTCTGGACTGCGCGCCAAGCCTGAATCTTTTGACGGTGAATGCGTTGGTGGCGACAGACGGAGTGATTATCCCGATGCAGTGCGAGTACTATGCGCTAGAAGGGTTAGCCGATTTATCACAGACCATAGAGCGCTTAACTGAGCTCAACCCTAAGCTGCATATTCGCGGCGTCGTGCGTACCTTATTTGACGCGCGTAATACCTTAGCCAATGACGTATCGCAAGAGCTAGATGCGCACTTTGGTGATATTATGTATCGCACCCATATTCCCAGAAACGTGCGTTTAGCAGAAGCGCCTGCGCACGGCATACCGGTATTGGCTTACGAGCGTTGGTCAAAGGGCGCTAGAGCGTATCAAAAGCTTGCGGACGAAGTCATCGAGCAAAGCAATTAAGATTGCAAGGTCTTTAAAGATAAGCCATTGTTAGAAATAAACAGTCGTTAAAGATAAAGATTGAACGCTGTTAGTCTTGAGTAGTATTTTTATAAGTGATGGCAGCGTCAAAGAGTTAGTCGATGTCTTCATTATTATCATTTGGTTTTTATTGTAGCGTTAGAGGATAAGGAATCATGGCGAAAAAACGAGGATTGGCTGCCAATCGAGGTTTAGATGCCTTATTAGGGTCAATAAAAAAAGAAAAACAAATCACCGCCTCAGCCTTGCAAGATGACATGGCAGCGCGCGCTGCTAATGCTGAGAACGATGACGCCAATGATGATACTGCCAGTGATAACACGGCTCGTAAGGGTAAGAGTGCTACCACTCCTACAAGCGATAATGTGACAAGCAGTAAAGCGGCAGCGCCAAAATCGATAGCTGCCAATCAAGATGCCGTTGTTTATACTGATGCTAATGATGATATTGAGCCAGCGCCAGCTAAGCGATTAGCGCGTACTACTCGTAACCCTGTTAAGACGCGCAATAATAAGCCTCGTAGCAATGAGCAAGATAGTACAGCGACTGAGGATCAAATCAGCTTAGTACAAATAGATGTGGGTCGTCTGCAGGCGGGTAAGTACCAACCGCGCCGCGATATGAGTGAGACGGCGCTCGCAGAACTGGCGGCTTCTATCGAGCAGCACGGCGTCATGCAGCCTATTGTGATAAGACCGCTACTCGCCAATGAAGATAAAAGTACGGATGAGGTCACGCACGAGATCATCGCCGGTGAGCGTCGTTGGCGCGCTGCAAAAATGGCGAATAAAACAGTGATACCAGCGATAGAGCGTGCCTTGTCCGATGAGCTTGCTATAGCGCTAGCTTTGATCGAAAATATTCAACGCGAAGATTTATCCGTTATCGAACAGGCAGCAGCGCTACAACGCTTTCATACTGAGTTTGGTATGAGTCACGCTATGATTGCTGAGGTAGTAGGGAAGGCGCGTACCACAGTATCCAACTTACTACGGCTCAATCAGCTTCATGATACGGTCAAAGACCACCTTTCAAATGGCGCGCTTGATATGGGTCATGCCCGTACGCTATTAGCTTTATCCTCCAAGCAGCAGCCCATCATCGCCCAAAAAATTATCGATGGGAATATGACGGTGCGCGAGGCTGAAAAGCTGGTGAAGTCTATCTTGCAGCCTACCCAAAAAGCGCAGGATAAAAACGCCGCACAAACTCACGATGTCGAGCGCCTGACCCAGCGTTTGACAGACGCGCTAGGGGCGCAGGTTAAGCTCAAACACAAAAAAGGCGGTCAAGGTAGCGTTGAGATATTCTTCCACAACCAAGACGAGCTATCCGCTCTCATCAAACATCTAAACGTGCAAAGCTAGCCTGTATTGCTGTTATTGATACAGAAACTAATTAATAAATAAAGCATATTAAAAAATCTCAAAAAAGAGAAGCCTTATGTGGGAGTTGGTAAAAGCCGGCGGTTGGTTAATGATGCCCATTGTCATCTGTTCAGTTGTGGCGCTTATTATCATTATCGAACGGAGTAGTACTCTGCAGTTCAATAAAGTGGTACCGATAAAACTGCGCGAGCAGCTGATCAATCGCTTACGCGAGAACGGAACTATCGGCCGCACTCAGCTGGTCAATGTCAAAGAAAAAACTCCTTTAGGCGATATTCTGGCGACCGGTTTGCTCTATCGCCAGTATGGGCTTGACTCTATGACAATGCATATGCAAAACCGGGCGAGCGTGCAAATTCATCAATTGGAAAAGAATATCAATATGCTCGGTACAATAGGGGCTATAGCGCCGCTATTAGGCTTATTAGGAACCGTACTGGGTATTATTTCATCGTTTTTAGCCATTACCGATGGCGCTATGCAAGATCCGACTTTGCTGGCCGCTGGCGTCTCGCAAGCGCTGATTACTACTGCTGCTGGGATGATTGTCGCTATACCGGCGCTGGTTGCCTACCGCTACTTTCAGCGGCGTATCGTTGATATTAACGCTCATTTTGAGACTGAAGCGGGGCTGATGATTCAAGAGCTTTATGATTATAAGCTGCTAAATGTCGCTCATAATTCAGCCTATGATCCAGCTCTGTTAGCAGGCGATAAAGCTGGTGTAGAGCGCTCAAATACTCAGCACAGCCATGATCATTCTTTAAACAAATCTTTTAGCTTAGAGTCTTAGTTAAAGATTGGCTCAAATACTGAAATATTGACACTACTTAGCACTATCAAAGAGATTGCTATGCGTTTTAGAAAGCCTACTGTCGAGCCGCTTGAGATCAATCTGACGCCAATGATTGATTGCTTGCTGTTTTTGATTATATTTTTATTGCTTGCAACCTCGTTTAATCACTTCAGCCGCCTCAATATTATCCTGCCTGAAGCAGAGGGCGTTGATGTTGTGGAGCAGCAAGAGAGTATCGAGGTGGCGGTACAAGAAGACGGTAGTTATCTGGTCAATGGTATAGCACTTGCCAGCAGTAATGCCGCAGAATTGACCAGTTTACTTCAGCAAGAGGCAGGGAGTAATCGTCAGCTGCTGTTCGTGATTGCCGCTGATGCAAATGCCACTCATCAATCCGTAGTACAAGTAATGGATGTCGCTGGCAAACTGGGATTTTTAAATATTAATATCAGTACTGTCGTGCCGCTAGGTCAGCCGCTGCCGCCCTAATTACGCGCAAAACGACAGAAAAACCAGCATTATCATTGAGTCATTAAACCATTGATAATACGTTTGTTCATCTGCCATACCCTATATCCACCGTCTTTTGCAGACATAGCTATCTTCTCCCTCATGATGGTATACTTTGTCGCAGTTTTCAGCCGCTCTGGTAAGAGTAATTCCTTTTGTTTTAACTTGGGGCTTTTATGAGCCAATCTCGCCTATCACATACTCATAATAATAAGGCTAAAGCTCAGCCTGAGCGAGTAGCACCGCCCAAACATAAGACCTTACTGCGCTTGCTACGTTATTTAAAGCCATATTGGTGGGCACTATTACTGACTGTGCTTGGCTTTGCGATTAATGCGGCTACTGAGATTTGGATTGCTAAGCTGCTGCAGTACATTACTGACGCAATTAACCAAAACGATCAAGCCAAGCAAAACCTATTTCCTTTGTTGATTATTGGTTTATTTTTCGTGCGCGGCGTTGGGAGCTTCTTAGGGAACTACTATTCAGCGCTAGTGTCCAGAAACTTAGTCTATGAGCTGCGAGTAGAGGTCTTTAACAAGCTTTTACGGCTACCAAGCTCGTTTTATTTGGCCAATCCTGCCGGTACCATCTCCTCAAAGCTTATCTTCGATGTCGAGCAGGTCACTGCTGCCAGTACCGATTCTATGAAGACAGTGTTACGCGATGGTCTAACGGTTGTGGCTTTGATAGGCTTTTTACTCTACAGTAACTGGCGATTGACCCTGATTTTGTTTTTGGTTCTGCCGCCTATCTTATGGCTGATCCGCATCGCCTCTAAGCGTTACCTTAAGCTCTCAAAGGGTATTCAACAAACGATGGGCGATGTCAGTCATATCACCAATGAGGTCATTGGCGGCTATCAAGTGGTCAAAAACTATGGTGGTCAGGCTTATGAGTCGAAGCGCTTTGATAAGACGTCTAAGAAAAACCTACGTCAAGGCATGAAAGTTGTTGTGACCAATAGTATTAATACTCCAGCGGTGCAGCTACTGATGGCGATGGCGATGTCGGTGGTGGTGTGGTTGGCGCTGCGTCCGCAAGTAATCAATAACATCTCGGCAGGGGAGTTTATCTCTTATATTGCCGCCGCTGGACTACTGAGTAAACCGGTACGCTCATTGACAGACGTCAATCAAAAATTGCAAAAAGGCATCGCAGCTGGTGAGTCGATATTTGCACTGATCGATGAGCCTGAGGAGCAAGATACCGGCACTTTAAACCCCAAACTCTCAGGCGCTCTACGATTAGATAAAGTCGGCTTAGTTTATCCTGACTCAACGGTAGCTTTACAAGACTTTAGCTTAGATATAAAAGCAGGCGAAACGGTAGCGCTAGTCGGGCGCAGCGGCGCTGGCAAGTCATCATTGGTCAATTTGTTGACGCGGACATTAGCGACGTCTTCAGGTCAGATCACGATGGATGGCATGCCTATTGAAGAGATTACTTTGGAGAGTCTACGCTCGCAGATTGCGATGGTCAATCAGCAAGTGGTGCTGTTTAATACGAGTGTCTTTGAGAATATTGCTTATGGTAGTTTGGCGACCAAAAGCCAAGCTGAGGTTGAGCGCGCGGCAAAAGATGCTTTTGCCCATGAGTTTATTATGAAGATGCCGCAAGGTTATCAAAGCCAAATAGGCGCAGAAGGACTGCAGCTCTCTGGGGGCCAGCGCCAGCGCTTGTCGATTGCGCGTGCGCTACTAAAAGACGCGCCTATTTTGATCTTAGATGAGGCAACGAGTGCCCTTGATAATGAGTCGGAATATTATATCCAGCAAGCGCTCGATAATGTTATGAAAGATCGCACCACCTTAGTTATCGCTCACCGCCTGACCACTATCGAGTCCGCTGATCGCATCGCTGTAATGGATGGCGGGCGTATCGTTGAGATTGGTACGCATGACTCGCTGCTACAACAGCAAGGCTATTACGCGCAGATGTATGAGCGCGATTTTGAGTAGTAAAAGATAAGCGACTGCTATATAGTCAGTTCGAAATAAAGGCGATACGCTTAATATTAACAACTGTTATTCATTTTTCTTGCATGCTGTGTCTTCGCTGTTTCGCAAAATTAATTCCAGCTGCACTGCATCGGTTTTAAAGTGATTCAACTATACTTCCCAAATCAGATGGCAACCTAAGAGCATCGTTAGCGCTATGAAACTAGAAACACTAATTACTAAAGCATGGCAGCGAGAAGCGC
>ERZ1089244.127-NODE-127-length-13001-cov-17.827205_pt1 | contig 13001 bp, 11 predicted proteins | sample MGYA00383550_ERZ1089244 | MGnify/ENA primary metagenome ERZ1089244 (study PRJEB34543, sample SAMEA5968661) | marine metagenome | biome: water | collected 2014-06-21 | depth 0 m | study: Ocean Sampling Day (OSD) data from North Adriatic Sea
CTATTTGTGAATGTTCAACACGCCCTATTATTAAAACGTACTTTTTGCAATAATCTATAAGACATTAACCCTGAATCGTCTGACTGATCTTATCTAGATTTAAACTATCAGACATGGCACTAAATATTTCAAAGTACTTACCGCCTTTATCATAGAGCATTTCATGGGTACCCGTCTCAACCACTTGACCATTTTCTATTACTACCAAATCATCAGCGTCAATGATCTGCGCGATGTTATGCGAGACCATAATTACCGTTCTATCTTTTTTGATAAGATCTAAGCTTTTTTTGACCTGTTGACTGGCGATGGCATCGAGGCTCGCCGTTGGCTCATCCAAAAATACAATCGGTGGATCTTTTAAGAACATACGTGCTAGCGCAATACGCTGCTGCTGACCGCCCGATAGCGATTTGGCCGTACTCTCGTAACCGTCTGCTAATTGCATCACTTGCTCATGAATCGAAGCCTTTTTTGCTGCGACTATAATGTCATCCATAGTCGCATTCATATTGCCATAACGGATGTTTTCACTAATAGTGCCTGAGAAGATATGATTACTTTGTAATACCAGACCGATATTCTGACGTAAGTCATGAGTATCACAGTCTTTTAAATTATGACCATCTAAGCAAATCATGCCAGCATCTGGCTCATAAAATTTGACCAATAGATTGATAATGGTGCTCTTGCCCGCGCCGCTAAGCCCAACAAGCGCGGTGATACGGTTAGGGCGAATCTCAAAGCTGACATCTTTTAGCGCTTGGGTACCGTTGGGATAAGTAAAGTCGACGTTTTTTAGCTCGATATGGCCTTGTAGGTTTTTACTACTGATGCCATCGATATTTTCAACTTGGCTTTCATCTTCTAATATCTCAAAAAATCCTTCAGCGTAAGTCAAAGCATTATTGATCTGATCATAGATACGGTGCAGCTGGCGAATAGGGGCGGCGACGTTTTGAAATAGCATAACGTGAAATAAAATCATGCCAATGGTCATTTGGCCCTGCAAGACAAAGTAAGACGTCAGCAAGATGATGACCACGACGCCGATTTGTTCAATAAAGGTTTTCACCGCGTCATAAATAAAGCCAATACTGCGAATACGCAGCTGATTATCGGTCATCTCTTTTTGAATCTTTAGATGCTTTTGCGCTTCAATAGGCTCGCGGACAAAGGATTTGACCACACTGATTGAGTTGATAAGCGAGATAACCAGTCCGCTTTTGGCTTCGCGAAAGCTGCGTATTTGCCGACGAAACCCTTGCAGACGTCTGGCTTGTTTTTGACTAATAAAAAAGTAAATCGGAATAATAAACAACCCCACCAGACCAATCCAAAAGTTGGTCGAGAACATAATGATAAGCGAGACAATGGCACTGGCAAACAGCGGTAGCATATCGATAAAGAAGTTTTGCACCAAACTTGTTAGGCTACTAACCCCATAATCAATACGAGTTTGTAATTTACCACTGTCGTTCTCGCTACTAGTATAAAACGCCATGCGATAAGTCAAAATACGCTCGATAATCTTTTGTGATAAATCCCGCGACAAGTTAATACGGATTTTTTCGCCAAAAAAACGCTGACCGAAAGAGATAAATATCGACAGTATCTCTTTGGTCAGTAGTACCGCACTGATAATGCCAAGCATACGTACGCCCGCTTCCCAAGGCTCGGCAAGTGTGGCAATCTCAGTCAAAGTATCGACAGCATAACGCAGCACAAAAGCATTGACCTGCGCGGTAAAGGATCCAAGCACCGTTAAAATCAAGGTGGCAATGATTAAAAGCTTATAAGGCGCGGCAAACACCGCCAGCTTTTTGAGGATATTCCACAATAAAGCGCGCCGCTCAGTCTTTTTGACTGGCGGCTTTTTGTCTAAGGGTGCGCGGCGAAACTGGGGAGAGGTTGGCATATAGGTGTCGCTCTATGCTTTATTTAACAGTAGTCTGCAGCCTATCAAAACGCATCCGCTGGCACAAAAACCTCACCAACCATAATACGGCGGGCTGAGCGGCTCATCGACACTTTTTTGGCTTGCCAGCGGCCGTCGACTTGGTCAGTCTTACCGCCGACCAGTAGCGTCCCTGATGGATGACCAAAACGCACCTCGGTCAGCTCGCCGCTGCCTGCCGCCTCATTGACCAATGTCCCTTGCGTGGTGGCCGCTGCCGCAATGGCGACCGCTGCGGTACCCATCATCGCATGATGCAGCTGCCCCATACTCATCGCGCGTACCACTAAATTGATATCATTTGCATTAACTTCTTTACCACTTGACGAGGTATAGCTTCGTGCTGGTGCTACCCAGGCAATTTTGGGGATATGCTGACTGCTTTGCGCCTCAGATTCATCGGTAAACAGTCCCATCGCCACGCCGCCACGCGCACGTATTTTTTCTAACTTGGCTAATAGTTTGTCATTACTATTAATATCACCTTGTAATTCTGTACCGCTAAAGCCTAGGTCTTCTGCCTTCATAAAGATAGTGGGGATACCGGCGCTAATAAAGGTCGCTTTGATGCTGTCTTTATCGAGGCCACAACCAGAGACATCAAAGTCATCAACGAGGTTATTAGTCGGGAACATATCACTGGATGAGTCAACCGGATCGATAAATTCAATCTTGACCTCAGCAGCGGGGAAGGTCACGCCGTCTAATTCAAAGTCACCCGTCTCTTGAACCTGTACTTTATCGTTTGCGTCTTTATAGACCGGTACATGAGCAATAATCGTCTTACCAATATTTTCTTGCCAAATACGCACTTCGCAAATACCGCTATCGGCATCAACATCAATGCTACTAGAAACCTTATCCGCGTCAACAATACCCATATTTATCGCACAAGCACCAACTGCGGCGGTTAAGTTACCGCAGTTACCTGCCCAATCAATCATCGGCTTTGCGATATTAACTTGTCCAAATAGATAATTAACGTCATGGTCGGCGCGCGACGCTTTAGACAATATCACCGTTTTTGACGTACTAGAGCTACCATTACCTAAGCCGTCGATTTGCTTGCCATAAGGATCTGGGCTGCCGATAACACGTAGTAAGAAGTTATCTCGCGGCGAGCCTGCAACTTGGCAACGCTCAGGTAAGTCGGATAATTTAAAAAACGTGCCTTTTGACGTGCCGCCGCGCATATAGGTGGCAGGGATGGATATTTGCGGGGCGAATTTTGGTTTGGTCATTTTTGAGAGTCCTTTATATATTTATGACTTGTTTATAGTTTTAGGTAGTATAGAGTGATCAAGACTAATTGAAATAGAGGTTGTTATGAATTTAGGAAAAGAACAAAGTGATAATTCGGCAAAAATTAATCAGATAATGCAAGATAACCCTGATTTGTCTTATGAGTTCATACGTCAATTATTAATCGCTCAAACAGAGATTGAAATAGGTCAGGTTACACCTTTTAAGTTTGGATAGATTTAAAAAGTTAATAATGATAGCGACAAGAAATAATAGTCAGATAGTTATCATCAACTGCGTATACTAGACGGTTAGAATCATCGATACGCCTAGACCAAAATCCTGATAGATTTTCTTTTAAAGGTTCGGGCTTGCCGATGCCCTCAAATGGATTGCGTTTACACTCTGTGATTAACTTATTGATGCGTTTAAGGGTTTTTTTATCTTGCGTTTGCCAATATAGATAATCTTTCCAAGCGGCATCCGTCCATGCTAGCTGTTCATTCATAGCTTTTACTCGCAGTAGTATTAAGCATCTTCAGCATCGGTTTCATCGCTTGAATAACTATCAGCGTCCTCTACATCTTCATTATCTATTAAATCACGCACTGCCGTCTTGCCAGCTTGATACTGCGCAATTGATTTTGCTAAGTGAGCTGCATTAGCAGGAGATTTCAATAAATAGACGGTTTCCATCAAGCTGTTGTAGTAATCAAGGGACATGACCACAGCATCATCTGCATCACGGCGAGTCACTATAGTGGCATTGGCATCGTCATTAACGGTGTCTAAAACCGACTTTAAATGCTTTCTCGCTTCTGAAAAACTAATTACTCTCATGATAAACTCCAATAGTTGTACTATTTATTGTACATGTTACGCTATTTATAAAAGTATATCAATAACTACAAAAAAACCGATGCCATATAGACACTCTATACAACATCGGCTCTGTATTACTTATGCGCTAAATCTTAAACGCTCAAAACGCTTAGGCCACTTCACCCGCTAAGAACTCTTTGGCAAAACGCTGGAGCATACCGCCAGAGCTATACATTTTCACCTCATCAGCAGTATCCAAACGGCAGATAACAGGCGTCTTATCGACTGTGCCGTCTTTGCGATGAATCACTAACGTCATCTCGCCACCAGCAGAGACATCTCCTTCGATATCGAAGATTTCTGTGCCATCGATGTTTAGCGTCTCACGGTTGGTGCCTGCTTCAAACTGAACGGGAAGAGCGCCCATACCGACGAGGTTTTGACGATGGATACGCTCAAAATCTTCGGCGACGACGACTTCCACACCAGCGAGACGCACGCCCTTGGCAGCCCAGTCACGGCTTGAGCCTTGACCGTAGCCATCACCTGCGATGATGATGAGTGGCTGCTCACGATTCATATACGTCTCGATCGCCTCCCACATACGCATGACTTGACCTTCTGGCTCTACGCGCGCGAGTGACCCTTGAATGACGTTGCCGTCTTCGTCACGTACCATCTCATTGAGCAGTTTTGGATTGGCAAAAGTGGCACGCTGCGCGGTTAAGTGATCGCCGCGGTGCGTGGCGTATGAGTTATAGTCTTCCGCTGGCAGACCCATAGTATCAAGATACTCGCCAGCCGCAGAGTCGCCCATAATCGCATTCGATGGTGACATATGGTCGGTGGTGATGTTGTCACCAAGTACGGCTAATGGACGTAAGCCTTTAAGACGGTTCATCGCCGCCATCTTGCCTTCCCAATACGGCGGACGACGGATATAGGTACTCATTTCGCGCCAGTCATATTGCGGGTCGATGACCGACGCTTCATTACGGCCTGCCTGCGCTTTGGCTTCATCAAACATTGGGATATAGACGGCATTATACTGCTCAGGCTTAACTGACTCGGCGACGATAGCATCGACTTCGCTATCCTCAAACCAGATGTCTTTTAGATAAACATCGTTGCCATCTTGGTCTTTGCCGAGTGAGTCTTTTTCGATATCAAAACGGATATTACCAGCGATAGCATACGCCACAACCAAAGGCGGCGAGGCTAGGAACGCTTGCTTGGCATACGGATGGATACGACCATCGAAGTTACGGTTACCTGATAATACGGCGGTACTAAATAAGTCGCGCTCGATGATCTCTTGCTCGATCTCTGGGTCGAGTGCACCGCTCATACCATTACAAGTGGTACAAGCAAAGGCGACGACATCAAAGCCCAGTTTTTGTAGCTCGGGCAATAGGTTGGCTTCTTCTAAATACAGCTTAACGGCTTTTGAGCCTGGTGCGAGTGACGACTTGACCCACGGCTTACGAATAAGACCTTTTTCTACTGCGTTACGGGCGACGATACCAGCGGCCACCATGTTGCGTGGGTTTGAGGTGTTAGTACAGCTAGTAATAGCAGCGATAATGACTGCGCCATCTGGCATTAGCCCATCTTTTGGTTCTGGTAGTTTTTCATTTTCACCGTGGGCGATGCCTTCCTTGACAAGGTCTGTCGTTGACACACGAGCGTGTGGACGTGAAGGACCAGCGATATTACGCACCACTTTTGATAAATCAAAATGCAGCACACGCTCATATTCAGCATCTTTTAGGCCATCCGCCCACAGACCAACTTGTTTGGCATAAGCTTCAACGATTTTGATTTGCTGCTCTGAGCGTCCGGTGAGACGCAGATAATCAATGGTTTGCTCATCGATAGAGAACATCGCAGCCGTTGCGCCGTACTCTGGCGTCATATTGGAGATAGAAGCACGGTCGCCAACAGTCAAATTTCGCGCACCTTCGCCGTAAAACTCTAGGTAGGCTGAGACCACGCCTTCCTCGCGTAAAAACTCCGTCATTGCTAGTACTAAATCGGTACCAGTAATGCCTTCTTGCAGCTTACCTGTCAGCTCAACGCCAACGATGTTTGGCAAGCGCATGTAGGAGGGATTGCCCAACATCACGCTTTCGGCCTCTAGGCCGCCGACACCGATAGAGATAACGCCAAGCGCATCGACCATCGGGGTGTGACTATCGGTACCGACCAAGGTATCAGGGAAGGTGATGGCATTGCCGTCTTGATCCGCGACCACTTGTACCACTGGCGACATTTTCTCTAAGTTGATTTGGTGCATGATGCCGTTACCAGGCGGTACGACGTTGACGTTATCAAAGGCGTATTGACACCAGTTGATAAAGTGAAAACGGTCTTCGTTACGGCGCTCTTCGATCGCGCGGTTCTTCTCAAATGCGTCTTCTTCAAAGCCTGCATGCTCAACCGCTAGCGAGTGATCGACGATCAATTGTGTCGGTACGATGGGGTTCACTTTGGCAGGATCGCCGCCTTCCGCTGCGATAGCATCACGCAGTCCTGCAAGATCAACAAACGCAGTCTGCCCTAAGATGTCGTGGCAAACCACGCGGGCAGGATACCATGGGAAATCAACCTCTTGCTTACGGTAGATATGCTGTGACAGTGCTTCGGTCAAATCTTCTGGCGGACAGCGGCGCACGAGGTTTTCGCATAATACCTTTGAGCTAAACGGCAGTTTGGCATAAGCGCCTGGCTCAATCTCATTAACTGCTTGCTCGACATCGAAATAGTGCAGGTCAGTACTGCTTCCATCCAAAGCTGGTAATGGTTTTTTATACTCATTATTCATGGTTTGCGGATTAACTTGCGTTAAAGGCTGCTTGCTATCATCGCTCATGGCGGGCTTTCCTTTATAAGTGAGATGGGTTGAGAGTAGGTATAAAAAATAATTTACTTAGCAAAAATTATTCCTGTGACAGGATTCAATTAACATAAACTTTGCTAAATAAAGGGTAGGAAAAATTGAATTGAAATAAGTTGTAGGGTGCGCTAATCAGATCGGTGGGTTACGCTTTGCTAACCCACCTTACAAACCTATTCTTTAAAATAAACGCTATACAGATTAACGAGCGCTGATATCAGGCACTGGACGCAGCTCTTCACCGGTATATTCCGCGCTTGGGCGAATAATACGGTTATTCGCGCGCTGTTCAAAGACATGAGACGCCCAGCCAGTTAGGCGCGAGCACACAAAGATCGGTGTGAATAATTTAGTTGGGATACCCATAAAGTGATAAGCAGACGCATGGAAAAAATCAGCATTACAGAATAGTTTTTTCTCGCGCCACATCACTTCTTCACAGCGCACAGATACGGGATACAATACCGTATCGCCAACATCAGCAGCTAGTTTCTCAGCCCAGCCTTTGATCACCACGTTACGCGGATCAGACTCGCTGTAGATCGCATGACCAAAGCCCATAATCTTATCTTTACGCTCGAGCATCGCCATCATTTCTTTCTCGGCTTCATCAGGTGAGCTAAAGCCCTCGATCATATCCATCGCTGCTTCATTCGCGCCGCCATGCAGATGACCACGTAGTGAGCCAATCGCGCCGGTAATACAAGAGTGAATATCAGATAGAGTTGAGGCGCAAACGCGAGCAGTAAAGGTGGACGCGTTGAACTCGTGCTCAGCATAAAGAATAAGCGAGACGTTCATCACCTTAGTATGCAGCTCGTTTGGTTTTTCACCCTTAAGCAGATGCAGGAAGTGACCGCCGATTGTATCGTCATCAGTTTCCGTTTCGATACGCTCATTGTCGTGCGTGAAGCGGTACCAATAGTTAATGATAGATGGGAACACCGCCAGCATGCGATCGGTTTTATCATTTTGCTGCTCAAAGTCGGTTTCCATCTCAAGGTTACCGAGCATCGAGCAGCCGGTACGCAGCACATCCATCGGGTGCGCGTCCTTTGGAATGCGCTCAAGCACATCTTTTAGCGGCTGCGGCAGGCCACGAAGTTTTTTGAGTTTGGCCTGATAGTCATCAAGCTCGCTTTGAGTCGGCAAATTGCCATAAAGTAGTAGATAGGCGACCTCTTCAAAGACACACTTATCTGCAAGCTCTGAGACATCATAACCGCGATACGTCAGGCCAGAACCTGACTTACCAACGGTTGAGAGCGCTGTCTTGCCTGCGACTTGACCGCGTAGACCTGCGCCTGATAATACTTTTCCAGATTGGTTTTGTGCTGCCATGATTAAATTCCTTTTGGTGGCTTTTGGGGGTTGAACTTGATAACTTAATAAAAAATTATACTCATAAAATAAACGGATTTGCTTCACTAAAAACTTATAGCTCTATATCGATGTTACAACGCTTAAATTCGGCGTTAATAGGGGCGTTTATTACTTCCATAGCACTGCCAGCGCCCTCAGTATTATTGACTTCCATATACTTAACGCCTAGTGGCGACTCCATAAAGGTCTGAATCTCAGCCATCTCTTCAGGAGTAGGATCAGGCATAGGTTCAGCGACCTGTTGGCCGTTCATAATTAGGAGCTGCTCATTACCGAAGTCTAGTAGCTTTTGACCGACATCTGAAGCATAAAACTCGTTTAATGAGGCAAGCTCAGCATCGCTAAATTTGCTTTTATAAAAGGCATCGACCTCCGACTTACCCAAATCTTTATCTCGAGCTTCAAGACAGCTGACTTGCTCTTGGCTCAGCTCACCATTGGTAAGTAGCGGTACAAATAACATCTGATCGACGGTATCTAGCGTTATCGTCGTCATGACCAGCTCATCTGAATCAGCGCTAGCACTAGAATTCGTATCGACATCCTCACTAGCGACGACGGCCGTATCGTTGACCGTATCGACGCCTTCCACCGTCTCAGTGGTAGCAGTATCATTACAGCCGGTCATAAATACCGCAGCAGCTAAGGCGCAACCTAATGAGACTTTGGATAAGATTTGCTTATTAATATGAATAACAACTGACATAGAGACCCTAAAGTTTGGTGAGTATCAACAGCTATATTACTTATTATCAGCAAACAATTTATCTAGTGTTTGCTCGAACTCATGATAATTCAAAAAGTCGTATAGCTCCATGCGCGTCTGCATTGTATCGACAACCTGTTCTTGCGTGCCGTCGTCCAATAGGTGCTGATAGACATTGAGCGCCGCTTTATTCATCGCGCGAAACGCCGATAAAGGATAGAGCACCATATCGACACCGACACCGTACAGCTGCTCGGTGGTATATAGATCGGTTTGACCAAACTCTGTCATATTGGCAAGGACAGGAATGTCTAATACATCGGTAAACTTACGATACATCTCGATATCGGTCAAGGCTTCGGCGAAAATCATATCCGCGCCAGCCTCAGCGAAGGCAACGGCGCGCTCTACTGCGGCGTCCAAACCTTCGACTGATAAGGCATCGGTACGCGCCATCACCACAAAGTCAGGATCGGTCTTGGCATCCATAGCGGCCTTTAGACGATCGACCATCTCTGAGATGCTGACAATCTCCTTGTTTGGGCGGTGACCGCAGCGCTTTTGCGCGACTTGATCTTCGATATGTACCGCTGCCACACCTGCTTTTTCCATCTTTTTGATGGTTTGCGAGATATTAAAGGCCCCGCCAAAACCGGTATCGATGTCTACTAAGAGCGGCGTGTCAACAGCATCAGTGATACGGCGCGCGTCTTCTAGTACATTATCAAGGCTGGTCATGCCCAAATCAGGCAGGCCAAAAGAGGCATTCGCCACGCCAGCCCCAGAGAGATAAATAGCCTTATGACCGACTTGGGTGGCCATCATGGCAGTGTAAGCATTGATAGTACCAGCGATTTGTAAAGGCAGTTCATTGGCGTTTTGTTGTTGCATTGCACTACGAAAGCGTGCGCCAGCTGATGAGCTCATGTGAGAATCCTTGCATAAAAGAGATGACTTAACGTAGGAAGTCTGAATATTAAGGGTTAAATATAAGTGTGCGATATGATTTATTGCTTAAGAGTACACTCAATCACTGATATTGCAAAGTGAGAAATACAGTACTTATTTAATTTACAATTAAATACTAATTTAGAATAATTAAAACTATTTATTTTTTGAATAATTATATTCATATTATTACCAATTACCTCATTATAGTATTCAAGTTACTTTGCAAGATGGATTAATCGAACGCTCCAATGTTACATTTAGTTACAATTATATCGATACTGTCAATGTGGTTTTTATACTGTAGAGAATAAGCTATCGCTAGTACTTTCCATAGTCAGCAAAAAAGCCCTCATAGCGAAGCTAAAAGGGCTTTAAGTAGTAGGGCTTTAGAGAGTAACGTAGAATCGTAAACAATAATTAGCACTTTATCTCATAGTGAGAAGAGACTAACCGAGCAGACCAAACAGATTAGCCAAGAATAGGAGCGCAAAGCCGCCTAGGAACAGTAAACCGGCAATTGATAAAGCATTCATGCCAGCGGAGAGCTTTTGATGTTTACTCACTAAAGAGTAGTTCAGCCAACCAAAGATAGGGGCGGAGACAAACGCCGATATCATAGCGAACTTGAGCATAGCGCCAAGCTGACCCGTAAAAAAGGTAATAATCACCAAGCCGCCGCCGATAGCATAAGTGGTCCAAAAGGCGACTTGTTTTTTACTGATCTCGCTTTGACCTTTAAGCAGTCGCCAACATTCAGCATTGGCACGGCCATAGCCATCAGCGCAAGTAATCGTCGTGCCAAACATACACATGAAGGCGACAAAGGCGACCAATAAACGCGACCACTCACCAATAGTGTTGGTATACATACTGATCAGCTGACCGATATAAGCGCCGCCAACCAGCTCAATCTCTTGACCAGAGCCATATTGTACAAAGACACCTAACGATAAAAAGAATAAAGCCAAAATCGCCGAAACCGCATAGCCCACATTGAAGTCCAATAGGCCTTGACGATGGGTGGTGTGTTCCGTCTTTCTTTTCGCTGAGGTCCACATTGAGGTGATAGCGGCAAACTCTAATGGCGCTGGCATCCAGCCCATAAGCGCGACGATAAAACCTAGAGTCGCTAGATTCCAAGGCGAAGCGGCAACGAAGTCAGCAGTCATCACTGTAGGCTTGCCAGCAGCGATAAGTACGGCAACGACTGTAGCTGCGGTCAGCGCAATCATAATCCACTTGGTCACGCCATCGAGCAACTTGTAATGACCGGCAATCAAAAATAACCACGAGACTGCGACGATAATGAGCGACAAGCTAATTGTTGAGAGCCCAATTGAGGCAGGCAGCATAAATCCTAAAATCACCGCGGCTATCAAAGACACCGCACCGGTACTAATGATGGCGGATAAGATTGAGAGGATAAAATAGATCCAAAGATAGGCTTTTGAGCGCTTGGCATAGCCTGCTATCAGACTCTCGCCGGTATCGTAGACATAGTCAGTGCCGAAGCGAAAAAACGGATACTTAAAGACATTAGCTAAGACAATCATGATCGCCAACTGCCAGCCATATAGCGCGCCTGCCTGCGTCGATGATATCAGATGCGAGCCGCCGATAGCCGCTGTCGCCATCAATATACCTGGACCAAAAATGCGCCAACTAAAACCTGCAGGCGCGTGACCATCATTTTGGCTATTTATATCCGGGTTGTTTATTCGTTGTGTGGTCATAGATACCTCAGTTTACATCAGGCGAGCTATCACTGACCTGTGATAGCTGGCCCATAAAGTTAAAATGATCATTATTAAAAATAGCGGAAGAGAATATAGCGCTCTTAATGGTGCGAAAATTTTTTGGTGACTTTAGCACACCTAGTAGGTTTGCGAATAATAACTATTAGCTTACCTTAGACAAACTGCTGACGCCGATAAGTGATACCGCGCTGCTCGTAGATCTCATAGATAGCAGTGAGTAGGTCATTTACTTTTGGGTGAATAAAGTCTTTTAGCGTATGTAAGTAAATAGGGGAGGTGACGTTTTCATGGATCAAGCGCTGATAGCTGATCTGTTTAGTGCGCATCACTTGTAGGCTTGCAGGCACTAAGGTGATACCTTCTCCTGCAGCGACAAGGCCAAGTGCCACTTGTAGATCACTCACTTTACTGGTTCTAAGCGGGGTAATTCCGTGCTGGGCAAATAAGTATAGTAAAGGCTCAGTAACTGAATCCGTAACCGAGGCTGCCTCGGGTTTGAGGGTCTGTTTTGTACGTTTATCTTGAGTGCTCGTACTCATATCAGCAGCAATAGAGTCAGTATTAATAAGGCCAGGCAGGTGAGTTTGATGATAAAGAATCAAGCGACTATTGGCCAAATCCAGTAAGCGCTGTTCTTTGACATCAGCTAGCGGATGCGCTTTTGGCAGTGCGACAAGGTAGCGCTCATGGCGCAGTAGTATTTGCTGTATCCACGGATCTTGATGAGCAAAGCGCCCAAAACCCACATCAATCTCACCAGACTTCAGTGCCTCTATCTGCTGATAAGAGCTAATGTCCTTGAGATTAACCTCAGTATCAGCGTTTTGCTGCTTAAAGGTTGCAATGACCTCAGGCAATAGGCCATAAAGCACAGAAGGTACAAAGCCTATATTCAAGCCTTTACTAGGAGCAGACAGGCGCTGGGTCATATGCGTAATGGCATCAAGCTCTGTCAACAAAGCATCTATCTTGTCATAGAAAAATAAACCTGCAGTCGTTAGCTGCAGCGGTCTGTGATAGCGATCAACTAAGGCGACATTCATATCTGTCTCTAGCTGCTTAAGTAACCGGCTAAGACTTGGTTGCGATATACCGGTGACTTTTGCAGCCGCACTAAAGCTTCGTAACTCAGCAATGGCAATAAACGCCTTAAGCTGTTTTAAATCCATGAAAACTCCTTTAAAACTCTATATTCGTAAATACAAATGCTGCTGGTCAGGTTTTTGCTACCTTGAAGCTAGAATGACAACTAGAGTACGCTCAATGCAGCTTGGAGAGACCGACGTA
>ERZ1089244.131-NODE-131-length-12806-cov-4.990824_pt1 | contig 12806 bp, 12 predicted proteins | sample MGYA00383550_ERZ1089244 | MGnify/ENA primary metagenome ERZ1089244 (study PRJEB34543, sample SAMEA5968661) | marine metagenome | biome: water | collected 2014-06-21 | depth 0 m | study: Ocean Sampling Day (OSD) data from North Adriatic Sea
TTTCTGCCACACTTAGCAAGTGGTGAAATTATTGGTGCCTTTTGTCTGACCGAGCCTGATTCTGGCTCTGATGCCGCATCCTTGAAAACTACCGCAATAAAAGATGGTGATGACTACATTTTAAATGGTACTAAGCGCTATATCACTAATGCACCGCACGCCGGGGTATTCACCGTCATGGCGCGAACTAATCTTCAACTCAAAGGTTCAGCAGCCATCTCTGCCTTTATAGTCGACAGTCAAACTGCAGGCATATCACTAGGTAAACGTGATAAAAAAATGGGTCAACAAGGCGCTCACACCTGTGATGTCATCTTTGAAGACTGTCGTATCCCAGCGTCTTCATTAATTGGTGGGATTGAAGGCGTAGGTTTTAAAACCGCAATGAAGGTTTTAGACAAAGGTCGTATTCATATTGCAGCCATCAGTGTTGGTGCAGCAACTCGAATGTTAGATGATGCACTGCAATATGCAGTTGAGCGCAAACAATTTGGACAAGCAATTGCTCAGTTTCAGTTAATTCAAGGGATGCTTGCTGATTCGAAAGCTGAAATTTACGCTGCAAAATGCATGGTAATTGATGCTGCACGCTTACGTGACCTAGGTAAAGAAGTCAGTACTGAAGCATCTTGCGCAAAAATGTTTGCTACTGAGATGTGTGGTCGTGTTGCCGATCGTTGTGTTCAGATTCATGGGGGTGCTGGTTATATCAGTGAATATTCGATTGAGCGTTTTTATCGTGATGTGCGTTTATTCCGCTTATATGAAGGTACTACTCAAATTCAACAAGTAATTATCGCACGAAATATGATTCGTGAAGTAGCTCAATAAATTTTTTGGCTTAATACGGTTAAGCCCTTTATATATAATGGATTATAATTATGAAGAGCACTTTATCCAAAATAGGTCCAAACACTTGGAAAATAGCCTTTGTCTTTGCCTTTCTTGCCTTATTGGTTGATGGTGCAGACTTAATGCTTTTATCTTATAGCTTAAATAGTCTTATAGCTGAGTTTGGACTAACGTCGGTTGAAGCAGGGATGTTAGGGAGTTTTACTTTACTGGGTATGGCCATTGGCGGTGTCTTTGGCGGCTGGGCTTGTGACCGTTTTGGTCGTGTGCGCGTAGTAGTCATATCCATCTTATTATTTTCAATTTTGACCTGTGGTCTTGGCTTTACCCGATCATATGTTGAATTTGCTACATTACGTTTCTTTGCCTCATTAGGCCTAGGTTCACTATACATTGCTTCCAATACATTAATGGCAGAATACGTACCGACTAAATATCGTACTACTGTGTTGGGTACACTGCAAGCAGGCTGGACTGTAGGATATATTGTGGCCACATTACTAGCAGGTTGGCTTATCCCCGACCACGGTTGGCGGATGCTATTTTATGTAGCCGCAATTCCAATTTTAATAGCTGTTCTAATGCATTTTTTGGTCCCAGAACCAGCCTCATGGCAAGAAAACCGTTTGAAAAAAGAAAGTACGAATAAAGAAGTTAATACGTCATCAACATGGAAAACTATTTTTCAAGATAAACGTAACCGTAATATGTTCATCCTTTGGGCTTTGACTGCAGGCTTTCTTCAGTTTGGCTACTATGGCGTAAACAACTGGATGCCGACTTATTTAGAAAGTGAGCTGGGTTTAAAATTCAAAGAAATGACTTCTTATATGGTTGGTACGTATGCAGCGATGATTTTTGGTAAAATTTTAGCTGGATATATGGCTGATAAAGTGGGTCGCCGTTCTACCTATGCTTTTGGTGCCATCGGTACAGCCCTTTTCTTGCCACTAATTGTGTTCTATAACTCACCCGCCAATATTCTTTATTTATTGGTAACGTTTGGCTTCTTATACGGAATCCCTTACGGTGTGAATGCCACATATATGGCCGAAAGCTTCCCAACGCTCATACGCGGTACGGCTATGGGTGGCGCTTATAATATGGGACGCATCGGTGCAGCAACTGCACCTGCTGTGATTGGGTTCCTTGCAAGTGGTGGTTCAATTGGTTTGGGCTTTGTAGTGATGGGAGGTGCATACTTTATTTGCGGTATAATTCCAGCCTTGTTTATTAAAGAAAAACAATTCGATCCGCAAAAATCGTGATTTAATGCTCATTTTAAAAAAATTCTTAATTTTAAATTGATACCTAGATCATGAGTATTTAAATTTGAACTAAGAGCTGAGCGCTGTATTACACAGGGCTCAGTCTTTTTAGTTTGACTGAATACATTTACAAACCGCCTTGAGTATATCGGAGGTTGATTTACTTGAGTCAGGCAGCTTCACCTAACAAATTAAGATTATTATAATACCGCTTTTCAAATTCAAAGGTGACATATAGACAATCGTGCTATGCAACCTTGTTTTATTGAACCAATCTATCCATTCAAAGGTTGTCAGTTTAACATCGTGGATACCATTCCGGATCTGCTTTAAATAATGAATGACCTCAGAATTATATAGCCTGTGACCGTTTCGACCAGTGCGTTATCGTATGAATCACAAGTCGTACCTACAGAAGCGATAACACTAGCTTCAGCCATTCTATCGGTATAGCGAATAGATAAATACTTAACGCCTATATCGGTATGATGAATTACATCTTTGGCCTTGTTCCTCTCTGCTACCGCTTGATTTAAAATTGCCATCACCATATCAGTATTCATACGATTCGATACCTTCCAACCCATAATAGTACGAGCAAATACAACAATGATAAAAGCGGTATAAGCCTATCCGATCCTGGTCTTAATGTAAGTAAAATTCGCAACCTAAATCTGGTTAAAACAATTAACATTAAAGTTACAATTGACTAGGTCCTCTGCGCGCTTCTGGCCATCACGGCAGTTGGTAGTAATCTTGCCTTTGCGACTCCAAATTCCTTGCAGCTCATACTGAGTCATTAACCGCTCTACCATATAACGAGCCACACGAATGTCATTCGCCTTCATCTGTCGCCAGACTTTACGCATACCATAGCGAGACTTATTGTCCAGACAAATACGCCTAATCTCGCTAATATAGAAGTTCATCATGTTGCTGGCGTAAAGAGCACTTTGCTGGACTATTGGCTAAATATTCTTTACGGTAATAGGCTAATGGGGCAATCGATAGTACTCAATTGATTGGCTCGATCCCATAACTATCTTTATAATCATCAATAAAATTGATCATCACTTTGTGGGCGTTCAAGCTCCACTTAGGCGAAAGTAGCAGCAGCCTTGCCTATTATCTCGTCGGGTTGCATGAGCTCTCTATTTTCGCGTTCAAGCTTTTCAATACGTTGCTTTTGGCTTTGAGCTTGTATTGAGGCAGGAATAGTTTGTTCTATTTGCTTTTTATGCAATGATTGCAGGGTTTCAGACGTACAGCCAATCTTTGACGCTATAGCTTGAGTGGTTGACCATGTGAAGGGATAGTTGCTCACTGCTTCTATCAGCATGCGAACGGCGCATTCTTTAAGGTCAGAAGTGTATGTCGTATTCTCTCAACATGTCGAGTCTCTGACAATACTGGTACGGTTCATGTTTCAAAACTGAATAGATATTAAAAAGGGTATACTATAGTTGATTCAGTTTATAAGAGATACAAGGCAACCGAGTATAGATGTATATGTGATACTTCAAACGAGGTTAACGCTGTAACCCTTTTATAGAGGATTGACTATCATATAATACAGAAGCATTGATATGGAAAATAGAAAAATCTTATCAAATACCATAAATTAGTTTATTACTATATTAGTAAATAACCCCCATAAATTGAAGAAGTATGGGGGTTATTTAATTTATGTTCTAAAAATCGTAAGTAGTATACTATTTGTTCAAGAAATATTTATATGAAGGTCTGGCCACAAAAAACCAAAGGGAAATTATATATATGTTCCTGGAATTTGCTGATAATTTTCATGTTGATTAAATACAAAAGTCGTAATAGCCGTTATTAATCATAAAATAATGTGGCGAGAATATTAATAGTAAAGGTAGCTTAGAAGGTTTACACTCGTTCTATCACCATGGCAAGCCCTTGCCCAACGCCAATACATAAACTAACTACTGCATATTTTTCACCTGTCCGCTGTAACTCACGTGCTGTACTCAACGCAATTCTTGCACCTGATGCCCCTAGCGGATGTCCAATAGCAATTGCTCCGCCATTGGGGTTGACGCGCTTGTCATCAAAATCAATATCTAAACCTTTGAGACAACCCAGTACCTGTGAGGCGAATGCTTCATTAATCTCAATGATAGCCATATCATCAAGGGTCAAATCAGCACGTTTTAACGCCAGCTTAATGGCTTCAACAGGGCCTACGCCCATAATATTTGGCTCGACACCCATGGCACCAGATGAAAGAATCTTTGCGATAGGCTTGAACCCTAACTTTTCCTCTGCCTGCTTTGAGCCGATAATCAGGGCAGCGGCACCATCATTGATGCCTGAAGCATTGCCTGCTGTAACAACGCCTTCGTTATTTAAAGTTTTTAATTTTTGTAATGCTTCAACAGTAGATTTGGCGCGCGGATGCTCATCCTCCACTACTGATCTATCAGGGAGTTTTTTGCCTTGTGATACCATAATTGGCGTTATTTCATCATCAAAGAACCCAGTTTTTTTGGCGGCCTGGTATTTAGCTTGCGAAGCTGCTGCGAACTTATCCGCTGCTTCACGAGTGATACCATATTTACGCGCAACATTATCACCCGTTTGCGGCATGCTATCGTTACCAAAATGCTCTTCTATGATGGGATTAGGGAACCGGCTGCCGATAGTGGTATCAAATACTTTAAACTCACGACTAAAAGGCTGCGCAGTCTTAGCAAAGACAAAGGGTGCACGAGTCATTGACTCAACACCGCCCGCTAAAATAATATCGCCTTCGTTGCATGTAATACTGCGAGCGGCATCTATAATAGCCGATAATCCAGAAGCACATAGACGATTGACAGTTTGACCCGGTGTTTTTACATCCAACCCTGCTAGCAGTGCAGCATTACGGGCGATATTGCGTGAATCCTCACCAGCTTGATTGGTATTACCGATCAATACTTCATTAAAAATATCGTTAGGTAGTTGATGCTTTTCGACTAAAGTCTTCATCACTTTAGCGATTAAGTCATCCGGACGAACAGTTGCTAATGCGCCACCATGCCGACCAAAAGCACTTCTTAATCCATCATAAATATAGGCGTCTAACATAATTTCTCCTAGCTGTCATTTTAAAGTGTATTTTATTACACCATTAATATTAATAGTTGCTCTGCTGAGAGAACAGTGAAATACCAAGTGTGGCTCGGCGCTGTAACCATGGGCTAGAACGGTAGCGCGGATCGCCGGTTAATCCGTAAATACGCTCTAAAATGAGTAATATCCGCTCAGCACCAAGCTTATCTCCCCATGAGATAGGGCCGTAGGGATAGCCCAATCCCAGCCTAACCGCATTATCAATATCATCAGGAGAGGCGATACCTTGCAGTGCAATATCACAGCCTAAATTAACCACCATTGCGATGACTCGCTGCGCCACAAAGCCTGTGCTTTCATTGATGAGTGTTGCACCAACCGTAGCCTGTATTGACTTTTCATTGTCACTGATGGTTTTGTCTGAGTGTTTACCAAATAAAGCATAAGCTTGTGCCACGAACTTATCTTGAGTGACGATACTTGGCATCAATGTACGATGCATTGACAAGTCAGTCAGCATATCGATAGCAACCGCTTGTTTGGGGTTCACGTGATAGCGCATAGCAGCATTGGTTGTGTCCTCGCCATACATTGCCAGTAATACCAGACTGTCAGATTGTGGCTTATCGCCATTGTCGATGTTGATATTGTTAGCATTCAAATAATCAATCAGCTGCTGCTTATCCTCTACTACGTCAGCGCCAATCCAAACTGAGGTGATGGCTGTATCAGAGGCTGACACCTCAAACGATGGCTGTTGAGAGATATCTGTTGTGACTTTTTGACCATCTTGTTTTTTATTTTCTGTATATTGATAAAAGCCTTCACCAACTTTACGACCAAGCTTTTTTCCTATGAGCATCTGACGGGTTAAGGGATGGGGACGGTAACGATCTTCATGATAAAACTGGGTATAAATTGATTCCATCACGGGGTGAGAGACGTCGATACCCGTCAGATCGAGTAGCTCAAACGGCCCCATCCGAAAGCCAGCCCCTTCACGCAAAATACGATCAATATCCTCGAAACTGGCAACCCCTTCTCCCAATATTTTTAAGGCCTCTGTACCGTAAGCTCTACCGCCATGATTGACAATAAAGCCTGGGGTGTCTTTTGCCACCACCCCTAAATGTCCCATGCGCGTCGCTAATGCAGTCAATGTCTCAACGATTGATGGATGAGTAGAAAGTCCAGGAATCACTTCAACGATTTTCATGAGCGGCACTGGGTTAAAAAAGTGAAATCCAGCCACACGTTCTGGGTGCGTACAATTGGCAGCAATCGCGGTCACGGCTAATGAGGAAGTGTTGGTTGCCAAAATTGTCTTGGTAGGCACAATGCTTTCTAATTGTTTAAAAAGCTGTTGTTTGATTTCTAGGTTTTCAACAATGGCTTCAACAACGACATCTACTGTAGATATGTTGGCTATATCGTCAATCACTATCAGATTTGCCAAAGCAGATTGAAGCTGCGCGTCAGTGAACTTACCTTTCGCCGTTAGTTTTTCGAGCATGGTTTGAAGAGATTTACGCCCTTGTGCAGCAGCGCCCATTTTGGCATCGAACAAAAGCACCTGAATACCTGCTTGGGCAGCAATTTGGGCGATACCCATGCCCATGACACCTGTGCCGATGATGGCCAATGATTTGATATTTATTGTATTGGTGGTCATAGTCGTCCTTTATATGATCTTGTTGAATAATTTTATTTTCAAAAAATTGGTCTGCTTATCCTTAGCAAACCAAACGCTACTGACCTTTATAATTGGCGTCACGTTTTTCCAAAAAGGCCTTTACGCCCTCTTTTTGATCTTCGGTATCAAACAAAATCTGAAAGGCTTTACGCTCCAAGGCCAATGCAGCCTGTAGCGGCATATCGACCCCAAGATTGGCCACTTCTTTGATTTGCATCAATGCAATGGGCGAATAACCTGCCAGTTTTTTAGCAATCTCAATGGCACGCTTGATGGTGGTTTCATCGTCAACCACTTCAGAAACCAATCCCATTTGATCCGCAGCCTCAGCGCTGATCATATCGCCTGTTAGTATCAGCTTCATTGCTTTATGCTTGCCAATCACGCGAAACAATCGCTGCGTGCCCCCAGCTCCTGGCATCAGCCCAATTTTGATTTCTGGTTGACCAAATTTAGCGGACTTGCCAGCGACAATAATGTCAGTATGCATAGCCAGCTCACAGCCGCCGCCAAGCGCATAACCATTGACCGCAGCAATAATTGGCTTGCGACAATTGGTAATCGCATCCCAATAACGCTCACTATGACGTAGATATACATCGACGGTTTTTGCTGTCAAAAAATCATTAACATCAGCACCAGCTGCAAATACCTTATCACCACCAGTCAACACAATGGCTTTAGTCTGTGGGTCGTCATTGAGCTGGATAAAAATATCCGCCAGTTTCTGACGCAGTTCAGTATTTAACGCATTACGAACTTTGGGTCGATTGAGCGTTATCACGCAAATACCATTCGCTAGCTGCTCAGTCAAAATTATTTGCTCTTCCATGATGCTGTCCCTCTAATAATGTCTTCAAGTAAAATACTGTTAGCTTAAAAAGCATAGATATTTGGATATAAAATACTGCATAGCGATATTTATTAACAATATATACTGTTTAATTTGTTTTGTGAAGCTAGACACCTAAATAACACAATAAAAATACTGGTATTTTATTAAAAAAAATACTGCATTGCGGTTTTTAATGTTAAAGACATCTTACCAATTCAACCAAGTGATATTATTACTGTCAAAGAAAACCAGTTATTCGAAGTAAGCTATGCTGAAGAAACCGTAGAGATAAACTTGGTAAACTAACGACTCGATGAGGAGTTTACCGTGGCCAAGAAAATCAAAACTTACAGCACAGAATTTAAAGTAGAAGCCGTTAAGAAGATAGCAAACAACAACGGCAACGTTTCAGCCACTGCCAAGTAGCTTAGCATCGCCATGCAAACGTTATCTAACTGGTAGAACAAAGCCAATCAAGGCAAGCTTTTATGAACTGAGCAGTATGATCCTGAGCTTATGGCAGCTATTCAGGAAATAAAGCAGCTCAAGCGGCAGCTTAAAGTGGTTGAAGAGAAACGAGAGATACTAAAAAAGGCCACGGCGTATTTCGCAAAGCACAGTTGATGAAGTACGTCTTTATCAAAGACAACCAGCACCTTTTTAGTATTACCTGCATGCGCCGTGTATTAAACATAAAATCATCGAGCTATTACGGCTGGATAAATCGTGAGATTAGTGAACAGCAGATATACCGCAACCACCGTGAGCTATTAGTTAGAGCAGCTCATAGTGAAACTAAAGAACGTTATGGTGTTGATTGACTACATGCCTACCTAAGTGCGCAAGGGTATGATATTAGCCAATATATGATTAGAAGTATTAAAGAAGAGCATGACATCAAATACTGTCGCCACAAGCGCTTTAAAGTCACCACTGACTCAAACCATAACAAGCTTGTCTATCTAAACATGCTGGTTCAGCAGTTTGATGCTAAGCGCTCCAATGAGTCTTGGGTCAGTGACATCACTTATATTTGGACTGCTGAGGATTGGCTATACTTATCAGGTGTTAAAAATCTCTATACCAGAGAGCTTGTTGGATACGCCTTAAGTAAGCGCATTACCGCCTATTTAGTCTGTCATGCATTGAATATGGCAATTAGGAATGAAAGGCCAAGCCAAGGGCTGACTGTTAGGAATGAAAGGCCAAGCCAAGGGCTGACTGTGCATTCTAATAGAGGCAGCCAGTATTGCAGTCATGCCTATCACAAAATTATCAAGCAGCATCGTTTTAAAGGCTTAATGAGTGGTAAAGGCAATTGCTTTAATAATGCTCCTATAGAAATCTTCTGGGGTACTTTAAAGAATGAGCTTGTATATCATCAAGAGTATAAAACAAGGTTTACAGCGATCAACGAGATCACACAATATATAGAGTTGTATTACAACCAAACTAGGATTCAAAAGGATTTAGGCTATAGATCGCCAAGACAGATGTGATTTGACTTTGATCGTCAGGCTGCATAACTAAAATCTCCCAAGTTTAATTGTACGGATTTGACGGCAGGGGTCACTTGGTAGTCTGATTGATTTGGCCAATAGCCAAGATCATGAGATAAGTAATATAGAAAGCTTGTATAAGTTTAGCCAAATGGCCTGTATACCTACGCATTTAGGTTTTGGTAAATATAAGGGTGAGGCTATTGCAGGTTTAGCCATTAGTTCTGAGAGTGCTGGGTATCTTCAATGGCTGCTTAAACAAGATAGTGTTAATCCTTAAGCTCAAGCATGCCAGCAAGCATTAGAGTCAGTATAAATACACTTATATAGTCGGTTTCATAGTGTTGAGCTATGCTAAAAACTGAGAGATATAGTAGAAATAGTTAACGCTCCAGTAGATCAAATTCTTATTAAAACTATAACTTATTAGGTAGTAAACCCCTTAGTATCATGGTATTTCAAACATCATCAATATCTACATATACCATGGAACAATCTTACTCTAACAAGTCAAAAAAGCTTTATATGCTATTATCTATATGGTGTAGAGGGCTTACTAATGAAGTGTGCTTTTCTTAGGTAATGTTGCAAAGGTTGGGGTTTGCGAAAAATCGAAGACTCCCTCCCTTCTTTACTAAAACCTTTTACCCATTTACATTATCATGAAGTTAAATCCAGATATGAGTCAGCAGGTTTACACGTAAAAGGCTGGGACTTTGATGGTCAGCTATTTTCTATTGAAATAACAAAAGCAGATGACCATTTTAACATCATCTTTAAAAACAACACTCTCAACTCTTATCCCGAACTAATTAAAGACTTATTACTAGATTCAGGATTTGAACGCATAAGTCCAAAACAAGAGCTAGATACAGTAGCTCATCCTGCTTACTTCATTAACACCGAGCAAACTACTGTAGAAGATGTTATTGCTAACCTAGAAAGATTATGTGAAAAGTTAAGGACTATCAATGATGAGTAACACCAACCAATAGGAACGCATAAGAGAAATTATTTTATGGGTTGGCTTGAGATTTGTCAGATGCCAACTACCTCATTAATGCGGTTATAAGGATATTGATATCATAAACTCATATACGGTATGACTGATTTTGATAGAAGTAAAAAAGGTTGCCAACACTGTATTATGCATAGTATTAGCAACCTTTCTTTATTTAGCATTTTACTTAGGTGAAGTTGTCAAAATTGGGGTTTGAAAATATCTAGAACCTTTGAAAGTCAGTAAAAGAGTCACACTTTTCGAGTTGTTCGTAATTAACAGATGATTTCGTTTTACGAAGCACTTCTATTAAGTGTTTACTATTAATTTTACTGTTGTACTTCATAGCCAATTTTGCAGCTTCATTAACTATATAATTGATGTCGCTAGATGTATAGCTTGCCAACAACATAGCTATAGGATCAACATCTAAGCTACTATCAACAGGCCTTCCCTTTAAAAGCATTCTTAGCATCTCTTTACGAGTATCAAAGTCAGGTAAGGGTATATAAACAGTCTTATCTACCCTGCCAGTCCTTAAAATGGCATTATCTATTGCATCTGGTCTATTTGTAGCCATAATAGTCAGAATGCCTTTCTCACTACATTCTGTGAGCTGAGCAAGAAATTCATTAACTTCTGATGAGTAGTGTTGGCCTATATTTGCACTATCACGGCTTGGCATTATTGCATCCGCCTCATCGATAAATATCACCGAGGGCGCCTTGAGGCTAGCTTCTAAAAACAACTTGCCAATTTTTTCTTGAGTACCATGAACATAGACACTAGCCAAGTCAGAAGGCTTGATTTCAAAGAATGTATAACCCAATTCAGCAGCAAGCTGTTTTGCTATAAAAGTTTTACCACACCCAGGAGGACCATAAAATAATAAGCCGTTAAGTGGCTTAATCCCATACTCTTTATAAGCCTGCTTATTTTTTAAAGGTTCAATAATATCAGTAATTAATAGCGACTTCAGATCCATCATCCCTGCTACTTTGTTTAGACCGACATAATCACTCTTATTATGTGAGCCTTCTGACACCTTAAGCTTGATGTTTATTGCCTCACTATCGGGTAGCTGAATCTCATCATAATAAGGAAACTCATAGTACCGCTTTAAAAACAAATCTAGCTTTTTGCTAAACTCGTTCACTCCTATATTATTTAGAGCTTGAAAAACAATACTTTTTAAATCGTCCGGTATGTGCTGAGAGTAAAAGGTTGATTGACTTAGAGGGTTTGAATCTCGGTAAGAAAAGACCTGATACTCTACTGCTTTGCAAGTAACTGTCCATTCAATATCATACTGCCAAGGTAAAAAACCAAACAGACACCTATATAGCAAAGTTGCTAGTGAATAGTTCGTATTATGTTCCTCATCCCTACTTCGATAAGCTAATGAGTAGCGAGGTATAGATGACTTTGTGTGTTTTATATAGCGGGTTAAATCTAAAGGGAATATAGACACATTCCCCTTTTCATCTAAGTAATTTATAAAGATATCATTTGGAGTTAAAACTTGAGTAGAAGGCATGCCAACATTTGACAATATATCAAAGCCTGCTCTTATAATTTTTCAAACATCATACACTGCTATACTAATGTCTCTATCTAACCGCTGTTTTAAAGACTCCCCATGAACGAAATCATGTATAAAGTAATACTGGAACTGCCCTTCTACACGTAAAGCTTGCAACTCAGAGCAGTTCAGAATATTGTGGTGACCGTTTTTATCAATCAAGTCTAGTGCTTCTTTTAGAGCTTCTACTTCCAAAATAGATGTACACTCAGACTTAATGAGCTTAAGATACTTAAGCTCATTTTTATTGGTTTTAACTCTATATGTTTCAGCTATATCATCTTCATATAGAAAAAAGTCGACGTAATAATGATCATCAATCAAATCACCACGAATAAACGCTGAATTATTCATCTCATTACTTACGCAGCAGACTAGTATCAACGTTATTCATTTCAGCTCTACTTTCAGGTTTCATTAACCCAATAATGGTGACAACTGCATCTTGCAACTGTTCATGAGAAGGGTTTGTTTGTAATAAACGTTTCGCATGTTGAATACCTTTGAACGCAGTTTCACGATCAGCCTACTGAATATCATCAAACCCATAATCCATATATTCTAGGATACCAACCCAGAAACCAGTATCTTGCTGCCTTAGACTGAACGCCGTACTATTAATTTCTTTTGTAAGTTTTGCAGCGCTTTGTATATCTTGTTTGGATATAATCTGACGTGCTTGGGTTTCAAACTCAGTCAATAAACTACTAGTTCGCGCATTCCCTTTTTCATTATTAATATCACGCAAGTCTTCAATAGCATCTTCAAGGTCAAGCTCTGCTTTAGGCCAAGCTCCTTGTTCTTGATATTCATCTAATTCAATTAATGTTTTAGTTAGACTTGTTTTAACTTTCTCTTTGGTATCACGATCATCACTACGCTCATCAAGTAATCGTTCAGCTTCATCAAGCTCTTGCACTCTCTTATCAGCGTCTTTATTACCTGAATGTGATAGTTCCTGTGCTACTGTTCGTGCCTCATTAATCTCACGCTTCA
>ERZ1089244.134-NODE-134-length-12632-cov-16.942832_pt1 | contig 12632 bp, 9 predicted proteins | sample MGYA00383550_ERZ1089244 | MGnify/ENA primary metagenome ERZ1089244 (study PRJEB34543, sample SAMEA5968661) | marine metagenome | biome: water | collected 2014-06-21 | depth 0 m | study: Ocean Sampling Day (OSD) data from North Adriatic Sea
ATATCAGCGATAAAGTCTTTGGGTTTTAAAACCCCGCGAGTTGGATGTTGCCAGCGAACTAAAGCCTCAAACCCCACAATAGATTTGGTCGCTAGATTGAATTTTGGCTGATAGTATGCGACGAATTGATTATCAGCAATAGCTTGGGCAAGTAGCTGCTTTTGATCGGGTAGACTTGCTGAGGGCTTGTTATTGACATAAAGATTATCTGTCTTATCTTCACCTAGCAAGTACTCTGATCGCGGCTCTTTGACTTGGTTGCAGGTAGGGTCTTGTAGCGTACCAATATAAAAAACCTTATCGTCGATGGTAGACTGTTGAAAGACGATAAGGTAATCTAAAACTTGATGGTCTTTATTGGGTAAGGTAAAGGTTTTTTTGTAGCTATTATGATTTGCTAGATGGCTAGCCAAGTCTTTTAAAATCTCAGGCTTATGTTTTGTGAGGCACTGAGTGATAAAAGTGCCAAAAGGATAGCCAATAAGCAGATTTTCACGGTAGCCGGTGAGTCTCTCATAGGCACTATTCATCGATACATAGCGCTTGTCCGCGTCCAAAATAAAGACAGCCTGATCTCGCTGCTGATAATAGTTAGTGAGCAGATGTTGTTTGGACATGACTGAGAGAGGCTCAAAAGGCGTCATGGCGAATCTCGTAATAAAAACATTAGGCTGTGTACCAATTAGTGGTGTCAAACAACCATTATAAACAAAAAGGTTTATAAAAATGTTGCTGTAGACTGAACGAACTATTGTTCTATAGTGCTTGACTTATCCTTGTTTAAAAGTGCTAGTCTATACCGTTAAGGCTCAGCGGGCTAAGCCTGAGACAAAGCTGATTGTGACAGAGCATATAAAGTAGACAGCGCGACGACGGGCGCAGTTTCAGTACGCAGTACGCGCTCGCCGATTTGCCAAGGCAAAAACCCGACTTGCTCTGCTTGCTGGCATTCTTCGACGCTTAATCCTCCCTCAGGGCCTATGAGGAGCTGCAGATAAGGATTTGGTATCGCTAATACTTCTTTGAGCGCAGCTGGCATCAAAGGCTGATCGGCGGCAGGTACGCTCAATTGCAAACGCAAATCCACGGGGCGCTTAAGTTTCTGATAATACTCATCTTGGCTTAGGGTAGAGAGGTTGGCGCTGACTGCTGATGACAAGGATGATGATGACATATCTGCTGCATCCATACTATTGTCAGCCTCGTTTTGCGTTAACCACTGCTGAATGGGCAAAGGAGCTAAGATTAGTGGCACGCGATTCAAGCCACATTGCTCACAGGCGGCAATAGCAATTTGCTGCCAGTGCGCAAGCTTTTTCTCGACTTGCGCCGGCTTGAGGGTGACTTCGCCATGCTGGCTGCTGAGCAGTTGAATCGCGGTTACCCCAAGCTCTGTTGATTTTTGGATTGCATAATCCATACGCTCTCCGCGGCTCATAACTAAGCCGATCTTAGTCGTCACGGGGGCTACGCGATCGATATCATGATAAGCGAGTAGGGTAGCTGTCGCTTGTTTTTTGCTAATGGTTTGTAGCTCGACTTGATATTCGCCGCCAAAACCGTCGAACAGTATACCTTGATCGCCGATATTGGCTCGCAGTACGCGGCACCAATGGTGAGCGATGGCCGCAGTCAGCTCAAGGCTTTGGCCTATGGCTATGCTGCTAAGCTTTGGATATTCATTGTTATTAGTGGCATAAAAAAAACGTCGCACGCTAAAGAGTTCCTATCAGGATAAAATACGATAAAAAGACCAACCAAAAAAAACTGGCACTCCAAGAGTACCAGTAATTATACTTGCTTAAGCTAATATAGCAATGAGCGACTTTATCTATAGCTTTATACGCTAGCTGATTCAGAGCTCAAGGTTTTAGAGCTCAAATCATTAGAAACCAACTCATCAGAGACGAGACCTAAAGCCTCAACCAAGCGCTTATTTGGCTCAACCTTGTTCATACTATAAAAATGCATCGCCGGTACGCCCTCGGCAATCAAGCGCTCACAGAGACGGTAGACAACATCAAAACCAAACTCGCGAATGGCTTTGCGATCATCGCCGAAGTCAGCTAGCTGGCGGCGCACATAACGCGGGATATCAGCGCCGCAGCTGTCGGCAAAGCGTATCAGATTGCTCGAGTTGGTAATCGGCATAATGCCGGCGACTAAGGGCTGCGCTACGGTATCAATACCGCGCTGCTCGAGCGCGTCACGTAGGTGCAAGTAGCTATCCGCGTTATAAAAGAACTGCGTAATCGCCGTATCAGCGCCCGCTTTATACTTATTGACTAAGTTGTCAATATCGAATAAGAAGCTTTTGGCTTGCGGGTGCATTTCAGGGTATGCGGCGACTTCGATATGAAAATGATCAGCCGAGTGCTCGCGGATAAACTTGACTAAATCCAAAGCAAACGGCAGCTCACCCATACCGACTTGACCTGAAGGTAAGTCGCCACGTAGCGCCACCAGACGGGTGATACCTAAAGCTTTATAAAGATCTAGCAGCTCAGCAATCTCTGCCTTATCGTCACCGATACAAGAGATGTGCGGAGCCACTGGCGTATCACTGCGCTCAAGTAATGCCTGTACAATACTCAAAGTACGATCACGAGTCGAGCCGCCAGCGCCATAGGTCACTGAAAAATACGTTGGTGACAACTGATTGAGCTCATCAAAGGTAGTGAGTAGCTTCTCATGTCCCTGCTCAGTTTTGGCCGGGAAGAATTCAAAGGAGAAAGCAGGCTTACTCATAGTCACATTCCTTAGTCATTACTATCAGATTTAGTATTTGTATTCTTCAGGCTTAAACGGCCCTTCGACAGGTACACCTAGATACTCGGCTTGTTTTTCGGTCAGCTTCGTCAAGGTACCGTTAAAGCCCGCTACCATAGCGGCGGCAACTTCTTCGTCAAGCTTTTTGGGCAATACTTTGACATATAAGTTATCAAAACGCTCATCAACGGGCAGATCAGCGAATTTTTCATCGAATAGATACATCTGCGCGAGTACCTGATTGGCAAATGAGCCGTCCATTACTCTCGATGGGTGACCGGTTGCGTTACCTAAGTTGACCAAGCGGCCTTCAGCGAGCAAGATCAAATAATCATTGTCATCGTCTGAGCGGAAGATTTGATGGACTTGCGGCTTAACCTCACTCCAGCGCCAGTTATCACGCATGAACTGAGTATCAATTTCGGTATCGAAGTGACCAATATTACAAACCAAAGCGCCAGGCTTTAGTGCCGCTAGCATGTGTTTGTCACAAACGTGATAGTTACCCGTAGTGGTAACAATCAAATCAGTATCTTCTAGCAGACGCGTGTTGATACTGTCGCTACCACCAGTGTTATCGCCATTGATATAAGGTGATAATACCTCATAGCCATCCATACAAGCCTGCATGGCACAGATAGGATCAACTTCTGATACTCGTACGATCATGCCCTCTTGACGTAAGCTTTGTGCTGAGCCTTTACCAACATCACCATAACCGATGACTAGAGCGCGACGACCAGCTAAGAACATATCAGTGGCGCGTTTGATAGCATCGTTTAAGCTATGGCGGCAGCCGTATTTATTGTCGTTCTTAGATTTCGTGACCGCGTCGTTGACGTTGATGGCCGGTACTTTGAGCTCGCCTTTATTCAGCATCTCAACCAAACGGTGTACACCCGTGGTGGTCTCTTCAGAGATACCATGGATAATATCGAGCATTTGCGGATAGTCATTGTGAACAAGTGCTGTCAAATCGCCGCCATCATCTAAGATTAAGTTGGCATCCCAAAGCTGGCCTGATGCTTCGCCGCCAACGTGGATTTGCTGACGCAAGCACCATTCGTACTCCTCTTCAGTCTCGCCTTTCCAAGCAAATACCGGAATACCAGCTGCGGCAATAGCAGCAGCAGCGTGATCTTGGGTCGAAAAGATATTACAAGAGGTCCAGCGTACTTCGGCACCAAGCGCGGTTAGCGTCTCGATAAGTACAGCAGTCTGAATAGTCATGTGAATACAGCCGGCGATTTTAGCGCCTTTTAGTGGCTGATCCGCTTCGTAGCGGCGACGCAGACCCATTAGGGCTGGCATCTCAGCTTCAGCAAGGGTAATCTCACGGCGACCATAATCAGCAAGGCTGATGTCAGCGACTTTATAGTCAGTAAAAGAGGGATCGATCGTATGGGCAGAGGGAATGTTAGACACTGCGTCCATAATATGCTCCTATCGTTGATAATGATAAAAAGAATAAAAACGCAGGTGCCGTTGTTCATGCTTTTGATAAAAAGCTACCGAGCCTAACGCAGCATGTTCTAGCTGCGGTGCAACACCTCTCGGAGGTCGTTATTGTAATATATGCGCTGGCGATTGTCACTATTTGGTGGATGTAATTAGTGAACGCTTATGGTATTAACGGGAATAAACAAAGGCCATCGAGTGATGACCTTTATTGTTGATAATCTAAGTTTTAATCGGTGCTAATTAAGCTTAATACCAGTTATAGGTTAGCGAGGTGAAATAACTAGTCCCATCGGTGGCATATTCATTACCGAATTGACTGGCGAGGGTATAGTCTTCATCAGTGAGATTATCTATACGCAAATTAGCTCGCAGATTGGGATTAATATAAACACTACTACTTAGATTGACTAAGGTATAGCTATCTAACTTATTTTGATTGGCGACATCCGAAAACCTATCATCAGTGTGCTTAGCTTCAAGACGTAAATCGAAGCTAGGCTGCTGATAACCGACATAGATTAAACCACTATTCTTGGGGCGGTAGACGAGCTTATTGCCTTTATTAACACTGCCTGAGGTATCATTCTCTGCTTTTAGGTAATCATAGCCTAACCCAAAAATGAAATCATCAACCTGCCAATCTGATGTCAGGCTCAGCCCCTTGATTTTTGCTTCAGCAGTATTGGTGTTGCCACCAATTAAATCTTCAACGTCAGTGTGATATCCCGTCAAACGAGAGACTTGATTGCCTTTATTGTACTCCACAAATACCTCAGTATTTTTACTGGTTTCAGGCTTTAACTCTGGGTTGCTATAGCCAGGGTAGTATAAGTCGTTAAAGGTTGGGGCGCGAAATCCAGTAGAGTAGCTTGCACCAATACGCATGCCATCTAGTGGACGAATAGCGGCGCCTATATTATAAGTACTTTCATTACCGTATTGTGAATTATCATCTACGCGGTAGTTGGCTTGCAGATCGTAATAAGTGTCTGATAATTGGTAACCCACAAACGCGCTTTTGACGGTTCTGTCATCAGGGTTGTAAGCAGTCTGAACGGGAGGATTGGTTTCAGGGTAAGGAGGATAAACCAAGACGTCTGAGGCATCTAATTTTTGCGATAACCATTCTGCGCCAACGATAACTGTGCCGGGCTGTGCGTTGATGCTAGTCTCTAAGCGTGCCTGCTCTTGTGTGCTGTTAAACTCGCTTCCTTCATTATAGTCAATGGAGTTTGCATCATAAGAGGTGAGTTTGTCGATACTTTGACCGTAGCTCAGTTTAGTAGCAGTTAATGGCGTTTGATACTCAATAAAAGCATTAGCGCTGCCGTTTTTTTGATCTGAATGAGTATCAGGGAAAGCATCTCCCCCTGAATCATACTCAGTTGTAGAGTCTGAGTATAAGCCACTGATTCCTGCACTTAACGCATCAGTAAATCGGTGCTGTAATACTAGACTTGCATTAGTAGACTCAAAGCCATCGTCATCATTGTTATAATCATAAGAATCTGAGTTGGCAATCGCATTAAAACCATCCGTTTCATTGCGACTGACACCCAAGCTCAATGAGGAAGTATCGTTTTTGAGCTGACCGGTTATACCCACTTGATAATGATTGTTACTGCCATAACCTGCGCTAGTAGAAATATTGGACTGCTCTACGTTATTACCTTTAGTAAAGATTTGAATTACACCGCCCATAGCGTCTGAGCCGTAGACACTAGAACCTGAAGCGCCATATAAGATCTCAATACGATCGATTTGATCGATAGGCAGTAGATTTAATGAAGGAGTGCCGGTCGAGATAGAGCTATAGCGGACACCGTCGATGATTACTAGAACTTGCTTACTATCAAACCCGCGCATATAAAAATTACTAATCGTTCCCATCCCGCCGCTTTGAGAAATATTAATACCAGATTGACTCTTAAGCACATCAACGACGGTTTGACCTTGATAGCGCTGCAACTGCTCATTATCAATCACTCGTGTCTGCGCAATGATATTACTGGTTTTAGTTGGCGTACGCGTCGCGGTGACCACGATCTCGTCAAGCTCAACCTGTGGCAACGAGTCATCGCTAATTGGGTTGGCAGTCGCTGCGGTAGCACTCATAGCGCATAAACCGAGTGTGCTTAAAATACAAAGTCGTAGATAAGAGGCGGGAGGAGCTAAAAACAGCATAGTGTTTTCCAAAATTATCAAATCAAAAGGGAGCCGAGAAAATACCAATCACAAAGAAGTGTTTAAAAATTATAAAAGTAAAAGTAAAATAAAGGCTTGAAAGAAACAGAACAATGCTGGCGCTGCTAAAAAAGCAATGCCTTTATAAAGCGTTTATTATTGCTGAATTATAACGGTTTGCAAGCGTTTTTAAGCCAATAATTATTCAGTATAAGCTGAGTGCTGCTCATTTTGATAAGTAAGCAAATGAACTAAGATAAGTCTGGCCACGAACTGGCAGGCGAGTTTTTTTATTAACTGAATCGAGGTGTTTGTAGCTGACAAAGTAATGTGCCTAAAAAAAGGTAAACATAAATACTTCAGTAATAAATAATTGTTATCATAGCAAGGGTTTCATGCTGTAGTGTTTTAACTACTTTATACCCACTCAAGTTTATACTCACTCAAAATCAGCTTACCGAGCCCAATAACTAAATGATGAGGTCCGTTTTGTCTATCGCGCGTCACAAAGAGTCAGTCACAGCACCGACACTGTCACTCAAGATCTTCACGATGATTACGCTACTGCTAGCGACACTGTTAGGAGTACCATCGGCGCCTGCATTCGCAGCAGAGCCAAACGCTTTGGGCGTCGGCAGTAATAATGCTAGTGAGGATAGTGAGGGTAGCGCTCGTGCCCCAATACCAGACTCTTTTGGGCGCGATACCCCTAGACAAACGGTACAAAGCTTTATCAATGCTTTGAGCGATAATGATTATTTACTGGCGAGTAATTATCTGAATTTATCCAAATCAGATAACCCAACGCCTATCGTTCGCCAGTTTAAGCAGGCTTTAGATGCAGGAGGGCGTTTTCAGCCTGATTTGCAAATCAATAATACGCCAGAGGGCAACCTTGCCGATCAGCTGCCGCCCAATCAAGAAAAAGTCGGTAACATCAATATCAACGATAAGAATGTCTCGCTCATACTAGAGCGAGTCGTCGCTGAAAATGGTAAGCAGTACTGGCAGTTCTCTAGCGGTACGCTAAGCTTAGTGCCAGATGTGATTGAAAACACGGAACCGACGCTCATCTCTCGCTATACCATGGAGAGCTTAGAGGACGAAAAGTTATTCGGCTATCAGTTGGCAGATTTGGTGGCTGCTATCATGCTAGCTTTGGGTAGCTTTTTAGTCACTTATATCGCAGTATGGCTCTGCTACCACTTTTTGCGTATCGCTTATCCTCGAGTGCGCGGTCAGCCTTTACCGCTACCAGATAAAATTATTCTGCCGCTTTCAGTCGTCATCATGGCATTGATACTCTCTGAGGTCATGGTCTACTCGGGAGTGTCTGTGACGCTGCGTGAGCCAATCAATCGCTTCACGGATATTGCTTCTTGGGTCGCGGTGACTTGGCTGCTGCTACGTATGGTAGATGTGATATTTACTCGCGCCGTCAATCTAAGCTATAAAAAGAACTACATTGAGCGCGTCTCTATTCTAGGTCTGATGCGTAAGTTAACCAAAGCGCTGCTGCTTATCTTTGCCGTAATTGCCATCTTTGGTAATTTGGGCTTTGATCTGACCACAGGTATTGCTGCTCTAGGTGTCGGTGGTCTAGCTTTAGCACTTGGTGCGCAAAAGACTATTGAAAACTTGGTCGGTAGTGTCGTGGTGGTCGCGGACTCGCCGGTACGCATAGGCGACTATTGTAAGTTTGGTACTTATGAGGGGACTGTTATCGATATCGGTATTCGCTCTTCTCGCGTGCGTACTTTAACCCGAACGATTGTCACTGTACCTAATGGCGACTTTTCTTCCATGCAAATTGAAAACTTTACCTCGCGTGATATGTTCCAGTTTTTGCATAATTTATATATTAAACGCAGTGCCGATATCAATGAGATCTTTGAGATGGTCAACGATTTAGATACGCTACTCAAAGAGCATGAACTGACCAACAAAGAATGGAATCAGGCCAATATCTTAGAGCTGCGCCAAGATAGCTATGTGATTCAGCTGCAAGCCTATATCAACGCCAATAACGTGATGGAGTTTTATGGCAAGCAAGATACCTTATTAGTCGATGTATTGAGCAAAGTCAAAGACTACAAAGTGGAGCACGCACTACCCACGCAGCAGTTACTTGTCAATCAAGGTGATTTCGATAGCCATTCAGAGCCTAAGACTGCTGATGCTATCTCTGATGAGCAAACTGACACTACTGACAATGGCTCAGCGGACGAAGTAAACAGGCAAGCTGTAATTGCTCAGAAGGATAGCGATGCGCAGTTTGCCGAGACATCGGCTCAGGCAGATAGCTCTGATAGTAGTCAGATGGATAGCAAAACAGATAGTCGCAAGAGTGCGACAAAAGAGAAAAAAGCGGCAAAGTTGGCCAAAAATAAAGTCAGTAATCCCAATAAGTCTAAGCAAATTACCACACTGAGACTGGCCAAACGCCACTTTGAGCGCACTAAAAAAAGCTTCAATATCTCTATCTGGAATCAGCCTTGGAACAAGCATTAACTCTCATTACTTATGCACAAAACGGCGATAAAATAAGCGTTTATAGCGACGTTACCGGTACTTATACCGGCATCGCTTCTTTGTCTTTTAGCCCGCCATAGTATGCCCACAGCAATAAGCTTGCGGCGCTAAGATAAGGCGACCAAGATTGCGTTGCTACTTTGAGCTGTTTTGGAGTAGGGCGCTCGGGCAACTCTAGCAGTGCCATGGCAGCGACTCGAATCGCTAAGTCATCGACAGCCAAGATATCAGCGCGGCCCAAAGAGAAGAGTAAATACATCTCAGCGGTCCAGCGCCCTATACCGGTAACTGCAGTCAAAGTGGCAATGACCTCGCCATCACTCATTGTTGTGAGTGCCTGATAGTCGATATCATGATCTACCAAAGAGCGTACATAGCGGATTTTTTGTCTGGAGAGTCCTTGCGCTCTTAAGTCATCATCATCAGCTTGTATAAGCGTCTTTGGCGTTATTAGGTTTGCATCCACCAACCTTTGCCAAATACTACTAGCCGCTGCCACAGATAATTGCTGCCCGACTATCGCTCGTAGTAAGGCTGCAAACCCGCCTTCATTACGCCGTAAACTTGGCACACCGACTTGTTCATAAACAGGCGCAAACCTGGGTTCTAATTCGATAAGCGCTTGAATATGTGTTTTTAGCTCAGCTGAGCTATCAAGGGTAGTCATGCTCATAATGGGCGCTCCTAATTATAAACGAGCTGTAAATTATCCATAAACCAGTCACAAAAAAGGACCGCGTTATGCAGTCCTCTATTAACACACTTATACTTTATTCACTATCTGCTTTAGGTTTCTTTAGTAGTACTAAAACCGCACCATTACCGCCATCTTTTGGCGGCGCTGAACAAAATGCTAGCACTTCTGGAAGCTGACGTAACCAACCATTAACGCAAGTCTTTAAGATAGCCTCAGAGCCTTTACCATGGACAATTTTTACCATGGTTTCGTTATTTCGCTTAGCTTGCACCAATAACTGAGTCATGGCTTCGCGCGCCTCTTCGATGGTGCAGCCGTGGATATCTACCGCGTCATACCAACGAAGCTTACCTTGCTTAAGCTGAGTGAAGACTTTGTTTTGTAGCGTTGGCTGCTTATAAGAGAGATAAGCTTCGCTCGCAACTGGGTTCAATAGCGCTTGCATATCTGATAGGCCAGTACTTAGATCACCGTCTTCGTTGCCTTGCGCAGCAGCACGTTTCGACAAGGTCGCCGCGTCAGGTTTGCCGGCTTTATTCGCTTTGACTGGTGAGCGTACATTTTTGTCTTCTAGTTGCTGAACACCATGCATCGCTTGCATAAACAGCACTTTATCATCGTCGACATGCTCGCTGTCCATTTGTTTAACGGTCTTTTTGACTTGCTTTTGCGTTGGCAAAGCGACAGGCTCAGTGGGCTTTTGATTTTCGCCTTCAGGGCTATTGGTATCTCGGCCTTTACTGAGTTGTCCTTTGAGCTCTTTGAGCTGATCTTGCATTTCTTTTGAAAATAGAGAGTTTGCCATAATAAGTATAAGTCTGTTTTGTTGATAAAATAAATAAGGAAGCTTTTAAGCTGCAGTGCTCTCACAGCGCTATAAGTAGGTGTACTTTACGCTTGTGTATTGACGCTCGCAAGTAAGGATTGTAACGCTTGTCCTGGATGATCGGTTTTCATAAACTGCTCACCGATTAAGAAGTGCTGAATACCTTGCGCTAGCATCAGCTCGATATCATTGTTGCTATGAATACCGCTTTCAGTAACGATAAGGGGCTCTATAGCCGAATCATCGTCAGCTAAGGTTTTAATCAGACTATCTTTAAGCTTTAGGGTGTTTTGTAAGTCCACCTCAAAAGTATTTAGATCGCGGTTATTAATACCATAGATATTGTGCTTGGAGCGTGGCAGTTGTAGCGCGCGCTCAAGCTCATCACTCGTATGAACTTCTATCAGCACATCCATACCCAGCTCAAGGCTTAGCGCGTGTAGCTGACCAGCTTGCGCATCGTCAAGACAAGCCATAATCAATAAGATACAATCCGCGCCCAGCAAGTACGACTCATAGATTTGATAGATATCAATCATAAAGTCTTTGCGTAATACCGGCAGACTTGCCGCATTATAAGCTTGCAATAAGTACTGATCATCGCCTTGAAAATAGTCACGATCGGTCAGTACGGATAGACAACTAGCGCCGGCCTGCTCGTATTGCTGGGCAAATAAAGCGGGCGAGAAATTGTGATTGATAATCCCTTTAGAAGGCGAGGCTCGTTTGATCTCAGCGATAATCCCGATGTCGGCTGCGCGTAAAGCATTGGCAAAGCCGCGGCGAGGCTGCGTCTCTTTTTCAGCTTTGGCTTGTAGCTGTGCTAGTGAGCGCTGTTCTTTGGCGGCAGCTACCTCTAGCTGTTTGGTGGCGACAATGCGCTGTAACACTGAGGGAATGTTGCTATCGGTTGTGGTACTTGCAGTCATGGTGATATCCATAATTAGGAATAATAATTAAAACGATAGATAAGAGCGATTGAAAAGGAGCTAAATGACAATTAAGCTTGCGCGGCGAGCTGCTGAGTGTAAGCGGCTAAGGAATTAAGCTTAGTTAAAGCACTACCGTTTTGGATCACCTTCTGCGCGCGGCTGACGCCATTTGGATAGTTGCTCGCGAGCCCTGCGGTATAGATAGCGGCGCCGGCATTGAGGGCGATCATATCACGCGCTTTTATAACAGAGCGGTCATGAGTTTCTTCACCAGATAAAGCCGCTTTGATAAGCTCAAGACTTTGCTCAGGAGAGTCGACATCGAGGCCGATAAGCGTTTGTGACTCCACTCCAGCATCTTCTGGCATCATCTCATAGACCGTGATCTCGCCGTCTTTGAGCTCAGCGACGGTAGTGGAGGTGGCAAGGCTAATTTCATCTAAACCGTCTTTGGCACCGACGACCATCACGTGCTCGGCGCCTAAGTTTTTCATAACCTTAGCCAGCGGCTCACACAGCTGAGCAGTAAAAACACCAATAACCAGATTAGGCACGCCAGCAGGGTTAGTTAAAGGCCCCAAAATATTAAAGATAGTCCGTGCTTTTAAGGCGCGGCGCACCGGATTGGCGTAACGCATGGCGCTATGATGATTGGGAGCGAATAAGAAGCCAATCCCTTCATCTTCGATACACTTAAGCGCTTGGGCAGGGTCTAGCGCTAAGCTGATACCGGCTTGCTCTAATAAGTCTGAGCTGCCAGATTTGGTTGAAACTCCGCGGTTGCCGTGTTTGGCAACTTGTGCGCCTGCAGCAGCGGTGACCAAGGCAGAGGCGGTGGAGACGTTAAATAAATTTGCACCATCACCGCCAGTACCAACGATGTCGACTAAATAATCGCAACCTTTGGGCTCGATGTTCGCCGCTAAATTACGCATGGCGCTCGCAGCAGCGGTAATCTCGTCAATAGATTCGCCTTTCATTCGTAGACCAGTCAAGATAGCACCCATCAAAGCATCGCTACATCTGCCTTGCATGATGATAAGCATCACCTCGCGCATCTCATCAAAGGTCAGATCAATCCGCTGTAATATCCGATCTAAAGCCGAGGTCAGCAACTTGTGGACTTGCTCTTCTGAGAGTTCGGTAATCTGCTCTGGCGTGCTTTGGGTTAGGGAGTCAGTCGTATTTTCGGCGCTCATGATACCTCACTTATTATTATGTGTTTTGTTTA
>ERZ1089244.140-NODE-140-length-12430-cov-6.486303_pt1 | contig 12430 bp, 8 predicted proteins | sample MGYA00383550_ERZ1089244 | MGnify/ENA primary metagenome ERZ1089244 (study PRJEB34543, sample SAMEA5968661) | marine metagenome | biome: water | collected 2014-06-21 | depth 0 m | study: Ocean Sampling Day (OSD) data from North Adriatic Sea
TATTTATGTTATGCGTTGAATGAATCGTATTCAATGAGAAAACAGATGGCCATCTCAATGCAGGGAAGTACGGTACCAAAATTAACACCGGCGATATTAAAAGAGTTGGAAATCAAATTACCAACGCTAGAAAAACAACGAACTATTGGAAAAGCTTATTTCTTTTTAAGAAAGCAGCAAGCGTTGACTAAGCAACAAGCAAAACTTGAAGAACAGCTGTATTTAGAAATGTTGAGAAAACTAGATCACTAGACTAACAAAAGAAGTGGGGAACGTAACATGGCAACGTTAAACCAAAAACTATTTAGTGCCGCAGACAACTTGCGAAGCAAAATGGATGCATCCGAATACAAAAACTATTTATTGGGATTGATTTTCTACAAGTATTTATCGGATAAGCTACTCGAAAAAGTTGTTGTCATAGCTGATGAATCACTTGAAGAATATGATAATCAAGACAAGCAAACTCAATTGTATAAGGAATTGCTTGCAGACGAAGAGGTCAAAGATGATTTGATCGAAACGCTAGTAGATACATTGGGTTATGACATTGCGGAAGAACATCTTTTCAATGTACTAACCGATCAAGCGAAACAAAACACGTTTCAATTAAATGACTTAAATAAAGCATTTATGGATCTAGCAACCAAATACGACCAGTTTAACGGATTATTCGATGATGTCGATTTGAAATCAAAGAAGCTCGGTTCAGATGATCAACAACGAAACATTACGATTACAGAAGTTCTGAAAAAGTTAAACCATGTGGACTTAATGGGACATGGCGGCGATGTCATTGGGGATGCGTATGAATTCTTAATCAGTCAATTTGCCTCAGAAGCTGGAAAGAAAGCAGGAGAATTCTACACGCCTCATGAAGTATCGGATATGATGGCTCGTATTGCGGCGATGGGGCAGGAAAACAAAAAGTTGTTCAGCGTTTTTGACCCAACTATGGGATCAGGCTCATTGATGTTAAATATCCGAAATTATATCCAGTACCCAGACAGCGTGAAGTATCACGGACAGGAATTGAATACCACAACCTTTAACTTGGCAAAAATGAACTTGATCTTGCATGGTGTGGATAAAGAAGATATGCGTGTGCGTAATGGGGATACATTGAATAAAGACTGGCCAACAGATGAGCCTTATACGTTTGATTCTGTTTTGATGAACCCTCCTTATTCTGCAAAATGGTCGGCAGATCAAACATTCTTAGATGATTCTCGTTTTAATCGTTATGGGAAGCTAGCGCCAAAATCAAAGGCAGACTTTGCATTCCTTTTACATGGATTCTATCATTTGAAGGATTCGGGAACAATGGCTATCGTCTTGCCTCATGGAGTACTCTTCCGTGGAGCTGCAGAAGGGGTCATTCGGAAGAAACTTTTAGAAGATGGAAGTATCGATGCGGTGATAGGTATGCCAGGAAACCTATTCTTTGGAACATCTATTCCAACAACAGTCATTATCTTGAAGAAGAGTCGTGAAACGCGCGATGTCCTCTTTATCGATGCGAGTAAAGGGTTTATTAAAGGAAAGAACCAAAACAAACTCTCTAAAGAAAACATTGATAAGGTTGTAGAAACGTATAGAGTTCGAGGAAATGTGGAGAAATATGCTCACGTTGCGAGCTTTGAGGAGATTAAAGAGAATGAATTTAACCTAAATATTCCTAGATACGTCGATACGTTTGAGGAAGAAGAAGCTGTGGATATGGCTACGATCGGTGCAAGTATTAAAAACATTCGAAAAGAAAAGAAAGAATTAGAATCTAGCCTATATGACATGGTTTCATCACTACAATTTGATGAAGAAAACGCTGAATGGATTAAGGGTGCATTAGAGGTGTTTAAACGTGAAAAATAATAGACCGGAAATTCGATTTACAGGATTCAGCGAAGAGTGGGAGGCTAAGAAATTAGGTGAACTTGTTGAAATTAAAGATAGTGCTAGAATTTCAAACACACTTTGGGAATCAAAAGATGTGCCATATTTGCGTTCTAGTGATTTAGCTAACGCAAAAATTGAAGGAGAACTTTTTATTTCTGAAGAAACATATCAAAAGTATAGGGACAAGACAGGTGCTCCTAAAAAAGATGACGTCCTTTTTACAAGTGGAGGCAAAATTGGCGTAACATATCATAAAACGGATGATAAACCAGTTTATGTTCAAGGCGGAAGTATTTTATATGCTAGAACATCTGAATCAACTAAACTCACAGGTTCATTTTTAACGACTTTTTTTTCTACTCCTAAATTTAAGAGATATATTGATAGCGCATCTACTGGATTAACAATAAAGCATTTTACTTTAAAACCAGCTTTTAATACGCCAATTTTCATTCCATCAGTAAATGAACAAATAAAATTTGGCGATTTTTTCAAAAAAATGAATAATATTATTGACTTTTATCAGCGTGAACTAACCATTCTTAAACAAACCAAACAAGGTTTTTTGCAAAAAATGTTTCCTAAAGAAGGGAAGTCCGTTCCGGAAGTTCGTTTTCCAGGGTTTACTGGAGAGTGGGAACAGCGTAAGTTGAATGAAGTAGCTGAAATTATTGGTGGGGGAACTCCAAGTACAACTGTCCAAGAATATTGGGATGGTGATATTGATTGGTATTCACCTGTGGAAATTGGAAAAGCGACGTATGCTTTCGGTAGCAAAAGAAAAATTACTGCACTTGGATTAAAAAAGAGTTCCGCCAAAGTTTTGCCTGCAAATAACACTATTTTGTTCACTTCTCGTGCTGGGATAGGAGATATGGCTATCTTAAAGAAAGATGGTGCTACAAATCAAGGCTTTCAATCTTTAGTAATTAATAATGGTTATGATATTTATTTTGTTTATTCTATGGGGTATAAAATAAAAGAGTTTGCAATGAAATATGCATCAGGATCAACTTTTTTAGAGATATCAGGAAAAGGATTGGGGGCAATGAATTTACTTGTACCATCCTTAGAAGAACAAGCAAAAATAGGTGATTTTTTTCAACAACTTGATGTTACCATTGCTCTTCATCAACGTGAATTAGACGCTTTAAATGAAACAAAAAATGCATTCCTGCAAAAGATGTTTGTTTAAGTGGATGGAGGGATAAACATGACTAAGATTGCTCATAATGAGGAACTGGCAGTGGAACATCGATTGATTGAAGTGCTCGGAGACGGGCATAATCAGTGGAATTATCGTCCGGACTTAAAGTCAGAAGAAGACCTTTGGAAGAACTTACGCAAAATCATTAGTCGCAATAATTTATCAGAAATAGGTGAACATCCCATTTCTGATAAAGAATTTGATGCGATTAAAACCGAATTACTCTCAAAGACACAGACACCCTTTGATGCTGCTAGATGGCTGAAGGGAGAGAACGGAATTGCCCGCATTACGATTGAACGTGAAGATGTCTCTCTGGGTTCAATGTCATTGGTGTTATATTCGAATCAGGACATTGGTGGCGGAATCTCTACATATGAAATCGTTCATCAGATTGCGAAAAAAAAGGTGAATGCTGATGGCCGTGATCGCCGATTTGATGTGACCCTCTTAATCAACGGATTACCCATTGTTCAGATTGAATTGAAACAGGTCAGTGCGAAGGACGGCGTATTTCAAGCCTATAATCAAATCAAGAAATACTCTGAGGAAGGAATGTTTCGTAATAACATCTTTTCTTCGCTTCAGCTGTTTGTCATTTCCAATGAACAGACGACGCGCTACTTTGCCAACGCGATGCCAAAAGACATGCATAAGAAATTTGTCTTTAGCTGGCGAACGACTGATAACCGAAAAGTTGAAAATCTGTACGAATTCGTCAAACAAGTCTTAAATATCCCCGATGCACATCGGTTAATTGCCAACTATACAATCGTTAGTGAAGATCAGGACAATAAAGCGTTAATGGTATTGCATCCGTATCAAATCCATGCGATCGAAGCACTCTTTACATCAGCGATGAAACACGAATCTGGGTTCGTATGGCATGCGACAGGTTCAGGAAAAACGCTCACAAGTTTTGTTTCGACGAAGTTACTAGCTCGTAAACCTGGTGTAGATCGCACCATTATGATTATTGACCGGAAAGACTTGGACAATCAGACGACAACTGAGTTCACCAAATTTGCCTCCGAGTTTAATACAGGTATTTCTTCCGGTACTGCTGAGTCAAATAGCTTAATTGTGGGTACAGAGAGTTCGAGAGTATTGAGTAAGAAGCTTTTATCTGAAAGCAATTCTAATACGGTGATTATTACGACTCGCCAGAAACTAGAATCTGCTTTGCGATTGGCTCAAAAGCAAGAGGAAAAGAACGGTTCTCAACGTTTTAAGAAATTGATCGGTCAACATATTGTATTTGTGGTAGATGAATGTCACCGAGCATTAAGCGCTGAAGGAATGGAAGCTATCAAAGGATTTTTTCCGAATTCAACATGGTTCGGATTCACGGGGACGCCGATATTCAACGAAAATAAAAAACAAGCGAAGGGTCAGTTAGCACGGACCACTCGTGACCAATATGGTGAAATTCTCCATACGTACACCATTAAAAATGCGTTAGAAGATGGTTCAGTTTTAGGATTCCAAGTTGAACACGAAGATACAATTGAATCAACTTCCTTATATAATTATATCTTTGGTCAGCTGCGTGAAAATGATAAATACGCAGATTGTAGTGATGATGATCTTAACGCAATGATCGATAAAATGGATGGGATTGAAAAAGAAACATATATTCCAAACGCTTCGTTTGAAAGAGATGAACATATCCAAAAGGTCATACATAAGATTTTTCGGCCAGATAACGCCTACACAAAATTTGATTTTGAAAATGGACGTCCACAAAAGTCAGCCATTTTAACAACAAGTTCAATCGATATGGCTAAGCGCTACTATAATGCGGTCAAAGAAATGACTAAAGATCCTGATTGGGTAGCAAATGAATTTGCGGGTCACCCCATTCGAAAAGGTCGCACAATTGAAGATCCTGATTTCCCTCGAATTGCGATCACCTATTCGTTACAGGAAAACGAAGAATCCTCAAAAGAGTCGCAAGACGAAATGAAGAAAATAATCAATGAGTACAACAGCTATTATGATACAGCTTGGTCGATTGAAGATATCGAACGATACAATGGAGATATCAATAACCGCCTGGCCCGTAAAAAAGCAGAATTCAAAGAGTTTGGGAAACATATCGATCTTGTTATTGTGGTAGATCGCTTATTGACTGGTTTTGATGCCCCTACCATCCAAACGTTATTTGTCGATCGGAACTTAAGCTATGCCAATTTAATTCAAGCGTTTTCTCGTACAAATCGAACCTATCCTGGTAAATCAAAGGGGTTGATTGTCACATTCCGAAAACCTTTGACAATGGAACGAAATGTCCAGGATGCGACGAAGTTATACTCGAATGAAAATGATGAATCAAAGCTGGTGTATCCGACGTATGATGAATCCCAAAAACGCTTTAAAAAGGCACACAAATCATTACAAAAGTTAGTGCCAAACCCTACTGATATTGATGAGCATTCACCACTTGAAAAACGGATTGAATTTGTAAAAACCTTTCAAGAGCTGAATAATGCGTTCGAAGCGTTAGTGACCTATGATGATTACAATGAGGAAATGGAGAAATCAAAGACCCTACAAGAACAGGTGAAGACCCTGGAAGATTATATTGGGGTGTACAACACGGTGAAGGGTTCACTAGTGGATGAAGGTGAAGATGGCACAAACCCCGATTTTTCTGGGATTGAGTTTTATGGAGAAAATGCCATTAAAATCTATGATATAGACTCTACTTATATTGACCGTCTATTAGAAACGTATTCAGCAAATAATCAGGGAATTCGTGACGAGATTGAAAAAGCTCTTCAAAAATTGAAGAAATCAGACATTGTTAAAGAGGTGTACAACACCATTTTAAATGGCATTGATAAGGAAGAAATAGATGTAAAAGAAGATATTTTTGCAGTAAAAAGGCGCTTCTTTACCCAAGCCTATAATAAAGCGATTGAAGACTTTACGAACACCTGGTTTGTGGAAGAAAATGAGCTGTACTCATCTGCAGTTCAATATGAGATCGGCACAGAGCCTATTCCGAACATTGGTGGGATCATCAATAGCAAGCAATTTGATAAGTATAAAGCCGTTCATCCAGATGCAAAACCATTAAAATACGGACCGGAAATGAAACGTCAGTGGAGAAAATTGTTAGATGAGGTTATTGTTCCTTTGAAAGACGAATTGAGATAAATAAAATATTAATTTATATAAAAGTCCAACTGTGAAGGCAGTTGGACTTTATTTTAACTGAAAGTTTGTATCATCTTTACCAGCTATGTTACTAAGCAAATCACTTTAAAACCTTTTTTAGAATAGAGGTTTATCCTTTTCCTATTAACTTAATATCAATTCCATTTCACAAGAACACAAACCCTTATCAGCGTCGAGGTAATACACACACAGCAATCCCCCACACCTTATGGTATGGGGGATTGGATCATTCTATGAGCAACTCTTTTAACTAATAAAGAAGCAGATATATTCCTGTAAAATTGTTTTAATTGTCTTTTTGGATAGTAATGGATAGTATCTGAATTTTCAGCCGTATTACTTCCGAGGGAATATGAGTTCGTGTTATGATGAATTTACAGAGTAATGGAAAAATGGGGGGGTATTTATTTGGGAACAAAATCACAGTTTAGGAAGCTTTTAAGCGATATTGAACCAAGTCAAACCACAAAAAGTGATGCAAGCACAGGTCATGAAAACCTAAGAAAGTACCTCAAAAATGATGAGATATTCAAAGGTTACCGTGAAACGGACTTCTTATCCGGTTCATACAAACGAAACACGGCTATCAGACCAAGGAAGAAAGATGGAGTTGTTTCTCGTCCAGATGTAGACATAATTGTGGTGACAAATCACACAAAAGACGATGAACAACAAGAGGTCATTGATTTACTGTTTGATACATTAAAGCCTAAATATTCAACTATTCGGAAACAAGCACGCTCGGTAGGAATTGAAACAAATAAAGTAGATATTGACGTGGTGCCGATTATTGCGCCCAATGGAATAAATGGCACCCTATATATTCCGGATCGTAAGAAAGAAGAATGGGTTGAGACTAATCCTCCCAAGCATACAGAATGGACAACAAAAGTAAACACGGATAGTGGAGGGCTATTTAAACCGCTGGTTAAATTGATGAAATGGTGGCGCAGGCAAAATCCTACTATTGCTAAGAAACCAAAGGGATTTGTAATTGAATGTATTGTAGCAGAATGCATGGATAAAGACGAAAAGCAGTATGACGAGTTATTTGTAGGGACCTTAGAAAAAATCGTAGAAAAGTATGTTTTTTATATTGGATTACGAACGGTGCCTCACATTGAAGATCCTGGGGTTCCCGGGAATTCGGTCATGAACGGTATTACTTTTGAAGCATTTGAAGGATTTTATTATAAAGCTAAATCCCATGCGGAAAAAGGAAGGACAGCAATCAATGAAACTGATAAAGAAAAGGCGCTTAAATTATGGCGAGAGATTTTCGGATCAAGATTTCCATCGACCGAAAGTGTAAACTCTTCTTCCCTGTTAAAAAATGCCGTAGAACCTTCTTTATCTTTTCCCGACCGCCCGGTAAAACCAAATAAACCTGGAGGGTTTGCTTAATGAAATTTTGGTTCTTATCGGACACAAGCCGTCTAATCAAGGAAAAGGATGAAATTGAAAAATTGCAGTCCACAGTAAAATGGTTAGAGGGAACAGAGTGGATTTTGGATGATGGATTAGCATTGATAGCCACAATAAAAGCCCATGGGAACATTTATGAAGTGAAGTTAACTTATCCACCCTTTTTTCCATGGACACCACCAATGGTAACACCCATGGAGGAAGGGGTGCATTGGTCGACTCACCAGTATGAAAATGGTTCCTTGTGTCTGGAATGGGGACCAGATAATTGGTATCGATCTGTTACTGGAGCGAATATGTTGGAAAGTACCTACCGTTTAATTTATAAAGAAAATCCTTTAGGGGAGACAGGGGGAAAGCATCTTGTTATTTCCAGGCACTTTTTAACAGAAGGACAAAATTTAAGAAACAAAACATTTAGGTTATATGTTGAACCTGAATTTTTGAACATCATATCAAATTTACAGGAAAAATATGTTGGGAACATCAAGTTTGCCTTTGTTTTTAGCAATCATAAAACAGTCGTTTTGCATGTGCTTGAATTAGAGGATATAGAAGGAGTTATTTGGAAAAACACTTCTTTACCGGATGATATTAAATCTAATTTTGAATCAACAGGCTTATTATTGAAGAGCGATTTATCGTCACCTGAAGTTGAGAAGTTAAATACGGTCAATCAATGGGAACAGCATTTTGATTCGGAATCAATCAATACTTTGTCAGAAGAAAAACTAATTATTGCAATGGATAATGACAATAGCCCCCATGTCCTAATGAGTAGTTCAAGCAAAGAAAAATTGCTCTCCATTCCTTTGGTAACGGAAGAGCCTAAAGAGAGACTTCCTAATCAATTTGTCGGCTTGAATGAAAAGAAGGTTGGGTTAGTCGGTTTGGGATCGTTAGGCAGTAAGATTGCGCAATCATTGGCGAGGACAGGAGTTCGAAAATTTTATTTAGTGGATGACGATGTCTTTTTACCAGGAAACTTGGTGCGTCATACTTTGGATTGGAAAGGTGTTGCTTCCCATAAAGTAGATGCAGTAGAAAATCAATTAATGAATATATCATCTGCTGTGGATGTAGAAGTTTCAAAAATTAATTTATCCGGTCAAGAAGCCACAACCTCATTAAATGCGGTACTGTCCAGGCTGGGTAATTGCGACTTGATTATAGATGCAACAGCCAATCCAAGAGTATTTAATTTCTTGTCATCCGTGGGGATTACCTATGGAAAGCCAATGGTTTGGGGAGAGGTTTTTGCTGGCGGAATTGGGGGATTAATTGCAAGAAGCCGACCAAAAGCTGATCCGGATGCACTAAAAATGAGAAAAGGCTTTAATGAATATACCATGCAGCTACCTGAATTTGAATTTAAGATCCGTGATTTGTATGTAACAGGAGACCAGGAGGGAGAAGTAATGGCAGCTTCAGATGCCGACGTTTCGATAATAGCTGGTCACCTTACTCGTTTTGCGTTGGATACTGTCTTTCAACCTGACCAATCCATATATCCCTATTCAATGTACTTAATAGGTTTATCAAATTCTTGGATATTCGAGGCGCCGTTTGATACACGCCCTATCCATTTCAGCCATCTACCAGATGAAACAGATGCAGTAGAAAATGAAGAAGAACGTAATAAATCCATTGATTTTATTACATCTTTACTGGAGAAAAGTGATGATTAAGCTTATCCTTCCTAAGGCAATTGAACAGGAATTAATGAAGGAGTTAATAGTAGCCGGGAGGCAGGAAATTGGAGGTGTGCTTTTAGGGGAACATGTAAGCGAAGGGTTATTCCGGATTAGTGATTTCACCATTCAACGATCAGGCGGTACCGTAGTTTCTTTTATTCGACAAATTCAACAGTCTTTAAAAAATCGTCTGACTGATTTTTTTATTAAAACAAAACATAACTACACCAAATTTAATTATTTAGGGGAATGGCATTCGCACCCCTCCTTCGAGTTAACGCCGAGTATAAGGGATAGGGAAAGTATGTGGGAAATCGTGAACGATCCTACTGTGGGAGCAAACTTCGTTATGCTTTTATTGGTAAAAAGAAATGAGGGGGAGGTTGAGGGGAATGTGTCAATCTTTATACCAGGAAACCCAATGATACAAGGGGAATTAATAAGAGAGGAGGCAGATTGAATGATGAAAAATGAAAATGGTAAGCAATCCCCCTCGTTGTTAGAAAAAGAATCTACAGGAGGCGATATTGCTTCCTCCGGTTTCGATTTTCAAGCGTACCTAATATTGTGCAAACTTCCACATTGGTTATCTTTTGATGGTTTTTCTTCTGTAATTTGGGAATCGGTAGGCGATATTGAAGCGAAATTTTTCGATCCTCAGAAAGGAGAAGTGATTGAGGCAATTGAAGCTAAGGACCACCGGATAACACCAAGAGAATTTTGGGAAGAAATCGATCGATTCAAAAATATGGACGAAGGTAGCCCGGGCACATACCGATGGTTCACCCTGTCCTGTACAGGGTTATCCGAAACGTTACATCCTTTGAAAAATGGATTGAGAAGGTTGCGGGATCCTTATCCGTTCTACAGTCACACTTCAGGTGTGTTTGAAAACTCTTATGAAGATTATAAAGAAAAGGTAAAAGGTTTAGGAAAAAGTGAAGAAATGGCTGAATTTCTTTTCCATAAGGTTTCCATTGATGATAAATGGGGATCGCTTAGTGAACAGGCAAAGGGTATATTTAATAACCAATTCACTCGATATCTCCCAGGATATGATTTAAGGGGAAGTGAACAAGAAAAAGTATTCGATGTGTTGCACAGACTTGTTCGGTCGCAAAAAAATAAACCGGTGTTCCGTCATCAATTAAAGCAAGCTATGCATTCAGTTATTGATGAAGATGCTTTACCAGATCAAAAAGTACATATTCATACAGAAATTAATAAATTGCCCGAAGAACCCAGAAAAATTAATTTTTTATGGGAATCCTTTTTTGGTGGTCAGGAAAGAGTTTATCCAAAGACAGCCATTTGGACAGAAGAGCTATACAATAACTTAGTTAAAACGAGAAATTGGATAGAAAAAAATCGCTCTTCAAAAAGGATTCATTTAACTGGGAATCGCAGACTATCTTCAGCTATGGCAATAGGATCTGTCTTTTCAGCTGTATCAGGATTTACTATTGAAGCAGAGCAAAGAGAAGGTATTTGGAGAACGGACGCACATCCAAATAACCAAACTCCAGGATGTGACTTTGCAGTTGATTTCGAAGAGGGTGTGGATAATAAACAGTTGATTGTTACAATAGGGATTACAAGAGACAGCATTGCCGATGAAGTTGCAGTTTATTTAGAAGGTGAACAGCAAAGCGATTCTTCAAAACTTCATTTGCATACAGAATCACCAATAACTACTGCAGAGCAGGCTAATCTGGTAGTAAACAAATTGAAAAAGGAAATTAAATCTGCAGTTACACAAGTGGATGCAGAGAAAGTCCATTTATTTTATGCCGGTCCGGCGCATTTAGCGCTCTTTTTAGGTCACCGATGGAACGGGATGCCATTGGTCCAGTGTTATGAATGGATAAATACAGGGCTGTATGTCCCCACATGCACTTTTTAATACAATCACCCTAACTCTAATTGCCCCGGTTTTAACTTCGTCTAAAACGGGGGATCGATTGTTTAGTAGTGTGTTCTATGATTAAAGCAAAAGAGAGTATGTCACACTCTTCACTTTAACTTCGTGTATAATATCAATTTTGCGAATACTCCACAAAATTTTTCTATTTAGTATAATTTAATCAAATGTTAGGATATAGTCTATTTTTGGGGTGTTGTATATTGGTTGGCAAAAACAACAATTGTACAAATATAAAATCTACATACAATTCTTTAGCAAGTATTCTTGGAGAAACTTTTACAGATGTAGGAGACTTTGTTGAGTTAAATACATCACGAATTTCATTTGATGAAAAAGATGGTTATTCAATATTTATTAGGCCCAAAATAAAAGATTAAAAAAATATTTTGGTGTACGAGTGTTGGACTTTGATAGTGTAACCATTTATCACTCATTACTTAATAATCAAAGTTATTACACTGAAGGGGTTTATATTTTACAAGGACTTGCCTTAAATACAGATAATTCGTTTAAAAGTTTTTTTAAAAAGTTCAATATTGAATTTGAAACATGTCCAAAAGGGGTTCCTTCTTAAAATACAAAGGGAAGAAGATTTCAACAACACTATGTTTGCTGAAAAGAAGGTGGCTTTTGTTTATCCTAGATCGATTTTTATGTAGAATTATTCATTGCTAAATAATGATCAACGAAAAGTCTCAAACAGAAGAAGGGATTTTTCATTTTTACGCCCATCATATAATTGATTATGATCCCTAAATTATAATGAACTTTATACAGTGTATGGTCTAGTTATCCTGCTAGGGTAAACTATCGAAGAAACTCTTCTCTGATAACACACGTTTGAGGAATATGTGGAAATTTAACTCTGTAGTTAAACCGAGACAACAATAAAGTGCTGCGCCTCATTGCGGGCTCTACATCATTGAAGTTAAAATAGAAATAAACGACAATCCAGTGATCAAAGTAATCGAGCCGCTCTCATCAATAATGAACCTCTTACTCACTTTCTCTAAAAATTCGAGAAGCATCAAGAAGAAGGGGTCAGGTACGTACCTGACCCCTTCTTCATTTTATAACGGGGGCAAATCAAGCTTCCCTTCA
>ERZ1089244.143-NODE-143-length-12371-cov-39.870494_pt1 | contig 12371 bp, 10 predicted proteins | sample MGYA00383550_ERZ1089244 | MGnify/ENA primary metagenome ERZ1089244 (study PRJEB34543, sample SAMEA5968661) | marine metagenome | biome: water | collected 2014-06-21 | depth 0 m | study: Ocean Sampling Day (OSD) data from North Adriatic Sea
ACCGTGATGGTGACAATGCGCCAATGGCTTATGTAGAATTGGTTGATCGCGACTAGTTTTACATCTAAGACATATTTCATAAAAAAGCTCCAATGCAATTGGAGCTTTTTTTTGTCTTAAATTTGACTAAATATACTAGTAGTTGTTTAAAGCAATAATTAGCTGTTTAGAGTAATAACGAATCGACATTGGCCGCACCTTGTCTGATAATTTCAGGAACGCTACTTGTCATATCAACGATAGTAGTAAGCTTGGTTGTCTTTATACCTGCATTGATGAGACCGTCGATTTGATTACCTAGTAAGTCTTCAATCTCAAATGGGTCATCCAAAATATCGTCTTGATTAGGCAAAATCAGTGAGCTGGTCAAGATAGGTTCATCCATCGCTTCTAATAATGCTTGAGCAATAGGGTTGCTAGGTACACGAATACCAATGGTCTTTTTCTTTGCATGCGCTAGTTTTTTTGGTACATCCTTTGTCGCCGTCAAAATAAAGGTAATTGGGGCAGGGGTGTGGGCTTTCAGTTGTTTAAATTGCACATTATCAACTGTTGCATAATTGGCAATTTCGCTCAGGTCGCGGCACAGTAGCGTAAATTGATGCTTATCATCGAGTTCACGGATTTGCTTAAGTTTAGCTAGGGCATCCTTTGCACCCAAACGGCAACCAAAAGCGTAACTGGTATCCGTTGGGTAAATAATCAACTGATCTCTGCGTAATAGGTCAGCGGCTTGCTCAATGAGACGTGGCTGCGGATTATCGGGGTGAATATAGAAGACTTCCATAATGGTTCCTTATTTTATAATTATTGGTTTTTAATTGAGACAAATTTTTCATTAATTAGATGTGTTTCAATCATTAGTTATATTAGAAAAACTATTCTAGAACTAAAGCAGATCGATATCTTCAAAATACTACTTCAGTTATTAGTATAGCTTAAAGCAGATATAAGTTTAGTGGCAAGGCGTTACCAACCGTAGAAAATCGTTAATAAGTAGGAATGCTTAGTAATTTGAATTAAGCGCTAGTTTCAGATGAAGAAATGCAAGCGTTAAGTAACGCAGTCAGTAAAGTCTGAGCGTCACGCGGCAGAGTATTAGGTTTGGCTATATAGCTTTGGACTTGCTGATAGACATCAATAGCAAAGGTGCTACTACTGGTGTCGAAGTCGGCAAATAAGTTATCTTGTGAGACTTGGAAATTTCGCCCACACGCCAAGGTAAATAGACACTCTAATGCTTGAGGTTTGATTTCTACACGCTCAAATGCTTGCTGCTGCGCCGCTGATCGTCCATCAGGTGCATACCAATAGCCAAAGTCAGATAGTTGTCTACGAGCGTTACCAGCCACGCACCAATGACTCAGCTCTAGTAAACTCTTAACTATAAATGTACATTACTAAGTTATTGATTGATAAAGAAGTAATTGTAATGATGTAAAATCAGCTTCTTGATAAAAAAATGTACAATATTCCTCATAAAAGGAGATATTGTACATTAAGTGAGTCATTGGAATTATCACTTTTCAAAGCACTAAGAAGCTTATATTAGCCGTGTATATACAATCGAGACATATCAATATTTTATTTTTGATGAATAGATCGGGACTTTTTGTTGGTTCTTCTCTTAGTAGATATTCTTTGTTTTTTCAATAAAATTGGGAAGGCTAGAATATTTACTATAGTTATCATCGGCTGAATAGTAGCCTGATGAATATACTTCACATGACTGCTTTGAAATTTTAAAATTAAGTAAGTATGAATTTGCAATATGTAGTTAATAAACTAATTATCCCTTAACGTAGAAAAATCTGTATGCATTAATGTTTCTAAAGCTATTCTAGCCGTAGGAGGAGGATTCGTAATCATCTCTTGATAATTAACTTCTAAGTTTTTTAGAAACACCTCTGATATCGGTCGACCTGAAAAATCATCAAAGCTAGGTGAAAAATGTATACCTATAGCTTCACACATAGCCTTTTCTAAGCCTTGAGGTCTTGCTTCAACCAATTGAAATAGCTCTTGCTCTTCACTTGTTCTACCACATTCAGTATACCAGTAACCATAGTCATCTAATTTGCGTCGTTTTTGCCCTGCCAAACAGTAATGAGCAATTTCATGTAATAGGCTTCTTGGGTAGTTTTCTTTAAAAAAGATCTTCGCATTTGTATCTGCTTTTGGCGCTTCATAGTAGGGTTCATCTACTCCACCAATTATGGTTAGAGTAGGAAAAAGATGTTCAAATAAAATTTTTAGTTTGTTACACAAATGATCGTCATTCATAGGAATACTTTTAAGGCATCTTAATAGCCGTAATATGAGAAATAAAGCTTTAGAGAGGCTTTATTCATAGATTGTATTTGAGCTAAACAGGAACAAGATTAAGCTATTTATTAGATCTTTTCACTAATCTTATATGTGGAGAATCTGCTAACTCTCTTTGAAGTTCAAAATTCTGTCTTAGAATGTTAAGATAATCTTGCATTATAATGTCATATTCTTCTTTTATCATGTCGTATTTCAAATTAGCTTTGATTTTGAGCTCTTTTTCATGTTTTAACTTAGTAGAAGTATTAGGTTTTTCTTGAGCACGATTTTTGCGTTCTTCTTCCGCTTTTGTTATTGCTTCGCAAAGTTCTGGATATCTCTCATTACGGACATACCCTTTTCCTTTACCTGCCTCTCTACCTACAGCGTCTCTAGTAAACTTAAACCGTGATGACTTTGTATTGACAATTTTGGCTGTACCATCTTGTAGACGATTCAAAGCATCCCAATAAGCCTGTTCTGCCTGGCTAGTTTTCATGTTATTTCTCTTGATTTACTTCTAATACTGAAAGAAGACTGTCTATTTTTTTAATACTCACTTCGTATTCATGATGAACACGCTTTGGAATATCTAAAGTGAGTTGAGACTTATAAAAATCTTTAGTTTGTAGCAAAATACTTTTGGATTCTGGTGAAAACACCGCATTTTCACAGCTAATACAAGCAGATGCCAATACACCAGCACCTTTATCACAAGGTTTAATAGACATACATCCGCCAACTAAAGTAGATCGATAACGAATTTTGCCATTTTTGACTGCTTTCTTAGTACTATTTCTATTATCTAAGAACTTAGGAAGCTTATTCTCTACTTTTCTTTTTTGTAGATTTTTACCAGCTGCACCAGTTAGTGTCACCCTGCTATCTAACAATTCATGCAAATTATCTGACTCTACTCTTGCTTGGGCCTCCTGCCATTCCTTTTGCATAGCTTTGACTTCAGGGCCGTTGCCTAAAATATTTATCGCTCTAGAGTTTGAGTCCGTGTAATAGACTGTCATCATCATGCTTATATGTTTTAGCTGGGATTTAAGAGTAGGATATGAAACATAACCACTAGAAGCAGCATACACGGCTAAGGAGCGTCTAAACTGATGAAAGCCTAAAGGCCAAGGCTTACCTAATTTAATATTATTAGATATTTCATCGCCGTATAAAAATTGACTGACTTCCTTTAAGTCTTGTTCTGAAATTAATAAGTGCTCTGATGACATTATTTTTTGAATGAGGTTGCTATTTAAGGCAGTTGTTGCATAATCAAAATGCGGATGAGGCTTTCCAGATTTCCCATTTTCAATTGAAAAAAACAACGGTAACTTACTCTCATCTTCTGCCACCTGACTCTTATTAGCAGACCAGTTCAAAGCTCCTTGAGTGATAAATTTAGCTGCTTCAAAAGCTTCTTCAACAATTGAACCTGTTACCCATTTTGTAAATCTTGGTACTCCATTACTTTCCAATTTTGTTGTAGTTGACCATACTACAGGTATATTCCCAGTATCGGAATGAATATGTCTTAGCCCGTTGAAAGGGATAGATAGTAATTCATTTTTACGCATACCTGTAAACGCAGCTATAACAAAAGCGCTTTTCATCTGTATTTGACCTAAGCTGATTGTTAAACTTAACCAATTAGCATTCTTGATGATGTTTAAATCTGTTAATTCTGCTAAAATCTTAGTTAGCTTTGTATCTGTCTTCAAAGCAGTTTGCCAATAAAATCTGATTAAGCTTTTTTGTGATTTAGTAAGCTTACTCATAGGTACACTCTGATCTAATCTTAATGCTTCATCTCTTACTTTAGTACGTGCAGAAAAAACATATGAGATCTGCTCAGCGTGCTTATTAAAAACCTGCAAACTTTCAATGGTATCTTTTAGCAGGTTCTGATAAATACGTGAAGGAATGATCATGGTTTGAAGACTTTGAGAAGTCTCAGGGAAAGATTTTCTAGTCTTTCTTAGTTTGCTTGAAAATTCTTTTGAAGGTTGCATGTTACACCAAAAATTACTTTGATTTAAAACAGATGCTGTATCAATAAATCTTTGTATCTTGCCTAAATGCAAACCTATTTGTTTCTCCGTCGAACTATTAGTTACTAGGAAGTCGATTGCACTACTGTCAGTAAATATATTATTAAAGTCAATATTATTGTTTACACAGTAACTAATTAGGAAGGATATAGCGACTATATCACTATTCAATTTTGACATAGAACATCCATTCATCTCACAATTCCAATTGAGAGTAAATACCTTCAAAAACTTAACTGCTGATTTGAATTTTTTGCCGTCGGTATTAATAGATGAGGATAGGTTCCGAATTTTAGTTCTAAAATTAATAGTTCTATGTGAATTGCTAGTAGCACTATAGTCCCAAATATCATCAGAGAATAATGATAAAGCATCTCCACTCTTGGAAAGCGTTACAATCAAACCAGATGATGGGTTTTCGATTAGGTCTTTAGATATTGGTTGTATCTCTTTAACGAGGGGTTCACGCATCATTGTCTTGGTCATAAACTTAAGCTTTTTCTGTTAGATTCTGAGGCTACAGTGAGAAAATTTATATGCTCATCCCAATACTCATTATAAATTTGCATTTTTATTTTTTGTTCAGCATCATCAACGAGTTCAATTACTCTATTATCTTTTCCTTTAAGAATATTGATAATCTCGTCAATTCTAAATAGTGATGGTTCTATAGAGAGAAGATGATATTCAGGATCATCACGAATCATAGAAGACTTTAGTAGAGCCTCCTTCAAACTTAATAGTTTATGTATATCTTCAAAATCTATATGAATTGCAAAAAATTCACAGAACAAACAACTTTCAAATGTAGCACAGGAAGGGTTGGGGGCTTCATTATTAAAGCCCAATGCCTTAACAGGATCATTATCTGATAGGTTAGAACAAGATCCTGCTGGTATTTTCTCCGTATCATAGTTAGTTGAAGTCTTGATAGATATAGTTTGTTCATTAGTTCGATTAGACCTAAGAACTGCGGTAATCATTTTTTCGTGATAATGATTCATCTCTATTGCTTGAGACTCAATATCGATCGAAGTGTAAGATTTAGCTACTGTAGTTAAAGAGTTATTCAACTTCCTAGCTACTAATGACAAATTTCCTTTAGAATGTTTTATGTAGTATTCCGCACATAGGTTTCTAATGTCTCTAGCAGTAACCCTTTTAACCCCTTTAAAAAGTGGAGTATTGTCGTCAATAGAACTGACAGAGCTACGTGCAAAACGCTTTAATTGACGATGTTCTCCAATACGCATAAACAAGTATTCTTGACAGTCTCCAGGAAGATGAAGGTTATCAACCCACTCTCTAAGTTTCAAATACTGTATGAGATAACGTTTTAAGTGAGAAGGAGCGGAAAATTCAATCTGTCTACCTGCTCGATATTTATGTTTTTTAGCAAAAGTTGATAAGCCAAGGTTTTCCAAATTTAAATCAGATATTTTCAAATCAAGTGTGGGTTGTATATTAGCAGCAGTGAAAGAAAGGTAAATGTAATAAAAGCAATATGTACATAGGTTATAAGCATAAATTTTTCTAGAGTCTAAATTCTCATTGATCCATGTATTTCTGTTGTTTATTAATGTGTTTTTATAGAAATCTTTCTTAGTATGCTCACAATTATAATAATTTGATAAAGCATTTTTTACCTCATTAAAGGGTAAGGGTTCACCACTATTGTAGAAGCAATTAGGTAGTTTCTTTATGCCATATTTTCTAGTTGAATCCCAATAATAATCATTACTTGATGATTTTGCTAAAGTAATAGGTATAGGGTAGATTTTATTTAATATGGCGTATGAGAATTCATTAAAGTATGTAATGCAGGTTTGTAAGAAGTTTTTGAAGTCTTCTAATGAGGAGTCTCTTTCTTTACTGTTATGCCCCATATGACGATGCTTGGGAATAATACTAAGTATATCGATATCAGATAAGTTATAAGCGATTTTTATGAAATCTCTTGCAGTATTTAGCTTGTCATAAAGAGTTGTAGTGCTTATAGATTTTGCACCACTTAAACGCGCCTTTTGATAGAGATTAATTTGATAATATTTATAATTAGATGCTAAATCATCTAAAGTAAGAGGCTTAGAGCCTTCAAAATCACAAAAATCAAAAAAATATCTTAAATTATGAAGGTAACCTCGCACCGTTTCATCTCTCAACCCTTTTTGAAGGATTTCCCTAAGGTACCTTCTCAACCATTCTACACGTTCTATAGACAATGTTGATTCATCAACTAGGCCCGTAATATAGCTCTTAGTTTTATCTCGGGAATGACCAGAATCGTTCTCTCTATTGGTATAGCAGACTCTACCAATATCGACTTTAAAGGACACACCATCAGCTCTTGAACCTACAATTACTGTGTATTGAGGATCAACGATATCTTCTATTTGCTTAGTGCTTATCTCAATAAGCTGCCTGTCATTGAAAGAATTAGACATTATATTCGCCCTTATCAAATGTTACGCCGAACGTATCTTGTATATCATTGAATTCTTTTACTTCCGAGTCGAATTTTAGATAGGCCTCAGTGGTTGTTAGGCTTCTATGGTTTAACCTTTGTCTGACATGATCAAATATCTTAGAATCAGGGTATTCCTTAGCTCTAAGGTTTCTTACGATATTCATCCCATAGGTAGCACGCAAATCATGGAATGAAAAATTTTGAAGACTTGGTTCAAATTTTTGAACCTTGGAAATGAATTTTTTTAATTCATTTCTTAAAGATTGGCCGTTTTTAGGTACCATAACGGGCGCTTCAGTGTTCCAAACTGGTTTAGGGTTGTTACGATTACGATCTATAATTTCTCTTTCAGCAGTTAAATAGGGGTTTCCAGTTCGAGTTAAAAACACATAGTTATCGTCAGTATTTGCATAAAAGCTGTTTATATTTTGTCTTCTATGTTCCGCTCTTTCGCAATCTATATATGTTGCTAAATGATCAATTAGGTTACGTGAAAACATTAAGCGGTTTAGTCGCCCACCCTTTGAATCTGTTCTGTATTTATATCCAGTATTTATCACGGCATAATTTGAATCAGCATTTTGTTCTAAGTAGTGGAGAGCAGTTTTGATACAAGCAATAGAGAGAGTGCATACGCTTTGTTGTCTAGCTCCTGTTCCGAGAGCTATTCTTATCATTAGCTCTAACTCTATTGACGCATAGTTTTTATCAAATGCCCTGAAAATAATTTCTTGTTCTTCAGAGCTTAAAGGACGCAGACTGCCTCCATCTCTCAACTTACCTAGTGATGGTAAGGGTTTTCTGCTGCTTCTTAGCTTGAGATCATTTGTAATAACACTAATATTCCTCATTATTCCTACATTATTATGAATAGGTATAGAAACCTTCCTTTCTCTAAAGGGCTTATTCTCTATATCAGACTGAGATACGAATGATTGATGCTGTATATAATTATAGAAATGAGCAACAGAGGACAGAATGTTATTAATGTATTGAGAGCTAAAGTCGTGCTGTTCTATTACAGCCTGTAAAAAAGCTTTGAATTTGCGAGGAACTCTTTGCTGATACTGGGTAGGTAAGTCTAAAAAGTGTTGGTTACTATGTTCTAGGTACTGTAGATAGTATTTTAGGTGGATAGCTCTTGCGGATAACGTTTTCATATTTGAAAGCGCAGGAGTGTCTAGTTGTCCCATGAGATATAGGTTACCTATTTTCCAAGGTAAACCATCTGATTGAATGATAACAGGCATTCTGAAGTGATAATCTGAGTTAGCTAAAGAGCTAAAAGTGTAATCGTAATCATTAGCCTGAGCAGTCTTTGACCAATTTGCATTCTGCAATCTAAACCGTCTTAGATAAATTACTTTTGCATTAGAGTCAAAAAGGTCTTTAAGAGAAGGTTTCATCTCTTTTCTAGTTCACTGAGTTCTTTGGCTTTAAACATAAGCTTTTCTATATATTGAGATAACGAATGGAACTGGTTCTTTGCATCATTTATGGCAAAATTCTTAAGTTCTTTAGGTACCCGGACGTTCATCTGAACCTTCTGATTTGACATGTATTTACCTCTTTAGGGTTTGTTACATAATATGATAGCATTATGCTATCATTGCCGCAAGTTCCTTATGGTAATATTATTTGTTTTAAATTCAATATTCTATTTGGGCTTTAAAATGTCAAAAAATGTGCAGTTTAATTTAAGAATTCCTACTGAATTGAAAGCCCTGATCTCCGATGCCTCAAAAGTTAGTGGACGTTCAATTAATGCCGAGGCACAGTATCGACTAGAAAAATCTTTTGAAGGTCAAGAAGGAAGTTATATCGAAGCTATCGACGATTTAAAGAGTTTTTTTGATGCTCATTTACGTAGCGATCGCTTAAATCTACTATCTGGCAAACTAAATTTCCTCTTGAGTGAAGCTAAGGCAACTGATAGTTTTCATACCCCAAGTATTTCTAGAGTTGCTGAGGCCCTGGGATACAATAGTGTGGGCGTTACTGAGGATTGGTTTGAAGGGCGAAAAGAGCCATCGTTTAACGAATTAGAAAAATTAGCCACATACTTTGGATGCCAAAAGAATTGGCTCGTTCATGATGAAGGAAGGCCTTTCGCAAAAGAAACATTTGAGTTTGGTTATGATATTGAAGAGAATGCTAGAAGCTTATTAAAAGGTAATAATGAAGATGAGGTTAAGTTGGTCTGGTTTGCTCGGAACAATACTGAAAACGGTGAACTAGTTATTATCAAGCATTACGATAGTTGGCATGGTTTGGTTCTAGACTCTCGTGTGCATGTCAGTGACAAAGTAGGTATAGGTGGCTCTGAAGACAGAGCGCTCCTATCCTTAACATTAAAGTATCTTTGTAAGTACCATATCTCAAAGATCAGAGGAGCAATAGTTTCAGAACCAGACTTTAACGAATTAATTTGGGCCAAACAAAATCCGATCAAAGTAATTGATAAGTATCGTCACAATTCTTGGATTGAAGATATTTGGGATAGGTCAATGTATTCAAAGAAAGCTAATAGTTACTGGAAAGGATGGAGTGAGATGTGCATGTCTAATGAACTTTATATTAGTGGACATGAGATTTTATCTAAAATATCTATAAAGTAATTTGAGATAAAATAAGTATGCCATACTAGGGCGTGTCATCAATTAGCATAGATATTTCAGAATAAGCTATACTTAGATCGTATTTAGGAATTTGAGCTCAATGACTATGACAAGACGACATGCCCTACGTGATGACCAATGGGAGAGAATTAAAGACATTCTACCTGGTAAACCAAGTGACGTTGGTGTTACTGCAAAGGATAACCGCTTGTTCGTAGAAGCGGTTCTGTACCGTTACAAGACCGGCATACCTTGGCGTGACCTACCTGAACGCTTTGGCGACTTCAGAGTGATTCATACTCGTTTTAGTCGCTGGTCAAAAAAAGGCGTATGGGAGCAGGTTTTTAATCAACTCTCTGAACAATCCGATGACGAATATGCCATGCTAGATGCCACGATTGTTAAAGCCCACCAGCACAGTGCTGGAAAAAAAGGGATCAAGCCATTGGACGCAGCAAAGGTGGACTGACAACTAAAATACATACTCGAACAGATGCATTAGGCAATCCTACTGGCTTTTATCTAACAGGTGGGGCAGCTCATGACCTGTGTGGCTCAGATGAATTGCTTGATGTCAGTATTAGCCAAACGTGGCTTGCCGATAAAGCTTACGATGCTGATGCCCGCGTTATTGAACCGATTAAAGCAGTGCAAGGTAATGCAGTTATACCATCTAAGTGTCATCGGCTGCAGCCAAGAGACTTCGATAAAGAGCTTTATAAAGCGAGGCACCTAATAGAGAACTTCTTTGCCAAGATTAAGCAGTATCGTGCGATTGCCACTCGCTATGATAAGTTAGCCAGTCATTTCCTTAGTGCCATTCACTTAGTTTCTTGTGTCGTTTGGCTTAATTGATGACACGCCCTAAAGAAAATCAATAAATATGGACGTGCAAGGTAGCCATTACTCGTGGTAATGCGCCTTTAGCAATGTTGCTTTATTGTAATGAAAATAAGGGCACTATACTAGCGTTATTGCGAGCAAATACTGATGTAAATAATAAGGTAAGTAGTAATAAATAATGCTAAACCAAGGATTTAGCGTCTATGTTAAAAAGGCTATTTAGTAAGATTGAAAAAGACAACGTCCTATTATCAAAGGACGTTGTCTTTTTAATGGGTAGAAATGATGTGGAATTTATCTACATTTAAACGATTAATTTAGCGCGGTTAAGGTTTGCTCAAACGCTGCGCGCCCGATTTCACCCACTTGCTGATTGACCAATTGCCCGTCTTGATAATACAGCAATGCTGGCGGACCAAATAGTTTATAACGCGCTAAGATTGCTTTTGAATCAGCCGTAGTCTCCGTGATATCAAGTCTGACCAATTGCCAATCTTGCATTTGCGCAGGGCGATTATGAAATAAGTTTTTCTCCATAATCCGGCATGCAATACACCATTCGGCGGTGACATCGACCAGCACTTTAGGATTGGCGGCGACAATGGCATCTAACTCAGCAAGCGTAGTAACAGTTTTATCTGTTGCATTACTCATGGCTGGTTGATCAGCAGTCGTCTGCATCACCGGCGCGGCGCTTAATGACGCGAGCGGATGCAAGCTGTCGTCATTGCCCAATGCGGCGCCGACGATTAAACACGTCGCCCAAATACCAGCGATTAAGCCTAGCGCTTGGGTCAGCATCCGACCTTTGCCTAGCCAGCTCCACGCCCACATCGCCACGACCATAAACCACAGCGCCCAAACCATCAGCATCACAGGCGAGATAAAGACGCGTTCAATTAATAACAATGCCACGGCAAAAAGCAACAAAGCAAAGCCCTGCTTGACCCAATTCATCCACTCGCCTGCTTTTGGCATGATTTTACCTTGGGTCGCGCCAATTAAGATAAGCGGCGCCGATAAACCAAAACCGAGCATAAATAAAGCGGCAAAGCCAAGGAGCGGACTTCCAATCGTTGATACAGCAAGCAGCGCCCCAAATAAGGGTGCCGAAACGCATGGCGATACCACGAGCGCCGATAAGAATCCCGCAATTAAACTGCCACCCGTACTACCAAGTTTGCTATCCCCCGCTTGGCTTAGACCCTGCATTTTACTACTGATAAATCTCGGCAGACGAATGCTAAATACGCCCAACATATAAAGGGCTAATAAGACAAAAACGATGGCAAACCCAATTAAAATAATCGGATTTTGTAGCCAACCGATAATGCCTAACGATTCGCCAAATACCGCAATGACCGCGCCTAAAATACCATAAGCGATGGCAACACCAATAGCGTAGCTGGTCGTTAAAATAACACCGCGTTTTACCGTTGGATTGTCTTCACGCGCGACGATATTGGCAACAATCGGTAGCATCGGTAACACGCATGGCGTCAATGCCAAGACCAACCCTGCCAAGAACAATAACACCAATGCCAACCACGGATGCGAAGCTAAGCCAAAAGGGTCACTATTAATGGCGTTATCAACGACAACGGTATTGTTTGTTGCAGTTGTAGCGCTATCGTTTGCTGGCATATTACTTGTGACATTGTCGCCTACAACTTCTTCATCGGCACCAGAGATGGTATTGCTAGTACCAAGCTCTGCATCTAATGCTTCATCATCTAACAAAGCGTAATCAATCACCTCGTCATCTGGCGTAGTTTGCTCTGTAGCAAGACGATCAGTATCAGTCGCCTCTGTAGATGCTTGCGCAGTTTCTGCATTGCTGTTATTGCTCGCAGAAACTGTAGCAGTGCTACTTGAACTATTGGCTGCCGATTGTGACGCAGCAATTTTGACCGTGGTTTTTATTTTCTCCGGTGGATAACAAAGTCCTGCTTTGGCACAGCCTTGCCAACCTATCGTTACAGCGGCATTATTTATCGCCTTGCCATTACTACTGCTCAAAACGGTGCTAGCAACCATATTGGCTTGGTCAAAGACCAATACTTGACCAAAGGTCGGATCATC
>ERZ1089244.144-NODE-144-length-12360-cov-5.756684_pt1 | contig 12360 bp, 13 predicted proteins | sample MGYA00383550_ERZ1089244 | MGnify/ENA primary metagenome ERZ1089244 (study PRJEB34543, sample SAMEA5968661) | marine metagenome | biome: water | collected 2014-06-21 | depth 0 m | study: Ocean Sampling Day (OSD) data from North Adriatic Sea
CTGTTTTTCGATCAAGATACGCAAAATACCAATGGCCGAGCGGCGCAGACTAAACATGGCTCTGTTGTTGTTCACGACAAGCTCCGGGCTTTATATCTACGGCCTGTTTCTCTTCAGCGTGCACATGCTGGCGCACATGATCCTCAGCATGGCGATTCCTCTCCTGCTGGTGTTAGGAACTCCTGTGACGCTGGCCGCTCGCGCCATCGAGCCGCGAAAAGATGGCTCGAGGGGAGCCAGAGAGTGGATATTGGGGGCAGTGAATTCCCGGTATCTAAAAGTCCTTGGACACCCGCTTGTCGCAGCACCACTGTTTGGCCTGTCGCTCATTGTCTTTTACTACTCGCCGCTTTTTGCCTGGGCCCTCGAGGACCATCTGGGTCACGTCTGGATGACGGCGCATTTCTTGTTGACGGGATATTTGTTCAACCTGGTGCTTCTCGACGCTGATCCCCATCCGCACCGGCCGCGATATCCGCTACGACTGGTGGTGGTCCTGGCGACGATGGCCTTTCACGCGTTCTTTGGTTTGGGCTTGATTCTGGGGGGCGATCTGCTGGTTCCAGAATGGTTCGGCGCCACCGGACGGGAGTGGGGTCTTGCTCCGCTTGCCGATCAGCAGCAAGGAGGAGAGATCGCCTGGGGGCTTGGTGAATTCCCGACGATTTTGCTCGCCATTTTGATTACGTGGGCGTGGAGTAAAAGCGACGAGCGGGAGCAAAAACGACGAGACCGACACGCAGACCGCAGTGATGACGAGGAGCTTGCTGCCTACAACGCGATGCTGCAGGAGCGGGCTGAGGCCGATAAACGGGCAGGACTTACTCGATCCTGAGGGCCGGGGAATCAGAATCCAGGTCGGTGACCTCACCAGAGAGAGAAAACGACACGGATTCTTCATAGACCCGGAGAGACCCGTCGAAAAGCGACTGCAGAGTCACCGACACACTGGCTTCGCCATCGAGCGCGCGAACAATCCAGGCGTCAGCGACGGGACTCTCGACGAGTGACAGGGCAGGAAGAGAGTCAATCGTCCAGACCGGAAGGTCCCACACCCGATCGACGACTTGGACCCCGAAGGGACACGACGACGGTTGCAAGACTTGCCGCGAGGCGCATTCGACCAGGTATTCACTAATGGCTTGGTTGATCTCCTCCACGAGGGCATCTGTCGGGGCCACGTCCATAGCGACGGTCCACTCAGACCCTGGTTCATCGAGCGTGGTGGTGTAGCTCGGGGCTTCGAGCCACTGACTGGCCGCTTGCAGGTCGTATACGCCGGGGACAAGAACCACGGTGGTGGACGAGCCCGGGCGAGGCAAGTCGTTGAGTGCCAGCTGGTCAAGCCCGTCCACAGACGCTGTGACGGTGGCTGTGGGGGGAAGAGAAAAACTCCAGCGATGAAAAAGGCCCCAGGCAGGGGGCTGCTGGTCGAGGGTGAACACTGTTCGCTCTGATTCGCCGGCTAGCTGGTAGTCCGCCTGCACGAGGACCGTGGACTCGCCCACTTCCTGGAGACCAGAAATCTGGATGGACTGAGGAGTGTGTTCGGCGCGAGGGGACACCGGCGGAATGGCGTCCAGACCGGCCAGCGCCACCGCCCGTCCGGTGTCACCAGTGCCCAGCGCACCCAAATAGTCCTCGACGAGAGTGGTCGGTGAATACACGGTGGCGTTTAACCAGGCCACGCCCCCAAACCACAACGCAACGACGCCGGCAGCAAGGGCTGTCCAACCAATGACCAGGCGCCTCATGTTCCTAAGTGTAGGAAGGGCAGGGCAGGTACCCTGGGCACTGCACACCTGGTAGGAGGGTTGCCGCATCGAATCTGACCAGGCACTGTCGCTCATCGACGACAGTTTTGATCACGTCTTTGTGACCGGCCCTGCCGGGACAGGCAAAACAACGCTGCTCCAGCATTTTGTCGAGACCACGGAGAAAACTGTTGTGGTGGCCGCCCCGACCGGGGTGGCGGCGCTCGCCGTGGGGGGACAAACCCTGCACTCTCTCCTGCGTCTGCCACTGGGGCTTATTGGCGACGCGGATCTTGGCTATTGCCCGCGAGAAACCCTTCAGATGTTGCGTGCGATAGATGTGTTGGTCATTGACGAGGTGTCTATGGTCAGCGCCGATGTCATGGACGCGATTGATAAGCGGCTTCGACAGGCAAAAAAGCGCGGGACGATTCCCTTCGGCGGCGTCCAACTGGTCATGTTTGGCGACCTGTATCAATTGGCGCCGGTGGTGAGTGGGAAAACAGAGCGCGAGTTCTACACCGACCGCTACGCCTCACCGTGGTTTTTTGATGCGAGCGTCTGGAAACACACCACTCTCCGAACGGTCGTGCTGGAGACGGTATATCGCCAGAAAGACCCCGAGTTCCAACGGGTCCTACACGCCCTCCGAGACGGCACCATCGATGCGGATACCGGCCGGATGTTGAACGAACGAGGCGCGATCCCGCCAGACGACCCAGACATCATCACCCTCGCCACCACGAATGCCACCGTGCGGAGCATCAACCAGTCCCGGTTGGAATCGTTGGCAGGCGATGTCCAGATCGCGCTCGCCGAAATCGAGGGTGAGTTTGGCACCTCGTCGCAATATCCAGCGGATGACGAGTTGGCTCTGAAGCTCGGTGCGCAAGTCATGTTCCTGCGCAACGACACTGCTGCTGACGGTCCGCGCTGGGTGAACGGAACGATTGGTGTGGTGACCGATATCGGCGACACCGTCGAGGTTGATATTGACGGTGAACGTGTCGAGGTGGAGCCGGTGACGTGGGAAAAGGTGCGCTACGACTACGACGCGGGTACCAAACAGATTTCGTCGGAAGTCATTGCGCAGTTCACCCAATTTCCGCTGCGGCTCGCCTGGGCGGTCACTATCCATAAAGCCCAGGGGAAGACGTTGGACGAGGCCATGATTGACCTTGGCCCCCGTGCCTTTGCGGCGGGTCAGACCTATGTCGCGTTTTCGCGGCTCACCAGCTTGGATGGTCTGCACTTAGCCAGACCATTGAAGCCCTCAGACATCATCGTCGACCAAGACGTGAAGAGGTTTTTTGAGACAGCAACGAACGACGCAGGAGCGTTGTGGTGAGTGGAGCGAGTGACGGGAATCGAACCCGCGCCGTCAGCTTGGGAAGCTGAAGTTCTACCATTGAACTACACTCGCCAGTCCAGCTCGGGCTGGGGGATGTCAGTCTACTAGGCTGTTTTCGTGCTTCTTTCGGACCGCGACATACGTCACGAGGTGGACAGTAAGCGCATCCAGCTGGACCCATGGGATGAGACCATGGTGCAGCCCTCGAGCGTTGATGTGCGCTTAGATCGCTTCTTTCGACTCTTTGATAACCACAAATATCAACACATTGATCCGGCCACGGACCAGCCGGATCTCACTCGCCTGGTCGAGGTTGAACCACAGGAGTCATTCGTCCTGCACCCTGGCGAATTCGTGCTCGGGGCCACCTATGAAGTGGTGGCCTTGCCCGATGATGTGGCGGCCAGGCTGGAAGGAAAGAGTTCGCTCGGACGACTGGGGCTTCTCACCCACTCGACAGCGGGATTTATTGACCCTGGTTTCTCTGGACACGTGACGCTGGAGCTTTCCAATGTGGCGACCTTGCCGATTACGTTGTGGCCGGGGATGAAAATCGGCCAGCTGTGTTTCTTCCGCTTAAGCTCCGCGGCAGAGCATCCTTACGGCTCGGAGCGCTATGGCAGTCGGTATCAAGGACAGCGCGGTCCCACTGCGTCTCGCTCGGCGGCAAACTTTCACCGCACCGACGTCTCGGCTCAGCCTGCGGAGTAGCGCTCTGGCCACTGGTCGAGCTGCATCACCAGCCAGGGGCTAAAGGCAAAGGGTGTGGCCTGCACGGAGGTCCGCAACTGGTGGGGATCGACCCACTCCCACTGGCTAATTTCATCGTCCCGCGGGTGTGGAGTGCCGGTGCTGAGCGCAGTAAAGACGGGACAGATTTCGTTTTCGACAACACCCGAGGCATCGACGGCGCGGTAACGGAAGTTGGGTAAGACCGGTCGGACATCAGTAATGTCAAGACCCACCTCGTGCAATACGCGGCGGGAGATTGCTGCTGCCATGTCCTCCCCCGGCCCGGGGTGACCACACACTGCATTGGTCCAGACACCAGGCCATGTTTTTTTCCCGAGCGCTCGACGCGTGACCAACACCCGTCCGTCGGGCGAGAAGACGTGGCAGGAAAAAGCCAAATGCAAGGGGGTGTCCTCGTGGTGAACCGTGGCCTTATCCGCCACACCAGTGGGTGTGCCACTGTCGTCAAGCAGGACGACTTGCTCAGAGTTTTCCGACGTCTTCACGCGCTACCCTTCAGGATGTGGTGCGGAAGAGTCGACGACGACAGACCAGCACACCTGTCAGCTTAATCATCGAGCAAGCCGGGAACGGGGTGTCATGACCGAGCTCGACACGAGAATCGATCTGTATACCCGGGCCGCGGAAGACACGGCGTCTGGAGTGATTCGTCTGTACTCGACGTCGTTTGGGATGGCGTCCAGACTTCTGGATGCCGCGACCAGGCGACACATCGAAAATATTTACTCGCTGGTGCGGCTTGCCGACGAAGTTGTCGATGGTGTGGCTGAAGAAGCCGGTGTCTCCAAGTCGGAGGCCGGAGCAATGCTCGACCAGCTGGAGACCGATACTGAGCGAGCTCTGAAGACCGGGTACAGCACCAATCTCATTGTTCACGCTTTCGCTCATTCGGCGCGGGCGGTCGGGATTGATTCGTCGCTGACTAAGCCGTTTTTTGCGTCGATGCGCGCTGATCTGTCGGAGACCGAGCACGACCAGAAGAGCTTCGAGACCTACGTCTATGGCTCGGCTGAAGTGGTCGGGCTGATGTGTCTGAAGGCCTTCATTGATGGGTTGTCCTACTCCGATTCCGAGCATGCGCAAATGGTCCGGGGAGCCCAAGCTCTCGGGGCAGCATTCCAGAAAGTGAACTTCTTGCGCGATCTGGCGGTGGATTTTGAGGCGCTTGGCCGGAGCTATTTTCCCGGTGTCACGCCGAGTTCCATGGACGAGGCAACGAAGACGAGATTGCTGGACGATATCGACCGTGATTTGGCGGAGTCGGCTAGGGCTTTGCCACTATTGCCCGCCCGGTCGAGGAAAGCTGTGGCACTCGCTCAGGCGTTGTTTGATGAACTAGGGGTGCGTCTCCGACAGACACCAGCAACAGTGTTGTTGACCACTCGGGTGAGCGTGCCCAATACGCGGAAGTCGTGGTTAGCGCTCCGAGTGTTGATGGGCTGGCTGCCGGGAAAAAATCACCGAAACGAAGGACGGTAACTCACAGTGACCAAGAAAGTTGTCGTCATCGGCGCAGGCATGGGAGGCCTCTCTTCGGCTGCGTATCTTGCGAAAGACGGCTACGACGTCACTCTCTTGGAGGCGCTCGACCACGTCGGCGGGCGTGCCGGGAACTGGGAAAAAGACGGTTTCCGTTTCGACACGGGTCCGTCGTGGTACCTGATGCCAGAAGTGTTTGACCACTTCTACAAACTGATGGGCACCTCGGCGGAGGAACACCTAGATCTGCAAAAGCTTGATCCCGGCTACCGGGTCTACTTCGAGCCAGGCGGCGAGGGGCCAGCGGAGTATGTGGATATCCGGGCGGACCGAGAAGCGAATCTGAGGGTTTTTGAGCAGCTTGAGCCGGGTTCCAGAGCCGCGATGGAGAAATACCTCGACTCCGCCAAAGAGACCTATGAAATCGCGAAGAAGTATTTCTTGTTCACATCGTTTGCAGACTTGCGACCCTTGCTGGTGGGTGAGGTGCTGAAGAGAGTGGGCACGCTCTACAACCTGCTCACGAAACCCATTTGGGGCTTTGCCTCCAAGTACGTGAAGTCTCATCGTGCCCGGCAAATTCTTGGCTACCCGGCAGTGTTCTTAGGCTCCAGTCCCTATATGGCTCCCGCCATGTTCCACCTGATGAGTTATTTGGATTTGGAAGACGGCGTGCTCTACGCCCAGGGTGGGTTCAACCGTGTGATGGAGTCGATTAAAGACATTTGCATTGACCACGGCGTCGATGTCCGGCTCAATTCGCGGGTGACCGCAATCGAGACCACCGCTGGGGGGCGGAAGCCTCGCGTGTCAGCCGTGTCCTACACCGACCTCGATGGGGTTGAACATCGCGTGGAGGCGGACCTCGTCGTGTCAGGAGCTGACCTCCATCACAGTGAGACCACGTTCTTACCCAAAGAGCTCCAAACCTATGGCGAGCAGTACTGGAACAAAAAGACCGCGGGCCCGTCGGCTGTCTTGTTGTATCTCGGTGTGAAAGGTGAGGTCCCGGAGCTTCTCCACCACAGCCTGTTTTTCACCGAAGACTGGGAGACAAGCTTCGGTCAAATCTTTGCGACTCCCCCACAAATCCCCAATCCGGCGTCGCTCTATGTGTGCAACCCGTCCCAGACGGACGACACCGTGGCGCCAAAAGGCCACACGAACTTGTTTGTCCTCGTCCCGATGCCGGCCGATGTGTCGATGGGCCGGGGCGGCATTGACGGTGCGGGAGATCCTGTCGTTGAGGAAATTGCCGACCGTTCAATCGAACAGATTGCCCGGTGGAGTGGTGTCACTGATCTGGCAGATCGCATTGTGTTGCGTCGAACTGTCGGCCCGGCCGACTTCCAGTCGCACCTCGGGGCATGGATGGGCTCGGCACTGGGACCTGCCCACACGCTCGGGCAGAGTGCGTTGTTTCGGACAGGAAACGTGAGCAAAAAAGTTGAGGGCCTGTATTACGCCGGGAGCTCGACAATTCCTGGGATCGGCCTTCCAATGTGTTTGATTTCGTCCGAAGTGATGTTGAAGCGCCTGAGGGGAGACACGTCGACCGAGCCGTTGCCGGAGCCGCTAGTTCCTTCGACGTAACCCCTCGTGACGACGTTTTTTTATCTGACAGCCCTTCTGTTTTCCCTGACAGGGCTGGGACTGCTGGACTACACCCACAAACTGGCGTTGTTTGCCGGCAAGGTGTGGCAGACGCTGGCCACGATCGCGGTGGGAGTGGTGTTCTTTCTCGCCTGGGACGTGGCGGGGATTGCGGCCGGTGTGTTTTTCCGAGGAGCGGGTCCGTATCAAACAGGCATCCTCATTGGCCCGGAGCTTCCGTTGGAGGAAGTGTTTTTCCTCACCCTGCTGTGTTACGTAATCCTGCTGTCGTATCTCGCGATTGAACGACGGCTAACGGCGAGGTCGACATGACGTATTGGCTGGTCAACGCGTGGTTTCTTGGTGGCGCGGCGCTGCTGGGTGTGGCCATCAGCATGGTGCCGTGGAGACCCCGGTGGGTTGCTGCCCTGGGAGCGCTTGGAATCGTGGGGGTCTTGACGGCGATATTTGACAACGCCATCATCGGCTTCGGCATTGTCGACTATGACCCCAGCAAGATTTCGGGAGTGCGCATTGGTGTGGCACCGATTGAAGACTTCGCGTACACCCTGGCCGGGTGTGTAGTGATTCCTACTGTGTGGGTTGTGGTGAACAGGCTGGGCACGAGGCGCTCGTCATGAGAACACTGTCGGCTCTTGTCGTGAGCTCCAGGCCGCTTAGTTGGGTGAACACGGCCTTTCCCTTTGCCGTTGCCTATTACGTGGCGACCGAGCGATTCGACGTGGTGTTTTTTGTCGGGACGCTCTTCTTTCTGATCCCCTACAACGTCTTGATGTACGGGATTAACGACGTCTTCGACTACGAATCGGATCTGCGCAATCCGCGAAAGGGTGGCGCTGAAGGAGGCTTGCTGCCTCCCGACCTCCACCGGCCCATGCTCGTGGCCTCAGCTGTTGTCACCGTGCCGTTTGTCATCTGGCTGGTCTCCCTCGGCGGCCCCTGGTCGTGGTGGGTGCTGGCTATTTCACTGTTTTCGGTCATTGCCTACTCCACACCTCCCCTGCGGTTTAAAGAAAAACCTTTTCTCGATTCGGCCACCTCAAGCGCCCACTTCGTCACGCCGGCAATTTTCGGACTCGCCGTGGGTGATGCGGGGCTGGGCGGGGCGGGGTTGATCGTCATGGCGGCCTTTTTTCTGTGGGGAATGGGCTCTCATGCGTTTGGCGCCGTGCAGGATGTGGCCTCCGACCGGGAGGCAGGCATTGGGTCGATTGCCACAATTATTTCCGCTCGCGGAGCGGTGCGGTTCGCCGTGGCCAATTACGTGGCCGCCGGGGTGTTGATGCTGCTTGCCCCGTGGCCGCTATCGCTCGTGACCATCGCGATTGTGCCCTATCTGGCAGCGGTGCTCCCGTTTTGGTCGATTAGTGATGAGGAGGCGAGACGAGCCCATTCTGGGTGGCGTTGGTTCTTGGCCATTAACTTCTTCGCAGGCGCTGTGGTCACGCTGGTGGGAATTAACGCGGGCTATCTGCCCGGCTAGCGCACGTGGGCGGGAAGCTTGACGAGGATCATCAGGACAAGCCCAATCGCGAGCACGACCATAATTCCCAGAATTCCCCAGTATTGAGCGCCCCCAATGCCGATAAAGAGTGACCAGAGGGCTGGGGTGAGAAAACTCACCGCCCGTCCGGTTGTGGCGTAGAGGCCAAAAATCTGGCCTTCTTGCCCGGCGGGGGTCACTCTGGCCAGAAACGACCTGGCTGCTGCTTGGGCGGGCCCGACACACATCGCAAGGACGAGCCCTCCGATCCAAAAAGCAGTGGGCCCGGCGTCTCGGACGACAAACAACGACAGACCACTGGCCAACAGCAGACTCAGCGACCCCAAGATCACCGCGCGCGGCCCAATCCAGTCATCGAGACGACCGGCTGCCATGGTCGAAAGCCCCGCGACGAGGTTCGCCACAATGCCAAAAATCAGGACATCACCTGGTGAGAAGCCAAAGGTGATGGCGGCCAGCACTCCGCCGAAGGTAAACACTCCGGCGAGCCCGTCTCGAAAAATGGCGCTCGCGACGAGAAACCAGAACGTCGGTTTGGCGCCTCGATAGAGCCGTCCGATATCTCGAAACAGCTCGACGTATCCGCGAATGAGTCCGGTGCGGGGAAGTAACGTCGCGGCGGGTGCTTCTGGAACGACGACGAGGATGGGGATGGCGAAAAGCAGTGTCCACACTGCTGACGCCACGGCAATGGCTCGAATGTCGATGCCGTTTTCGGAGCCGAGCCCAAAGAGGTCGCCTTCGATAAAGCCGAAATAGGCGATGAGCAGCATGACAATCCCGCCCAAATAGCCAAAGCCCCAGCCGAGTCCGCTGACTCGTCCCACCGTTTTTGGGGTGGCCACCTGGGTGATCATCGCGTTGTAGTTGACGTTCGCGATTTCGGCAAAAATATTGCCCACGGCGACCATAGTGACGCCGAAGAGGAACATATTGGGCTCGACGGTGGCAAAAAACAACACGGCTTGGGTCACCACCAGTAACCCCGTATTCACCGCCAACCATCGTTTTCTCCGCCCGGTGCGGTCTGCCCGCTGTCCCAGCACTGGGGCGAGGGCAGCGACAAGCAAACCGGCGGCAGTAATGGCGATTCCCAGATCTCGCGAAAGCATCGAGAGCGCGCGGTCGTAGGTCGGGTCCCCCTCACCCAGGGCTCGGATGGCCTCTGGCAAGAACAGCTCAGAGGTGATGTAGACGGTGAAGACAAACGTCGTGATGACGGTGGCAAAGGGCTGTGTCGCCCAATCCCACGTTATTGGGGGGGAAATTGATGCAGTTTGGACAGGTGAAAGAGAAAATCTTAGAGTGTTTTCATGGGCTTGAAGGGAATCAATCGATTTATGTATCGACGCCTGATGGCGAAATCGCGTTACATGCTGATCAGCCAGTATCCTCAGCAAGTATTATCAAAATCGCCATCTTGCTTGAAGCATTAAGACAAGTCGACGATGAACAGTTGGCAATAGATCAGGTTGTCCAGATAGATAACGTGAATTATGTTGGTGGAGCTGGGGTGATAAACCATCTTTCACGTGATCATCAATGGAAGTTAGCAGACCTTCTCAAGTTGATGATCGTATCTTCTGATAACACTGCAACGAATCAGCTAATCGATTTAGTTGGCGAAGACAACATTAATCATACAATGAAAGCGGCAGGAGCCTTTCATTCAAAGCTTATGAGAAAGATGATGGACCGAAATGCTCTTAAAGCAGGGATGGACAACATGGTAAGTGGGAAAGACACCTATTTAGTATTACGTGAATTTGTTACCCAGCATTTACTATCAAAATCTTCCATGGAATGGGGAGTGGAGGTTCTATTACAGCAGCAGTTTAAAGATAAGTTTCCAAGCAAGATTTCTTCTATAAAAGAAAATCTTCTTGCTCATAAAACCGGGGAACTGAATGGAGTGGAACATGACGCTGGCATTCTGTTTACTTCTGATGGACCTGTGGTTTATGCCTTTTTAACAGCAGGCTTATTGGAGAATCGTTATGGTCGAGAAGCCATAGCGAATGCAGGCAGGTTGCTGTATGACTTTTACCAGTAATAGATATCGAAAGACGCTGTCCAAAAGTGGACAGCGTCTTTCGTTTAAGGCCCAATTGTTACAGATGTGCCAATTGGAATCGTATTGGCGAGTTCCTCTACATCTTGATTATACATTCGAATACAGCCTCTCGAGACGTATTTCCCAATTGAGGACGGATCATTTGTACCATGAATGCCGTAATGGATCTTCGAAATACTCATCCACATCGTTCCGAATGGCCCACCAGGATTTGGTGCTTTATTAATAATAATAAACTTTCCAGTAGGCGTATCGTGAAGCATACGGCCAACGCCAATAGGGTATATATTTACAGTAGATCCATTTTTTAGAAGACTAAGTATCCGGTTAGTTAAAGATACATAAATCGTATAAGGAAGTGTATTTGGATCCGGGTATCCTGGAATTTCAATTAACTGCCCAGGATATATGAGGTTTGGGTTAGCTATTGAATTTGCCATAATGATTTGCGAAACCGGAACACGGTAGTCGCCACTAATCGAAGATAACGTTTCACCTGATTTTACAATGTGCTGCACAATGAAACCTCCTTAAACAATGGAATTTCGAAGGGAATGAAAACAATGAATGTCATTATCGTTTCAGATACGCATATGCCACAGATGGCAAAGCAACTTCCAGAAGTTTTACGAAAGGAACTTCTTGGAGCAGATCTCATTATCCATCTAGGGGACTGGAAAACAAAACAAGTTTATGAAGAATTAAAGTCGTTTGCACCTGTAACAGGAGTTTATGGGAATGTTGACGAAGCTTTTTTTATTGAACAATTTAACGACAAACTTGTCCTTGAACTGGAGTCTCATCGCATAGGCATCACGCACGGGCATGGTAAAGGAAAAACGACAGAGCAAAGAATGATAGCTCAATTCGAAAATGAAGATGTAGAATTAATTCTTTTTGGGCATTCACACATCCCTCTTCATAAAGAGTATGAAGGGAGAATCCTCTTTAATCCTGGATCCCCTACTGATAAGCGAAAACAGTCCCATTACTCCTTTGGTAAATTAAGCGTAAAACGAAATCAGCCTCTTTACATCGAGCATGTTTTCTTTCTCAAAAAATAGGGCATTACGTTAAAAACACTCTTTTGTGCATAAAATGTTGAACTATATTCGGCTAATATGTATAATGTTTGTATAAGATATGTGCGAAGTTTCATATGCGGAGGGAAGGGGAACTAATCATGTCAATAAATAAACGAGTTATCGTAATCGGGGCTGGACCAGGGGGGCTTACAGCCGCCATGCTTCTAGCAAGTAAAGGACACTCGGTTACAGTCTATGAGAAACAGTCATATGTCGGTGGTCGAACCTCGGGATTTGAGCGGGGCGGCTATCGTTTTGATAGAGGGCCAACCTTCCTTAACATGCCGCATATTCTTGAAGAAATGTTTGAAGAATCTGGACGGAATGTACACGACTATCTTGATTTAATAGAGATTGATCCAATGTATGAATTGAAGTTCGATGACGTTTCTTTTTATCCTACGCGAGATCAGGATGAGATGGTACGTAGAATTGAACAAACTTTTCCTGGCGATGGAGAAGGATATAGACGCTTTATGAAAGAAGAGAAAGAGAAATTTGAAGCGCTTATGCCCATACTCCAAAATAAACATGATTCTCTCCTTGACTATGGGAGATGGCGGTTTGTAAAAGCTTTACCAAAGTTAACGGTAACGGATAGTGTTTATAAACGTTTATCTCATTACTTTCAGGATGAACGCCTACGGTTATCTTTTACATTTCAGGCAAAATACCTTGGGATGTCACCATGGGAGTGTCCCGGAGCGTTTACAATTCTATCTTATATGGAGCATGCTTACGGAATC
>ERZ1089244.145-NODE-145-length-12357-cov-6.445131_pt1 | contig 12357 bp, 12 predicted proteins | sample MGYA00383550_ERZ1089244 | MGnify/ENA primary metagenome ERZ1089244 (study PRJEB34543, sample SAMEA5968661) | marine metagenome | biome: water | collected 2014-06-21 | depth 0 m | study: Ocean Sampling Day (OSD) data from North Adriatic Sea
GATAATGAACCAGCAGACAGTAATGTAATCATTTTCCACCAGTTTATTTCTTTTGGAGGTTTTACAGCTTCTCTAGACACCGTAACCCATATAGCCATGGATATTAAAACTAATATAAAAATCACTTCATTGGACACATTTGACACCTCCATAATTTTTCTAATTCGTACGGTATATGCGGTTTAGAAAAATTAAAGTTTCAAAGTGAGCTTCCGAAGCCTTTAATACCAATTATTTCAAATTGGTATTCATAACTCAATCTTTTCTTTTTAAAAAATAGAAGCCCACCTTGTTAAAGATAAGCTCCGAGATAATTGAAGACTTGGTTTCAAGATATTTTTATAAATTAGAGTCTAATTTATATCTGTCATATAGAGTTGCAACTGACGTCTACTCTTTTCAGATACAGCTTTATATAACTACGATATTCACCTGATTTTCAATTTAAAGTAGGAACGAATACTCTTATTGAATGATCGCTCCTCTTTTTTAAAAATTCTGTTCTTAAGATACCTAACTATTTTTGTTTACTTCGTGAATCGGCGTTGTTCAGTTATTTAGCAACTTTATCCAAAAAACCTCTCTTCTCTAGAAAATTTACTAGATCATTAAAATAACCTAAAGCTTTGAGTCCTTCCTTAATTTCTTTCTTCATCTCTACTATCCTTTTCTCCAAGACGCCAAGAATTTCTTGATAATTTTCTTTGTCTAAATCCTCCAATATTTCGTTGCATTGCTCAAATGATAAACCTGACAACCTTAGTGATTTGATAACAAAAAGTCTACTTACAAGTTCTTGATTAAAGTATCGATAGTTATTTTCTTTTCTAATTGCTTCAAATAATTTCTGCTGTTCCCATACTCGCAAAGTTGAAATTGGAACATTTAATAGATCTGATACCTCTCGTATCATAAGATGACGCTTCATACTAGATAAATTTATATATGAATTTTTGATTTGACCTCCTATTGATTGGTGTAACTGGTCGATAACGTTTTGATTTTGTTTATAAGTTTTGCCACGTATCGCTTGAAGTTCTATTGCTAATACCGTCGCTTCCTCCACTTCACCCTTAACCAATCGACTCATTATTTTTGCTACTTCAGTCCACGAAAATCCATCTAGCATTTTTCTAGAGTGAATAAAAAATTGTTTATGAACTTCTGTATAAATTCGATAATTGTTCCCTTTCTGTCTTTGAGCAGCAGGGATAAGCTTCCAACTTTCATATTTCCTCAGTAAATCCGAACTCAAATTAAGTGGTCTTGTAATATCAATTCCCCGATATGTTTCCAATCTATTGCCGCCTCCCCTAAACATTAAACTAGAACGTTGAATTCTCAATCCGACTTTATTCGTCTCAACCCTCTTCTATAAACTATTCATTCTCCATCAATTAACAAAACCCTTGAACCTTGCGTCAGAGTGCTACCATTAAATTAGATAGATAGAATCAGAATATTCGGAACGAAAATAACGAGGAGGCCTACAATGATTCATGTAGATAATGTAAAGAAAACCTATGTCGTTCCAGTAAGAGAATCAGGTTTAAAGGGAGCTTTATCGAGCTTTATAAAGCGCGAAAAAAAAGCCATCCCAGCCGTTAAAACAATTTCATTTGAAATTCCTAAAGGCGAAATGGTCGGGTTCATTGGATCCAATGGTGCAGGCAAAAGTACCACGTTAAAAATGCTTAGTGGTATTTTGCACCCAAGTGAAGGAACGATATCCGTGTTAGGTTATACGCCTTATAAGAGACAGCCTGATTATTTAAAAAAGATTGCTTTAATAAGGGGCAGCAAGCCGTTATTTGCTCCAGCTGACCTGACAGCACTTGATGCTCTCGAAATGCAACGCATTATATATGATATTCACTATAAGGCATTTACAAAGGATTTGAATCGAATTGTGGATTGGTTAGGAATCGAACCTTATTATAAAAAACCTCTGCGGACACTGTCTCTCGGCGAACGGATGAGATGTGGTTTAGCCTGTTCCTTAGTTTATAACCCTGAGGTTTTATTCCTAGACGAACCAACCATTGGATTAGACACAAATGCACAAAATCGTATCCGTCAATTTTTAAAGGAATACAATCGTGAAACAAATGCCACGATTATGCTGACATCGCACTACATGGAAGATGTGACACAACTGTGTGAACGAATCATGGTGATTGATCAGGGAAAGTTGTTATTTGATGGGAATATTGACCATCTTGTAGAGAGTTTAACCCCATATAAACTCATCATTTTTACACCTGAACAAGCTTCCACAAATATCTCCTGGGATCGATATGGTGTGTTAGAACATGAAGTGAATGGAAAGTTTACGTTACGAGTTCCGAATCAACAGGTTCCTGCTATCACAGCGCGATTGCTTTCAGATCATTCCATACTTGACCTTACCGTTGAGAATCCACCGTTCGATAGCACGATTGAACAACTTTACAAATCGGAGGTGGTATGAACTCATGAATAATAGTGGTGTACTAAATTCGCTTCAATTAATAAAAGGATACACGGCTTGGAAAACGATGGATGTTTTTAGCTGGCGATCCTTTATGTATCTCTTAGTCTTTTCACAGCTCATCACGCCATTGGTATCTCTACTCGTTTGGCAAGCTGTAACCGCCCAAGAACAAACGGTGAATGGATGGAGCTCTTCAGAATTCTTAGTTTATTATTTAGCGATTATCATGGTTCGCCAATTGACGGTATCGTATGAGCATCACATGTTAGGTATGAACATTTACAGTGGGGAAGTTACAAGTCTTTTGTTAAAACCACACCACCTACTGTATTCGGTGATTGGTGAGAATCTAGCCGTCAAAATCGTTTCCTATACCGTGTCAATCCCTTTGATCATCCTGTTGTGGATTGGTTTTACACCGACTAGTTTACCATCCATCTCAAACATAATGTTGTTTATCCTAACTGTTGTAAATGCATCCATTCTTCGATTTTTATGGCTGTATTTGCTTACGTTAACCGCGTTTTGGACGGAAAAAACGCAGTCCATAGTGAATGCCGGCGAAGTTGCGATTTTCTTAATCGGAGGAGAGGTCGCTCCCTTATTCCTGATCAATGGCTTTTTCGGTGATGCAGCTTACTATCTTCCGTTTTATGGGATGTTAGGGTTTCCAGCTGAAACCTTAATCGGAACAAAAGGAATGACGTTAACTAGTGGATTACTGCTCCAATATGGTTGGATCTTCCTCCTTTTACTGTTATGTTCATGGGTTTATAGAAAAGGAATCAAACGATATTCTGCACTCGGAGGGTAACCATGAAAAAAATCGCATTAATAAGACTGTTTTTCAAAACATCATTGATGACACAGCTTCCTTATCGGATCAACTTTGTGACACAAGCCATTTCCACGCTCTTTTATTTTGGAAGTGGACTGATTGGACTTAGCATTGTTTTTAATCACACGGACTCTCTCGCAGGTTGGACTTTTTATGAAATTGTGACTCTGTTGGGCGTGTATCAATTAGTAGCTGGTATTCTTGCCTTCTTTGTAATGGAGAATGTCCAAAAACTGCCGGATAAAATTGTAGACGGCAACCTGGATGAAACCATTCTAATGCCGGAAAACACGCAATTTTTATCAAGCTTTGGTAGCTGTAATGTTTGGGCGATTAATGACATCCTACTCGGTTTTACGATTATCATTGGATCGATTTTTTTCAACTTAGCTCAGTTTACGACAACGCCATTTCAATCCATCATTCAGCTTCTTCAGTTTTTTGCTCTACTAGGCTGTTCCTTGGTGATCAGTTACTCAGTTCGGATGTGGATCGGCACGCTAGGCTTCTGGCTAGGAAGAACAGGAGGAGGGTTCGTTCTTTTCACGAGTATTTGGACGATGGGGAAATATCCAGTCGATATGTATCCTCCTTTCATCAAATGGCTTCTCTATACGTTAGTCCCTGTCGGTGTCGTAGCTGCGATTCCAACCTCCGTGTTATTCAATGGGATATCGGTCATTCAGTTCGTCGCTCTTCTTATTCTAACTATAGGTATCTACTTTTTTACAAGTTCACTTTGGAAGATGGGCATCAGGAGGTATTCGAGTGCTACTTCATGATTTAATTTGGAGTATTTAACTACTTCATACTCTTATATAGAAAGCTGCAATATAAGCCTTATCTCTGATATAGATGGAGATGAGGCTCTATCATTTATCATTCTAATTACTTATAACGTCCAATAAAATGGAGGTTGTTCCTCATTATTTAAACTGTTTTGTTTAAATGACAAAGCGATAGTGTCACCTCATCACCGGAAAGGTCTTGTAAGATAAGCGTGTACAATGGTGTGATTTTTATCCATTCACTGCGCTCCTATTCTTGGATCACTTTTGGTAGGTTTATACCTTTGCAAAATAATCCGATCTTCCTCAACAAAAATTTCAAGTGGATCTTTAATCTGCACGCCCAATGTCCTTCTAAGTTCAATAGGAATGACGAGCCTTCCTAGATCATCATTCTTCCTTACAATACCCGTGGACTTCACATAAACCTCTCCTTTTCATTAGCGATGACCCACCTTGATTTTCATCGTCCCGTTAGTTGACCCACAAACTCAACATCGTCCACTTTCCACCCCTGTTCTTTTACATACACTAAAGAGGTTTTCACAATGACCGTTTCTGTATTTGTAACGTCGTTAAAATCGGTACTTAACTGAAATTCATTTAAAAACGCAGCTTCTGTTTTAGAGGAATCAAATTCATAAGCCTTGAGCCCTGACATGGTAGAGATAACGGACTCCTCTGACTTCGGAAGTTCCGTACCGGATGGATGAGTTGCCTGAAAGCCCTGGTCAGTCATGTAGGCTTCAATATTGGTATATCGTTCACTAGTAGTTTCATAAGTGAAAAAGTGATTTAGAAACTCTTGATTGACTTCCAGAGCATCCGAGCTTTCTACTGATGATAGGGAAGCCATCTCCTTCTCATAGTTTTGTTGATTGGCCCGAACTTCTCTTAGTTGAGCCTGCAAACTAAATACATACAATACAACGAGCATTCCAACGACAAACCCACTCATTAGAAAGACGTACGTTTTTTTAGACTTCATATTTCACACCATCCTTACTGAACACGTCTAAACCCGAGGAAGGGATATAGACCTTTCCACTGCTCAACTGAAGAATAAGAGGTGCCATTACCACTATTCGCATTAATAAACTGATCATTCCCGACATACATGCCCACATGAGAAGCACCAGGCTTATAGGTAGAAAAGAAGACTAGATCACCTGGCTTAATGTTGTCTTCTGAAACAGGAACGGTTTTATCGTACTGAGACTGGGCCGTACCATACAAATCAATTCCTACTTGCGCAAAGGCGTATTCCAGCAAGCCAGAACAGTCAAATCCTCCTGCAGCAGGTGTCCTTCCTCCCCACACGTAAGGTCTTCCAAGATATTTCTTCATGATGCTGTGAACCTCAGCCACATCGAAGATTTGGGTCCCGTCTCCCTGAACCAAAACAGTTCCGTTTTCAGAGTCATAGTAGCGAAGCACGTGATCAACATAGTTCACGTCTCCATACGTATTCCACCCCATTTTGAGAGCCATCATATAGCTAAAGTCTATTGCCACTTCCTTCGAGTAGCCTCCTCTCTCAAGTGCGTATCCAATAAAGCCACTGCCAAAATTGTAAGACTGTAGGGCTAAATGAATATCTCCTTTTGACTGTTTCATCACTTCTGCGAAGTACTTCACTCCTAGCTGAATGGAGTATTCAGGATCCGTAATCGTGCCTGGAGGAAGTCCGATGGACTCGGAAGACTGCATCACGTCCAAGTGTCTCCCTCCCGACTCTTGCTGAATTAAGGCGAGTATAAGTCCAACGTATTCACTCACCTCATATTCAGCTGCATATTTCGCAACAAGAGGCTCATAGCGTAAAACCTCAGCCGAGACCTGAGCCGTGCCTCCTGCCCCTTCACCAGACATGCCCGATTCAAACTGATTCTCGCCTCCCAGGCTAATGGAGAGAAACAAGCCTATCCCGAAAAGAAAGGTCAGAAGAAGCAGAATCCCCCCAACAATCCAGGTAAAAGGATGTTTTAGTACAGCGATCGCACCGGCAACTTTCGCTCCTTTCCTAATAACGCCTTCCATAGCTTCTCCTTTCCACAGTCACTTGTGACATATTGAGCAAGTGTGATGGCAATCCGGACTCCTTATCTCCTTCTCTTCAAAACAGCCTCTCCCGGTTTCCGTCGACGGGAACGCTTTTGATTACTAGATTTAAAACGGCGTTGGTCAATTTGTTGCTGGGCTTCCCATTTCGTAATCGGTTTAGAAGTCTCTTTAGACGCTGGCGTTTCTTTTCTCATGGATGATTTCTCAGACGGAGGCTTTCGCTGATCAGAAACAGGTTGAACGCTTCGAGAGCTCCGTTTCACAGGAGAAAGTTCTTGTTTCTGTGGAGATTTATTACCATACACAGAAGCTTGATGCTTATCTTCAGAAGTTGAAACGAAACGATCGTCTTTAGATAGCTTTCTGTAAGCACTCTTCTTCTCTACTCGATCTTCCTGTACTTTTCGGGAGGTTTCTCTCCTCCGTTTCTCAGAACCTGGCGCCTTTAAGCTCTCTTGTTTTTGATGTTGACTAGGTTCACGCACGGTATCGTTCAATTGATTTTTCCTAGTAACATTTTGTTTTTTTGTAGGAGAAGATAAAGTGGTTGTCCCTCCACCTGTGCTCTCATTCTTATTAGAACTTGGCGCCTTTCCCTTTTTGTAGTCGAGTAAGTGAACAACGGACCCAGCATTCCGTGCAGCTGAACGCGTGCCTTCTTTCCCAGAATAAGAAGAAGAGACGTTTTTTTGATTGGGTAATTTTTGCTTTTCAGACCCATTACCACCTGCTGCCATTCTTTGATCAGAACGCTTTTCGTCTCCACCGCCAGTAGAGGCTTTCAGATCAGAAATTCTTTCTCCCATCTCAGAATAACGCTTGTGATTTCGAAAACTTTTATACGTTTTTCCTACCATGCGTGTGGCCGTTCGCGTTGTTTTCTGCCTCGCTTCGCCTACTTTATCAATGGATTTCGTCGTCGCTCTCTCAACCACTTGCTGGCCCTGTACCATACCGGCAGAAGCGACCTCAAAGATTTCAGAACGGTACTTAAATAATCCCCACATCGTCAAACAAATCAAAAACACCACAAACGCATATCCCTCCACTCCGTTCGTCACTTTGACAGATTCATAGAGAAGGGTCACAAGGCCCGTAATAACGGAGATTAATAGAACTAAGCCAGCCTTCATCATTAAAACCCCAACGAGTTTCTTGCCGTGATTTAAGGCACTTTCACTGTAAGCCGGAATCAGTGACAGAACGAGTGGAATCGCCGTAAATATAACAAGAGCTAAAAACCAGACTTGAAGCAAAAATTTAAAAGCCCCCAATAACAAAACTGGAATCGCAAGTGCAATCGTCGAAAGGATTGTAATGATAAGATATCCAAACCGTTCGCCACTAAATTTAGGAGACATTTGTTTATTTTCAAAATCTGAAACTTCTTTTTGAACAATTTGGTCTCTCTGTTCTTCTCCTTCATCTGTAAATGGTTTAATTTTCAATAAATTATCCACTCGATTTGGATTTTCACTTATAACTTCGGATTCCTTTGTGGATCCGTAATTCAGAAGCAAGTAAGGGCGTTTGATCATCAGGTTAAAAAGCTGATTTTCTAAAACAGCGACGCCTTCGTTCGAGTTATAAGCCTCATTAGCGTCAAATTCCTCGGTGCTCAGTAAAACGTTCGCTGAGCTGGCCATACCTTCTAGCTCGCTTCCTCGTTCATTCAGCCACTGAATGTTCACTGTCGCGTTTGAGAAAAACCAGAAGGTCGCCACTGTGATCATTAAAGCCCCGAGTATAGCCTTAACCGCATGCCCGACCTGCTGATTCACGAAGTAACGCCAGGCTGCAGAAGCACCGATAAAGATAATAAAAAGCGAAAAGAAAGCACCTGACATTAACTGATAGATTCGTTCACTCATAATGCCAGCTTCACTGGCCATACTGCTGATCAGGTCAAATGACATAAGCTCATTAATCGAGTACAGGGTAAAGCTCGCGATGGTTTTATTGAACCCCCACATCCCTTGATTAATCGCATGAAGAGCGCCATCATCCATTTCTTTAAATCCATCCCCGATATCAGCTTCCATACGATAGTGATCAAGAGGGTATTCCTTACTCTCAAGCGTCACGCGCCCAACCGTTTCCTCCTTCTTCTCGACGATAGGAGAAGAATCTTCCGCGAGGGAAGCAGTGGGCAAAAGAAGAAACAATAGCACAAGAGCTACGCCGAATCCTCTTATCAAAAACCTCATTTCATCCCTCCTATTCGCAGTGAATACAGGACGTTTGGTCAAATTTTTGCTGAATCTCCTCTCGGTTCACGTCTAAACTTTTACTAGTATCAACTTTCCATTCATCGTTTTTCTTTCGAAGGACGACATTATCCTCTACGGTATTCTCTCCATTTGGATTATCAAAATCAGCAAAAACATAGTAGCTCTCTACTTCTTCATCATAATAAATTTCAAACCTGATATCTTGATATTCTAGATTCGAATTAATTTTTTCGTCTCCCTTATAAGCTTCATAGGATCCCTTTTCATAAATAAATTCTTGCTGTAATTCATAATCTCTATCAAACTTAGCCTTTTCCCACTCATAGGTTATCTTTGCAATATCTTCTGGATCTTCACTCTCGCTACACCCGATCAATAGAAAACTTAAAACGAAAAGCGAAGCGAATACTTTTTTCATTAGATAAACGCCTCCTCCGATTCAACGGCATCGCGATCGTGGTCTTTCGTGTTAAAGGCCTGGATCCATTCATCGAACAGGACATCCGTTTGGATCTTGGCCGTTCGGCCATACATGTCTTCCATGATGCACTGCCCTTCAGTCAGATTCTTCAGCATATCGCGATTCGCTTTGTTGTCTTCCATCCCGAGAAATTCAATAATATTCCCTGCCTCTTCGATCGTTTTCGCCTTAAAAGCAAATTTTGTTCCGATATTCTCTTTAATTTGGGGTTTGTTGTACTCATAAGTCGATTGCGTAATAATGTACACGGCTGAACGAAGGGATCGTCCCGTCCGAACCAGTTCATTGATTAGCCGGTCACCGGCTCCCGTATTCATCAACATCCACGCTTCTTCAAAGATGGTCATCTTCACGACAGAATCATCACGCGCAAACTTCGTCGCGAATTTGGCCAGAGGCTGCATCAGCGCGACGGCCACATGTTCATCACGGGTGACAGCCTTCTCGCCCTCTTCTGGCAGGTTGAGATTTTGAATCTGTAAAATGTTCACCTGTTCACCCAGGCTGATTCCTTCAACGTCCCCTTCCGAGAACATTAGCTTTGCGATCCCGTTTCGCCCAATTTCATAAAGTAGGTCACCCACGTTTCGCACGTCCTGATCCTCTGATTCCTGTAAATAGCGAACAACATTTAACAGTCCAGGTTTTCGATCCTGTTGAACTACGTGGCGAACCCCTTTATATATCGCCGTTTTAATATTTCGCTCACTTGATTGAAGCTCAGATAAATATTCGAGGACACCAACAGCTGCATCCGTCGCCTCCTCTCCCTCCAAAAAGGTAAGGGGATCCAGCTTACCGGCGTCACTTATATCACTTGAGAGCGTAATGTAGTTAAAGCTCTCAATCATGTCGCTAAAATAAGGAACTTGACACGCCATTTCTGGGGTGAGCGACTGTTTAAACTTTTTCTCAACTTCATCTTTCGGATCCGTCATCAGGATTTTCGCCCCAAAAAAGACCGCATTCATCAAGATATCTTTCAGAAGATACGATTTTCCCATCCCGGTTGGCCCTGAAATGGTCACATGAGGGGACGAGTACTTGGAGCCTGGTAAGCCCTGGTGGGCTAAAAACGGATGATAAAAAACGAGAGACTGCGAATTTTCCAGGCTCTCTCCTTCATGAGAGATGTTTTTCCCTAAGTAGAAACCAACGGTGTTACCAATTTTTCGGGTAAGAGAAAAGAGAGACTCGGCAAAGGACTCTGCTGTTAGCACCTGTTCCCAGTCATGCGCAACGATTTTAGAGGCTGGTAGCGATTGGTGGAATAAAAGAAGTTGGTCGGCAAGTGGTTGTACGAGTTCGATGTGATGGTCATTAAAATCCATTTTCAGCCTTCTGGCTCGCTTTCGAACGTCTTCGCGTGTTGAACCATACACAACGAAGTGAATGTGCGTACGTAACAGGGGTTTTCCCTGATTTTTAATTTGATTTTCTAAGTCGTGTAGAAGCTCGCGCCCAGTATTGATCAAACTGTCGTCATCTTCATTGGCTTCGATCAGCTGCGCATCCTGATCACGAAACCGTTTTTTAATCTTGTTCGTCTGATTCTCATCCTGTTTTTTCTGCTTATAGATGGTGCGCATATGCACTTCCACTGGAAACGAATAGGATTGAAAGAAATAGGCCCAATCCGTATAGGACAGCTCAATCGGAAATTCAGATATGGGAAGAAACGCACACCAGGACTCTTCGTCTAGCTGCTTAATATGAAGGTAACCTGCCTTTCCCGGATCAAGCATTCCTTCCGTTAAACTGTACACACTTCCTTCACCATCCGGCTGCGACTGGCCACGAACAAACTGAGTACGAATAAGATAGCGAAGCTCCTTTTCTTTCAGACGATAAGCGTGTAAAAAGTGATTAAGCGTAGTATAAGCATCCTCTTCCGATTCACGGAAGAGACTCGCAGTTAATTCGTCCACCCCCTGCCCTTCGAATCCAGCTAGCTTTTGAAGATACCGATTCATACTTTTAAAAGATGAAGAGAAAGAAGTGATTAATTTCTCGTCAATTTCACGACGCTTTAACTTCACCCCGATAAAAAATCGATACTCAACGATGTTTTGCGATTCTTCTCGAAGAATCTCTCTCGCCCGTTCCGCATAGTAGCTCCCGGCTTCGGCATACTGCCCTTGATATTTGCTTTGAAGATGACGCATGCGCTGATCGACGTTCACTGGGACGGGAACGATCTTGTAGTCCACTTCTTCAAATGCCGTAAGCTGAGTAGCGAGTCGTTTTAAACGATTCACTAGGTTATTTTCGGCTTCCTGTTCATTAATCCCAACGGTGCTCTCTTGTAAGCGATAGTAAGACCAGGCTTCCGAATCGTGTGTATAGATCACATTATCTTGATACGATTGAATCGGGAATTGTAACATCACACTTCACCACCTTATTGAAATCGCTCGTACGATTGAACCTTTTTCATCTGGGGCTGATAAACGGGCTTATGACTGCTGTAAGAATAGCGCTTGCTATAAAGATACCGAAGGTAGCCCGTAAAGAAGCGATCGAGTCGCTTGCCATCCAAGCGACTTCGACAAACAGCACCTGCCACCATCCAGGGTAAAATCGCATAGAAGGCAAGCTGCAAAGCCGTTGGCAAGACCGCATTGATCTGATCTCGAAAGAGAAAGAGAATGCAAAAGAGAAGAAAAGCAAGAATGATTTGTCGAATTTCAATCCCTTTCGAAAAAACAATAGATTTTTCGCCTTTCCCAATTTTCCAAATTTTTAAGGGGTAGTGAAAGAACTTCCGATAGCTGTAGGACTCTCCCCTCAACTTAAACCACCACTTTTAACAGAGCTCCAAATCGCATTGGCCAGACTTTCAAATTCACCGGGATTTGCAACAATCACATAACACACCACCGCGAAAAGGAAGCTTGAGAAAAACATACCCCATCGCTGTGAAACAAAGGCGCGGACAATCATCACGATCATTAAAATGAACAAAGCAGCTGCCACCTGTGCGGACGCATAATCAGTCAAACCCGTAATATCTGGCATGTCTTCATCCTCCTATCGTGTGTTTGAGTTTTTGAACATAATACTTATCGTTCTTTTTCGTCACGACAAGGGTAAAGGGATGCTTTGTTTGTAACGCGGTCCCTTCTTCCTCTAAAAACACCAGCATTTTTAATACATATTGACCGTCTTCTCCGTCATAAACCGTGAAGTCTTCAACTCCTTGATACTGATAAAGCCCTTGAAGCGATTCAGGATCCTCCATGTAATAAGACATCTCTTCCACAGAGTTTGTCGTATAAGACGTAAAGAACTGGGTCGCAAATTGTTTCAGCTCATCTTCCATACTGACGTTTTTCTCAGCCTGATCGGTTTCATTGGCTACTGCAGTTAAGCGTGTTTCACTTGGAAGTGATTGATAATAGGGTTGCTCAATCACATTAAACGAGTTTCCATCCGTTCCAAGACGAACAACGATCATCTGTTGTTTAAACCCCAGAGATTTG
>ERZ1089244.148-NODE-148-length-12258-cov-9.944604_pt1 | contig 12258 bp, 9 predicted proteins | sample MGYA00383550_ERZ1089244 | MGnify/ENA primary metagenome ERZ1089244 (study PRJEB34543, sample SAMEA5968661) | marine metagenome | biome: water | collected 2014-06-21 | depth 0 m | study: Ocean Sampling Day (OSD) data from North Adriatic Sea
TAACTGCTTGGCGGCACGCTCGGCCATGCATCTACTCCTCGCCGGTATTCTTTGACCACCTCTGACGAACACAGCGTTTATCAGGCGGATGTACCTGCTAGTTTAACAAATTTTGGGCGTGCTGGGTGTGTTATGACATCTACTTACGTGCTATTTTGTCAATATTGGGCTGATTGCTGCAAAATAGGGCGATCAATCCTGCACGCTTAAACGTTCTCGATTTTTCTCGACGGTTTTTGTACCGATCCCTTTGACTTTTGTTAATTCATCGACGGTTTTAAAATCGCCAAACATCTCACGGTATAAAACAATTGCCTGTGCTTTACTGCTGCCAATACCGTTTAAAGACACCAACTCACCTTCGCTAGCACGATTGATGTTGATGATCTTTTGCTCACGCGCTTGTATGGCTGACGCTTCTTTTGCGAGCAAATAGTCATAGGCACGCTGAGGACTATCGAAACAGGGCGCAGCGTTAGCACTAATAGGCATCATAGTGACGCATATGAGTCCCACAAGACCAAGAGCCATGGTGAGTGTCACCGTCGTTGTTGAGCTAACAGACGAGGCTTTATGATGAACGTTCATGTCGTTTGGCCGCTTCCCACAATGCATCCATCTCTGTGATATCGCTGTCCTCTAAACCCTTGCCAGCCACTGCTAGCTGCTCTTCGATGTAACCAAAACGTGATTTAAACTTATGCACGCAGGTCAAGGTGGCGGTTTCTGCATCTAGGTTCAGTTTACGAGCGACATTGACGAGCGCGAACATACAATCGCCCAGCTCTTTTTCTATTTCTCTGATGTTGGCTTTGATTTCAACGTTGGACTTATTTGTGAGCTCAGCCTTTAACTCAGCAACCTCTTCATCCAACTTATCAAAAGCCCCGCTGACACCGTCCCAATCAAAACCCAATGCTGATGCCTGCTTTTGTACATCCTGTGCTTGCATCAAAGCGCTACCTGCTTTGACTTCATCTAAACGGCGTGGCGTTTTGCCGCGTGCTAGGCGGGCTTGCTGCTCCTCTGCTTTAATCTCATCCCAGCGTACTTTTACCGCAGCATCATCTTTGAGCGTTTCGGCTTCAAACACATGCGGATGCCGGCGAATCAGCTTCTCTTGTAAAGTGGTAATGACGTCCTTCATATCAAAGCGGCCTTGCTCAGCGTACATCTGACAATGAAAAACCACTTGCAGTAGCACATCACCAAGCTCACCTTTGATATCCTCATCGTCATCGCTCTGGACAGCCTCGCCCAACTCATAGGCCTCTTCAATGGCATACGGAATTAAGCTATGATTGGTCTGTTTTTTATCCCATGGGCAATCGGCACGCAGCCGCGCCATCAACGCTAGAAGATCTGCCAGTTGCCCGCTTGCGTCTGGCGTCCCTTGCGCGGGTTTGGGTGCTTTAGTGGTATTGTCTATTGTACTCATAAGGGTTGCTCTTATAATTTAACGTTTTTTCAGACAGTTAATGATAGTGTATCATTGAACCCTGATAGACTTATCATTGTGCTATTTACTTCTTCATTTTACCATTGCTCACACGCAAGGAAACTTATCATTATGTCCACTTCAGCGAACACTGGCTATCAACCAGCAGCGGAATTCAGTCCCATTACTATCGATTCGTTTAAGGCTTATGATATACGCGGTGAGCTTGGGGTCAATCTCGATGAAGACATTGCTTATCGTATAGGACGAGCCTTTGCACAGATATTGTCTAGGCGCTATGACACCATGGCTGACACCCAAGCCAGCGACATGAGCAGTCTACAGCCTGTTATCGTTATTGGTAGCGACATTCGCCATTCAAGTGAACCATTAAAACAGGCCACTATTACTGGTATGCTAGACGCTGGCGTTGATGTCATCGATTTGGGTATGACCGGTACAGAAGAGGTGTACTTTGCCACCAGTCATTATAAAGCGTTAGGCGGCATTGAAGTCACAGCAAGTCACAATCCCATTAATTACAATGGCTTAAAGTTGGTGAAAGAGTATTCAAAACCAATCAGCGCCGATGATGGTTTGGCAGAGATTCAAGCACTGGCAGAGTCTGGATTGTTTACTACGGATAAGCCATCCGGCAACTTGCAGCTATTGACAGATAAAAGCCCTTATATCAATCACGTGATGAGCTTTATCGATACTGATAAACTCAAACCGCTAAAACTGGTGATTAATTCAGGCAATGGCAGCGCGGGTCCCGTGGTTGATTTATTGACCGACAAGCTGAGACAAGCGGACGCACCAATTGAGATCATTAAACTCCATCATACCCCTGATGGTAGCTTCCCTAACGGTATTCCCAATCCAATGATTGCAGCCAATAGAATCGCAACTCAGCAAGCCGTGTTAAAAAACAATGCCGATCTTGGTATTGCCTTCGATGGCGATTTTGACCGTTGTTTCTTGTTTGATGAAAATGGCGAGTTTATTGATGGCAGCTACGTGGTGGGTATGCTGGCACAAGCATTTTTGAATAAATACCCAGCTGAGTCGATCGTCTATGACCCAAGAGTGATCTACAATACCGAGGCGGTGGTTAAAGAATACAAGGGTAAGGCCGTTATCAGTAAGTCTGGACACTCCTTTATCAAGCAAGTCATGCGTGATTCTGGGGCGGTGTATGGGGGCGAGATGTCCGCTCATCACTATTTTCGCGACTTCTTCTATTGCGACAGCGGTATGATTCCGTGGCTACTCACCATTGAGTTATTGTCTATTACAGGTAAAACATTGTCTGAGTTGGTCACAGGCTATATCCAAGCTTACCCCAGCTCGGGCGAGCGAAACTTTCGCCTCACCACTCACGATGCGCCCACCATTATTAGCGCTATTGAAAGTAAGTTTGGCCCAGAAAACCCCACTAAATCGACACTGGATGGCCTCAGTCTCAATTTCGGTGATTGGCGCTTTAACTTACGCGCGTCGAATACTGAACCGCTTATCAGGCTCAATATAGAGAGTCGCGGCGATGCAGCATTGTTAGCCACCAAGACTCAAGAGATTGAGCAGTGGTTGGCAGCACAAGGAGCCATACCAGCTTAAAGTTATACAGTCAGTTCAAGATAAAAACCCTTTAAACAGTATTTTTAAGATGAATTGGCTAACTAAATTATTAAACGGCTATGTTTAGTTGCAAATAAAAAAGGCTCGCTAACGGTTATTAGCGAGCCTTTCTCAATCAAAGCAGGGTTTGACGGGATTATTTAGACCGACCAATCCCCATATAGTCGCCTACTAGGTGATTAATTTGCCGCCGCGTCAACGCATTTCTCGCATCAAATATTGGCATCGCTTGCTGATTGATTTTTGCAATATCCAACTGCTCTTGTGGTGCCCAGCTCATAATAAAAATGGCCTGCGCCTCATTAAGCTGCTGGTAAGGGCTGGCAATCAATTCAAGCAGGGGTTGCTGCGGATAGAGCGCTGCAAGTTCAGGTTGTGCTTTATCACTATAAACCAAAGTACGAATATTATAAGACCATAATAACGCTAATAATGGATGAATGGCGGAGCCCGCCGTACGCCCTGAGCCTGTCTTATAACTACCACCCCAGATCATCACTGTTCTGTTGTCAATAAAACCATTAAAATACTGCCAAAACTTACGGAATATCAGCTCTTTTTGGTCTTCATTGATGTGCATAATCGAGTGCAATAGCGGCATGTCTAAACTGTGAGAGGCGCTTGATTGCTGTAGTTTAGACAACTCAGTCGGTAGCGTGTTACCACCAAACCCCCAACCCGCTTGTAGGTAACTGCTGCCCACCCGCTCATCTAAGCCCATAATATGGCTCACTTGCTTGATATCCACCTGTTGGCTATCCGCCAAACGTGACATCTCGTTCATAAAGCTCACGCGCGTCGCCAGCATCGCCATAATACTACTACGAGCAAACTCTATCGTGGCGATATCAGTGTAATGAGCAGCGCGCGCATGCTGCATGATAGGCTTCAATACCTCTAAGTGCTGGCTACTGTCCGCTGTTTTTTCACCAAGTAACCACAATGAAGGGTTTAACATCGAGCTATAAGCATCGCCATCTTGTAGGAATACAAATGGTATATAGTATACCCACGCACGCTGCAGGCGCTGAGCCAGTGCTGTGACACGGCCCAGCTGCTCAATACCGCTCATAATTAGCGGTGTTGCTTGCTGATGACTGTGGTTAAAAGCAGTAACCCAGCTATCTTCCGTCCATACTGACTGAATACTGTTTAAAAATAACCAGTACAGCGCAACGGTTTGCGGCTCATCACTATCACTATTTTCGTCAACATCACCGCTGTTATCACAATTTGGCTTTTCATAGCGCTGTATGAGCTTGTCGGCATTATCTGGCAACGCGTGACTAACAATAATATGCTGTTGCTCGTACATTTGCCATAGTGCTTGTAAATGATGCTCAAAGCCATACTGCTGTATCTGTTGCTTTAACAATGCCCTATCTGCATACAAATGAACACGCTGACCCAAGCTTGCCAGTACGACCGCACTGGTAATGGCTTCAATACTATGTCCGACGAGTACGCAGACGCTAGCGTTCATAATAGAGTTGTTAAGCGGATTCGCTTTAGATTCGTCGTTTTGTTTGTCTGTGACATCAGCGCTCATGCGGTTACCTTTTAATATTATTCACGTATCAGCATCACTACTCAGCATCACCACTAGGAGAGCCGTTTAATGTGCCGTAGCAACTGATCGGTGGAGGTATCAAACCGTCCTTCGTCAACCTCATACTGCATGGCATCATGCACAGACTCCGCCATTTGTTTGCCCATCTCAACGCCCCATTGATCAAATGGATTGATATCCCAGACACTGGCCATGACATACACCTTATGCTCATAAAGCGCAATCAGCGCCCCTAAACTATGCGGGGTGAGCTCATCGATCAGTAAGGTGGTTGACGGCTGATTACCTCGGTAGTACTTATACTTGTCTGCCTCAGAATCCGCTTTAGCACAAGCGATATCTGCAACGGCAGTATTACCAAAGGCCAATACTCGGCTTTGTGCCAGACAGTTAGCTAAGGACAATTCATGTTGCTGCTGTAATGGCGCGTTTGGTACCTTATCACTATAACGGCGTACACAAGCGATAAAATCACAAGAAACCTGCTGTGTGCCTTGGTGTAGCAGTTGATAAAAGGCATGCTGGGCGTTTGAGCCAATCTCACCCCACAGAATTGGACAAGTATCGTAGTCAATGTGATTGCCATGCTGGGTAACCGACTTACCGTTACTCTCCATCTCAAGCTGGGTTAAGTAGCTCGGTAAATAGCTTAAACGGCCATCATAAGGCAACACGGTGTGAGCATTCACCTGTAAAAAGGTACTGTTCCATACGGCAAGTAAACCCAAAAGCACGGGTAAGTTCTCTGCAAAATCGGTCTCAGCAAAATGCTCATCCATACTGTGAGCACCGCTTAATAGCTCCTTGAACCTAGGCATGCCAATCCGAATGGCAATCGCCAGTCCAATCGCTGACCATAAAGAAAAGCGACCACCGACCCACTCCCAAAGCTGCAACTGATGCTCAGGATGAATACCCCACGCATTCATTTTTTCACTATTGGCCGAAATACCAATGAAGTGCCGACGTAATACGCTGTCTTCAGTACCCGCCCGCAGCTTGGCAGTAGCAAGCAACCAGGATAATGCTGTCTTAGCATTGGATAACGTATCCACCGTACCAAAAGACTTGGATGAGATAATAAATAAGGTCGTCTCAGGATTGAGATGTCTGAGCAGGTTATCAAGCTGGGTGCCATCCATGTTAGAAACAAAATGCACCTCAATCTCTGTATCCGCCCATTCATCTAGGGCCCTAGTCGCCATGAGCGGTCCAAGGTCAGAGCCACCAACTCCAATGTTCACCACATCCGTAACGGCTTTACCTGAAAATCCACGCCACGTACCATGACGAACACGCTCGGACAATCTTGCTACCTGCGCCAAGCTATGATGCACGTCAGCCACTACATCTTGACCCTCGACCTTCAGGGTTGCTGTGTCTGGTAGACGCAGCGCCGTATGGAGCGCCGCACGCTGCTCACTGGTATTTACCATAGCGCCTTGCATAAGCGCCTCAACCCGCACTGACAGCTCACAGCTCACAGCTAGCTGCAACAGAGTGTCTAGTACCTGCTCATCGATACACTGTTTACTATAGTCCATATAGAGCGCGCCTGCCTGCGTACTAAAGCGCGTAGCACGATTGGCGTCTTGTGCGAACAAGGAGGCCAGTGACCATTGCTGCTTAGCCAGCGTTTGTAATTGCTGCCAGTGTTTAGAGCTGCGAGCGCTGGTAAATCCTTTTTTGTTATCCTTTAACTCATCCATCAGCTACTCTTCATCCGCTAATTGCTGCTCGGCAAAGTAAATAAAGGCTTGCATATAAGAGCGCATATCACCTGCATCATAGCTATCACCGCGCATGGTTGTTACGTTTACGCCATACTTACTAATCAGTGCATCAATGGCATCGGTGAGCTGTATCTCGCCGCCGACTGAGGCAGTCGTATTGGCTAAATAATCAAAGATCTGGTTGCTAAACACATAGCGTCCCACCACTGCCAGCTTTGAGGGTGCCTCTGCTAAGCTGGGCTTTTCGACAAACCCTGCCACTTTAAAGCTGACATTCACATCCGCTTGCTCATCCACATTGCCAGCACCGCTCAGCTTGGCAATACCGTATTTATGAACATCTTCATCTGCTACGTTATCCACCAATATTTGTGAATGGTTATCTTTATGAAAAGCGTCAATCATAAAGGCCAAATTATCGGTAGCAGCATCGGTCGTAAATGGATCGAGCACCACATCCGGCAATAACACGGCAAAGTCGTGCTCACCGATAATGGGGCGCGCTGCCAGCACTGCATGCCCTAAACCTAACGCTTTACCTTGACGTATCATGGACACCGTCACATCATCTGGTAGCCAATTTAAACTATCCGCCAGCTCGTTTTTGCCTTTATGACGCAGCTGGTTATCCAGCTCAGCATTGACATCAAAGTAGTTTTCAATCGCGCTTTTTTGCGCGTGACCGACCAAGACAATGTGCTTGATCCCAGCGGCAATCGCCTCTTCAACCACATAGTGTATGGCAGGACGATTGCCTAATGGCAGCAGCTCTTTGGGCACTGATTTAGACAGTGGCAGCATACGAGTGCCAAAGCCTGCGACAGGAATAACAGCGTGCGTGATTTTTTTCATAGTGTTTAGACTGTTTTAAAGTAATAGTGAGATAAGTTTATATCTTATAAAGCCATACTAAGTAGTGGCATAACCGTCTGGACTCATACTCTGCCAACGCCAAGTATCTTGACACATATCAGTAATAGAGAGATTTGCTTGCCACCCTAATAATGTTTTCGCTTTATCAGCACTGGCATAACAGCTGGCAATATCACCTGCACGGCGATCGACAAACTGATAAGGAATAGGCTTGCCAGTCACTTCAGTAAATACCTGCAATAACTCTAGTACAGAGGTGCCTTTGCCAGTTCCTAGGTTAATCGGTAAGAAACCTACTGAGCCTTTTTTATTTACACTGGTTTTATCTATATTGTTTTTTTCTGGACTTCTTGCTTGCTCTAGATAACTCAATGCAGCCACATGACCTTGAGCCAAATCAGTAACATGAATAAAGTCACGGACACCGGTTCCATCTACAGTAGAATAATCATTACCGAAGATACTGAGCTTATCAAGTTTACCAACGGCTACTTGGGAGATATAAGGCATTAAATTATTCGGGATATCATTAGGGTCTTCACCAACCTGCCCTGAGGGGTGCGCACCTACGGGATTAAAGTATCTGAGAGCAATTAAATTCCACTCATCATCGGAGACTGCTAGGTCTTCTAAGATATGCTCGACTGCAAGTTTGCTTTGCCCGTAAGGATTGGTACAAGAACGCGGGGCAGTCTCATCGATAGGCAAGGTATCAGGATCGCCGTAGACCGTAGCGGAGGAAGAAAAAACGAGGTTTTTGACATTATGAGCTGCCATGACTTCTAATAAATTAATGGTACCACTGACATTATTGTTATAGTAAAGCAGCGGCTTGGCTACTGATTCGCCAACGGCCTTTAACCCTGCAAAGTGTATGACACCAAAGAAATTATGGGTAGAAAACACTTGTTTCAATGACTCTGTATCGCGGATATCCCCTTTGATGAAGGAGATAGGCTGTCCAATCAGAGTAGAGACACGGTTGATCGCTTCACGGCTACTATTAGATAAGTTATCGTAGACTACGATATCATATCCTGCTTCATGCAATGCGATACAGGTGTGGGAGCCAATATAGCCTGCGCCACCAGTAACTAATATCTTGTTTTTCATAATATTATTTTCAGTACAAAAAAAGACACCCCATTGTAGGGGTGCCTTCTTAATATTTCAACACAGTTTTGGTAGTTAATCGGCTTTTGCCTATCTTACCAACCTGTCACTTCTTTTAGCTTGTCGCCAAGTTTAGATGGGTCACGTGTATACGCGATACCAGCATCTTCAAACGCTTTGAATTTCTCTTCAGCAGTACCTTGACCACCAGAGATGATCGCGCCAGCATGGCCCATACGCTTGCCTTCAGGAGCAGTGACACCAGCGATGTAACCAACCACTGGCTTAGTGACATGATCTTTGATGTAAGCAGCAGCTTCCTCTTCAGCCGTACCACCGATCTCACCGATTAAGATAATCGCTTCGGTTTGTGGATCGTCTTGGAACAATTTTAACGCGTCGATCTGGTTCATGCCAGGGATAGGATCACCACCGATACCGATACAAGTAGACTGACCAAAGCCAAGCTTAGTGGTTTGTGCAACGGCTTCATACGTCAATGTACCAGAGCGTGAGATGATACCCACTTTACCTGGCTGATGGATGTGGCCTGGCATGATGCCGATTTTGCATTCGCCTGGCGTGATAACACCTGGGCAGTTAGGACCAACAAGACGCACGTCGCCTGCAGCTTCAAGATAGCGTTTGGCTTTTAGCATATCGAGAGTAGGTACGCCCTCAGTGATCACAACGATCAATTTGACGCCTGCATCGATTGCTTCAACGATAGAGTCTAGTACAAATGGTGCTGGTACATAAATAACTGAAGCGTCAGCTTGAGTGGCTTCCATGGCCTCACTCATAGTATTGAACACTGGCAAACCTAGGTGCGTTTGACCACCTTTACCTGGGGTCACGCCGCCAACAACTTTGGTACCGTATTCGATGGCTTGTTCAGAATGGAACGTACCGTTTTTACCAGTGAAACCTTGTACCAATACTTTGGTATCTTTATCGATTAATACACTCATTATTTTTTCCTTTATTCGGTTGTCTTGTGATAGCAACTTGATGGCGTATCGATCATTCATGAATGACGATTCATTTTTTGCCAAAAAGCTGCTATTACGCTTTGACTACTAGGCTTAAGCAACTATTTTTATAGATTTACGCTTTAACAGCATCGACAATTTTTTGAGCCGCATCAGACAAGCCTTGAGCTGAAATCAATTTCAGACCAGACTCTTCTAGAATTTGCGCGCCTTTCTCAGCGTTGTTACCTTCTAAACGGACAACAACAGGTACTTTTACGTCAACTTCTTTGATAGCCGCAATAATGGCTTCTGCAATCATGTCACAACGTACGATACCACCGAAGATGTTGATAAGAACGCCTTCAACGCTGCTGTCTTCTAGGATAATTTTGAACGCTTCAACAACGCGATCTTTAGTTGCCCCGCCGCCAACGTCCAAGAAGTTAGCAGGCTTGCCGCCGTACAATTTGATGATGTCCATCGTCGCCATTGCAAGACCAGCGCCGTTTACCATACAACCGATATTACCTTCTAGAGCAACATAGTTTAGGTCAAACTCAGCCGCTTTAAGCTCACGCTCATTTTCTTGGGTTTTGTCTTGTAGCGCTGCGATTTTTGGCAGACGATAAAGGGCGTTTGAGTCGATACCAATTTTGCCATCAACGCAAACAATCTCGCCGTTTTCACGAACCGCTAGTGGGTTGATTTCCATTAGCGCAAAGTCGTTTTCGACAAAGGCTTTATAAGCGCCAGTCATTAATTTAACGAACTGGTTGATTTGCTTGCCTTCTAAGCCTAGCTTGAACGCGACATCACGCGCTTGGAAAGGCATCAAACCAACTAAAGGATCAACATTTACTTTAAAGATTTTTTCTGGCGTGTTGTGCGCCACTTCTTCGATATCCACACCACCTTCAGTCGATGCCATGAAAGTCACGCGACGAGTCGCCCGATCAACCACTGCGCCAAGATACAGCTCAGTTTGTACTGGGTACATATCTTCTGCAACCAACACAAAGTTCACTGGCTGACCATCAGCGTCAGTTTGGAAAGTTACTAGGTTAGTACCGATAAGCTCTTCAGCAACTTGCTTCGCTTCTTCACGAGTTTTAACCAGTTTTACACCACCAGCTTTACCACGACCACCTGCATGTACTTGCGCTTTGATAACCGCAATATCAGTTGGCGTTTTATCAAAAGCCGCTGCAGCTTCGTCGCCACTATGGGCAATGATGCCTTCTTGAATAGGCAATCCGTAGCTTTTTAATAGCTCTTTTGCTTGATACTCATGTAAATTCATTGATTGTATCCTTTATTTTTTACAATTAATAAAAAGTGAAAACAAATGCGCCGTCTATACATGCTAGCTATACAGCTGGCGCACTTATGACCGTAGCGATGACTTTGATAGCGACGCTACGATCAGGTTATAAGTCGGTACTTATTACAATAACTACTTATTTCTTACGCTTTTTACGCTGGATGGCGTGAATAGCACGGCCATCTGCAGATAGTGCGGCTTCATGCACGGCTTCTGAAATGGTTGGATGGGCAAACGTCATAAGCTGTAAATCTTCGATACTAGAGACAAACTCCATCGCGATCATACCTTGATGGACGATGTCACCTGCGCCCGCAGAGATAGCGTGCATACCTAATAGGCGATCTGTCTTGGCATCGGCAACGACTTTGATAGAACCTTGCGCTTCGCTTTGAGCGAGTGCACGGCCGTTAGCCGCTAAGTTAAATGAGCCTGTTTTAACTTCATAGCCAGCATCGCTAGCTTCTTGCTCAGTCAAACCAACCCATGCAATCTCTGGATGCGTGTAGATAACGTTGATGATCGTATCATAATTCACTTGGGCTTTTTCGCCATGAATACGTTCAACCGCCATCATGCCCTCTTCCATCGCTTTATGCGCAAGCATCGGACCACGTACCAAGTCACCAATGGCGTAAACACCATCAAGGTTGGTTTTGCATTGATCATTCACATCGATAAGACCACGTTCAGTCAACGTGATACCACTGTCATCGCCAAGCAGTTTTTCAGAATAAGCACGGCGGCCAACACAAACGATCAGCTTATCAAAGCTCTCCTCGCTCGACTCACCTTTATTTTCGCTAGTGACAACCACTTGATCGCCTTTGACTTCAGCGTTGGTGACTTTGGTATCGACACGGATATCGAGACCTTGCTTTTTCAGCATTTTGCCAGCTTCTTTTGAGATGTCTTTGTCAGCGGCGGCCAAGAAGCTTGGAAGCGCTTCATATACAACAACTTCCGCCCCTAAACGACGCCATACTGAACCAAGCTCAAGACCGATCACGCCCGCACCGATCACGCCTAAACGCTTAGGTACTTCTGTGAAATCAAGCGCGCCTGTAGAGTCAACGATGCGATCGCCGTCAGTTTTGGCCACAGGAATCTCGATTGGTACAGAACCTGCCGCTAAAATCACGTTTTTAGCAGTGATGGTGGTTTCGCTTTCGTCTTCTAGAGCGGTAAACTTCACTTTTTTGTCAGTGCCCTTACCGTCAACCAATGTGCCCCAGCCTTGTAGCCAGTCAACGCCATTGCCTTTTAATAGCGCTGCAACGCCGCCGGTCAATTGCTTAACAATACCTTCTTTACGCGCAATCATCTGCTCGATATCAATGGCGACATCGCCTGTGCTGATACCATGTTCAGCAAGGTCATGCTTAGTTGCTTCATAACGATGCGAGCTGTCAAGTAGGGCTTTTGATGGGATACAGCCAACGTTCAAACAAGTACCGCCAAGTGCAGGCTCGCCTTTATAAACACGTTTTTCGATACAAGCAACGCTCATACCTAACTGACCTGCACGGATAGCCGCTTCATAACCACCAGGACCGCCGCCGATGACGACTAAATCATAATTGTCTTTCATAGTA
>ERZ1089244.152-NODE-152-length-12100-cov-17.787381_pt1 | contig 12100 bp, 8 predicted proteins | sample MGYA00383550_ERZ1089244 | MGnify/ENA primary metagenome ERZ1089244 (study PRJEB34543, sample SAMEA5968661) | marine metagenome | biome: water | collected 2014-06-21 | depth 0 m | study: Ocean Sampling Day (OSD) data from North Adriatic Sea
TTCACGGTTATTCACGAGTTCGTTGCGGGTACTTATCAGCTGCGCGCTTATAAAGTTCAATCTCAACAAAAAGACAGTAGCTTATTAACGAGTGCATCGCCGAACCCTCTATGCATAGAGCTTATTCAAGATGGCACTATTGAGCGTCGTTTTTGTAAGCAAGTTGATACTGAGCGTCAAGGCGAGTTTGTAGAAACTGGCGTGTTTGATGATACGGTGACCAGTTAAATCCTTTTATAACGTTTTATCGCAATTATTAAAACCTCCGATTTCCACAAATAACTAAGTTTTGACAAGCTCTAGTTTTATTACAATATTCAAAGACAAGGAAAAGTATGGCGACTATATTGACACTAGCAGGCGATGGCATCGGTCCTGAGATTATGACTCAAGCTATCGATGTCCTAAAAGCGGCCAATGATAAATTCGATTTGGGCTTTACTCTGGAGTCGGGGCTTCTTGGCGGTGCGGCGATTGATGCGACTGGTGAGCCGTTGCCCGAGGAGACTTTAAGGCAGGCTCGTGCAGCCGACGCTGTACTGTTAGGCGCAGTTGGTGGCCCTAAGTGGGATAACATTGAGCGCAGTAAACGTCCTGAACGTGGTTTGCTCAAGATTCGCAGTGAGCTTGGTCTGTTTGCTAATTTGCGTGTCGCCAAACTATATCCGCAGCTAGCGAATGCTTCGAGTATCAAAGCCGATATCATCTCAGGGCTTGACTTATTAATCGTCCGTGAGCTGACGGGTGGTATCTATTTTGGTGAACCGCGCGGCATCCGTACTTTAGACAACGGCGAGCAGCAGGGCTACAACACTATGGTGTATAGCACCAGCGAGATTGAGCGTATCGGCAAAGTCGCGTTTGAGATGGCGCAGACTCGCGCCCAATCCAGCGGCAAGCCGGCTAAGATTTGTTCAGTTGATAAAGCCAACGTGTTAGAGGTGACTGAGCTGTGGAAGCAGACGATGATTAAGATGCAAGAAGCGGATTATAGCGATGTTGAGTTGTCGCACATGTACGCTGACAACGCTTGTATGCAGCTCATAAAGGATCCCAAACAGTTCGATGTCATGGTCACCGGCAACATGTTCGGCGATATTTTATCGGATGAAGCGGCTATGCTCACAGGCTCTATTGGGATGCTGCCATCAGCGAGCCTCGATGAGGACGGTAAAGGTATGTATGAGCCTTGTCATGGCTCGGCTCCTGATATCGCTGGACAAGATAAAGCCAATCCCTTAGCGACGATTCTATCGGTAGCTATGATGCTACGCTATACTTTTAAGCAAGAGACCGCTGCACAAGCGATAGAGCAAGCGGTCAGCGATGTGTTGGATGATGGTCTACGTACGGTTGATATCTTGGATAACAGCGAAAGTGGCCTGACGCAAGTGGGCTGTCGTCAGATGGGCGAGGCGGTATTGGCCAAACTGCTATAACTGTTTTTAAGTGCTAGTCCATATTTATGGATTTTTATCTCTCATTTAACCTATAAATCGTTTGCCGATTTATAGGTTTTTTTTGTCCAAAAGAGCTTATTAATATATTTACTAAGTAAGCAGTTTTTTACGTAGATTTTACATAGTTGTTATATTTACATAGATACTATATGAGTAGACCGCTATTAACATAATGGGCTTATATGCTAACAGGGCGCTATGGCATTATTATTGAAGTATTTATATTAGTAAATACTTTCACAATAATAAAAAGTTACTATAAGACTATATTGAATATTAGAGGAAACTATGTCTCAATTAACCAAAATTACCAGTGCCATGCTAGTGAGCAGTCTATCTACTGTGCTACTAATGAGTCCAGCGCTAGCGGCAACTAACAGCGATGTTAGCCCCGTTACTAATGGCGTCAGTCAAAAGATAAATAGCGATAAAGCAGCAAGTAAGGCGACAGCTGAATCTCTTAACGAGCTACTACCAACTATTGAGTATACGACAGAGGGATTATCAAAATCTGCAAAAAAAATAAACAGTGTTAATTGGAAGGAAGGGGAGAAGATAGATCGTGAAGTTGGCACTCGCTTGCAAGCGCTATTAAATTGGCACCATAGCGGCGTCGGCTCAGTAGATGGGTACTGGGGCAAAAACACTCGTAAAGCGATGCAAGCGTTTCAAAAGGCTAATGGTTTGAGCGTCACTGACCAATTAAATACCGAAACTTGGGATGCACTGACAGCGAGTGAGGCATTAACCCGTCAACCTGTACTAGTGCGCTATAAATTAACCCCTGATGATGTCAATATCAAAACGACCACGATTCCAGCTAGCGCAGAAGCCAAGTCTAATCTCGAGGGCATGTATTATGAATCCGTGCTCGAGGCATTAGCTGAGAAGTTTCATATGAGTGACAGCTACCTAAAGTCTCTAAATCCAAAGGCTAGCTTTAATGCTGGCGAGACCATCACCGTCTATAATCCGGGCAATCCTAATACAACGCCGGTCAGCCGTGTGGTCGCGGATAAAACTACCGAAACTCTCTATGCCTATGATGACCAAGGCAATCTTGTCGCAAGCTATCCCACGACAGTCGGCAGCACTGCTACGCCTTCACCAACGGGTACGCATGAAGTAAAAGTGAAAGTCAATGGCCCCAACTATACTTATACTGGCGATAACGGAGAGAAGTTTATTATTCCGCCAGGTCCTAATAACCCAGTAGGCAAGGTTTGGATTGGCTTGTCAAAGCCGTCTTATGGCATTCATGGTTCGCCAGATCCTGATCGCATTAGTCGCCAAGCCTCAGCAGGCTGCGTGCGTTTGACCAACTGGGACGCGTTATCTTTGTTAGGAGTTATCGACGATGACGCTACAGTAGAGTTTAAGTGATTTTATCTTACAACAAATCAAGTTGCTTACATCCTTAAGCTAGAATATCAGGCAAAAAAATACCGCTAGTACAATTATTAGCGGTATTTTTTTGCCTGACAAGAGATGCTAAGCGTGCTTAATTCTCTAGACTAGATCAAAACTTAAAGGTCATACGAAGTAAGCAGTTTAGTTCTTACCACGATAAGTAATACGACCTTTGGTCAAGTCATAAGGCGTCATCTCGACTTTGACTTTATCACCAGTCAAAATACGGATGTAATGCTTACGCATTTTGCCAGAGATATGGGCAATGATTTCGTGTCCGTTTTCTAAACGAACCTTAAACAGAGTGTTTGGCAAGGTATCGATGACTTCGCCTTCAAACTCGATAATATCGTCTTTTTTAGCCATAATTTATATCAATCAATGAAAAATAAGCCAATATTATACGTAAGTTTAGCGATTAAAGCAATATGGCAACGGGTTTTTGCTTGACAGCGTTTAGTGGTTATGTATGTCAAATTATAATTGAGCTTGAATATCTAAAAAATTAATCTGGCAGATTGAGCCAAATTGGAGTCAGTGGCTCTTTTGGGAGCAGCGACTCGTACTCGTCAGGATAATACGCTTTTATAAAATAAAGTCCATCACCAGCAGCGGTCGGCGGGGCAATCGTACGATCTTTTTGCGCTAAAATAGCTAAGAGGTCGTCCGGCTGCAGCTCGTGACGGCCGATAGCGTACAGCGTACCCATTAAGTTACGTACCATATGATGCAAAAAGCCATCGGCTTGAATATCAAATACAATAAAGGCGCCATGAGCAAAGAGCTTGGCATGACTGATGGTACGCACCGGCTGATTGGACTGGCAAGCTGCGGCGCGAAAACTTGTAAAATCATGCGTTCCTACTATGTCTGCAGCAGCCTTTTGCATTGCGGCTAGATCAAGTGGCTGATGAATGTGAGTCACTTGGTGGTTTAAGATAGCCGGGCGCGTGTCTTGATTGAGCGTAACATAGCGATAACGCCGAGCGATGGCCTTAAAGCGCGCATGAAAATCGCTTGGCATCGGCTGAATCCAGCGTAGTGCAATATCATCGGGTAATAAGCTATTGACACCGCGCAGCCAATTATGGGTCGGTCGGTAGGCTCGAGTGACAAAGTGAGCGACCATGTTACTTGCGTGTACCCCAGAGTCGGTGCGTCCTGCGGCGACCACTTCTACTGTCTCGTTAGCGACTTTGCTAATAGCAGTCTCTAGGACTTGCTGGACGCCTAAAACCTCTTTTTGTCGTTGCCAGCCATAATAATGAGTCCCCAAAAACTCGATAGCTATCGCTAAAGTGTAAGTAGGAGTGTCTTCATCGGTGTGTTGGATTAGCTCGTCTTGCGGCACTATTGGCTGAGCGTTATCTGCTAAAGAGTCGGTCATAATGGTTGAGGTGCTTAAGCTTATTTTATGAGTTTGGGATTGTTTAGCGCTGACGACTCGTAGAAGTTCCTGCTTGGTTAACGCTATAAGTCCAGCGCTGACGTCTACGGGCAGGGGTGTCGTAACGTAGCAATAACCACAGTAGGCGCGCGTAGATCGCAGAGAGAGTGAGGCGTCCACCAGCGATGACGTGATAATCATATTGCCAGCTGCCCGCGGCGTAACTGCTACTCACGCCGCCAAATGGGCATTGGCTTGCGCAGACTACCATATGGCCTTGTTTATAAGCCGCTTGTAGCGCCTCGGCAAGCTGCGGCGAGTAAGGTACGTTGCCGCTGCCAAACCCTAATAAGATAATGGCGCATGGCGGTTTTGACAGCAGCGCTTGTAACTGCTCGCTGAGCACGCTTGGATCGTTAGGCAAGCAGTAAAGTGCATGAACATGAGCGTGCTGTGGCTGATTTTGTACCGCTGCCAAAACTTGTTGTTGGTCATCAAGCCAATGCTGCCGGCGAGTATCTGTCAGCTTATCTATATAGCTATTATCAGGATAGGCGGCACGGTGATGACCGGTAAAGGCCATAAAATCATGGCTATGAATCTTTTGCACCGTTTGCGCCGGCCAAGACTCACCGCCAAAACATATCTTCACCCCTGATTGCCCCGCTGCTGCTAAGCGCAGAGCTTCACGAAAATTATCCCAAGCATCACCGTGGCTGTCGATTTTATAAGCGTGCAGCTCTTCGCTATCTAGTAGTGGACGCATGCTGCCTGTGAGAGTAATACTGATGTCGGAACCGGCAAAAGCTTCTGCCAAAAACGCTCCTAAGTAGCTTAAGGTGTCAGTCCCTGTGATCAGCACAAACTGGCGCTCGCCAGCTTGATAGGCCGAGAGTAACAGCGTATAAAAATGTACAAAGTCGCTTGGCGTTAATTGGCTACTGTCTTTGATAAGCGAGTTATCTAACCAACACAGCTTAGGTAAAAAAGCGGCATCATCGTGCTCAGTGACAAGTTGCTGTAAGGCGGGTAAGAACACTTCGGCGGCAAGCGGCGCTAGTGGCCGCCCATAACTGCCAAAGGTGCCGCCTGCATAAATCAGCTGTACAGACTGCGAGTTGAGAGATGATAATGTGGAACGTGAAGCCATATTTAAGTCGCAAAATGTTATTAAAAATCGTTGATGAGATGACGATAAAAAAGAAAAGTAAGGCGGTATGGCTCTATTAAACCAAGCCGCCTATCACTTTATACAGTGCGCTCTAATAGCGTTTGTGCCTGAGCCTGTTGAGCGCTACTGCCTTGCGCAATAACTTCGCTGAGTAAACGTTTGGCGCTATCGTATTCACCAAGCTCCAAATATTTTGCTGCTAAGTCTAGAGTGATTTGTTGATTATCTAAATCATTAACGAAGTCAAAATCCGCGGCAAACTGCGCCGCAAAGTCTGTATTATCTGCTTTGTCCTCTGTGACGACTGGGCTAGCTGTCGTGGCTGCGTCTTCGAAGATAGAATCATCGAGACTAAAATCTTCCTCAAAAGGCGTCTCGTCATCGAACATCAAAGGAGAGTCAGTTTCAGTCGTGCTTGGCTCATTTTTAATAGGCTGCGAATCAGTTAAATCGAAGTCGAAATCATCTAGCTCGGTAGTGAGTGTCTCGATAGAATTGGATGACGCCGTAGAGGATAAGTTTTCTTCTACTGCTAAAGTGCTATTGTCGTTTACCGTCTCTTGGGTGTTTGTTTGTTCTAAACTGTCTAATGATAAAGCGTCTAGTTGCAGCTCGCTTGAGCTATCATCATCTAAGCTCAAATCCAAGTTAAAACTAGAGACGTCCGCTGTCTCTTCTTCAGTCGTAAGAACAGAAGCAGCAAGCTCAGAGTCGCCAATAGTATCAATATTTATGTCGGTGTTCAGGTCGGTGCTTATGCCTGTATCGCTATTTGAAGGGTTATCTGATGCTAGATCATCAAAATCTAGTACAAAATCTTCTTGTAAATTGTCATTTTGACTGTCGGTAGGTTGCAGCGCTACCGTCTCACTGCTCAGGGAATTCGCCGCCGGCTCATCAAAATCAAGGCTAAAGTCTTCATCAAGATTCAATTTATCAGAGCTTACTTCATCAAAGCTCACTTCATTAGAGCGAGCTTCAGCAGCACTAAAATCTTCGCTGATAAGGTTACTCTCCTGACTATCTTTGACAGGTGTAGATGCAGCAGTGCTATCGCTCTCAAACTGCTCGTCTAAGCTCAAAGTATGGCTATCTAAGCCAGAATCGTTAACAGATAGATTGCGGGCTGTATTAGCAGTAGCCTCATCAAAACTTTCACTCTCTAAATCATCTAAGGTCAGATCAAAGATAGCGTCAGCACTGTCATTGCTACTCGTATCATCAGTGATAGTACTCTCATTAAAAGAGCTCGCTGATGGAGCCGAAGATACAAAGTCTAAGTCAGTAATAGAGTCAGTACTCGCCGCAGTTTCTTGAGACGTACTGAATTTATCCTGTTGATGACTCTGCGTTTCATTAGAAACGCTTGCGACATCGAAGTCGAGGCTCTCGTAATCCGCTGCTACTGCCTGCTGCTGATCATTAGCATGGGTATCGTCACGTGCTGCTATAGGCGTCTGAGAATGTTCTTGGTCAAATAGTGCCTTTAGATCTTTGGCTTGGGCGATAGTAGCGGCATCGCAATGAGCACTGATAGCGTCATAAGTTCTATAAAAATTCTCAGTCTGCGTAGTCAGAGCATAGATGTTGAGAAGCTTGAGTGACAGCTTAGCATCATGAGGCTTTTGGATAAGGCCGCGCTCTAGTACCTCGATTGCTTTGTCATAACGCTGCTGATCGATAAACCGCTCAGCGACAGTCAAATTGTCAAACTTAGTAGCGCCTGCTGATGCATTGGTATGAGCCGCATCATAGTCGGTAGGCACGCGTCTAGTGCTGGACGGAGCATCGTCTATATGTCTAGCGGTTGGCTGCGCTTTTTGCCTACGCATAATCAACACAGCTATTAGTAAAACAATGATTAGTCCTGCAATGATATATAGCATATTATCCATAATGATTCCTACGACTATTCGTGCTGAGTATAGCAAGCTCAGAGCAAGTGTTGCTAGTCAGCTAAGCGGTTATTGATTGCGTAATTTTTTTAGTCGAGCTTCAAGCTCAGCCAGTTTTTGATTTTGTAGTTGCAGTTTTTGTGTATAACTACCAAGGCTATTATTCATCAGTTTTGTGCGCTGAGCTTGCGTAGCAGTGCGCTGCCGAGACGACTTTAGGGAAGCGAGAACCTCAGCACTTAGCCCATTGCCTGCCGCCGCATCTGCTTTGGTTTGAGTGCCATCAGCTTGACCTTTACCCCCTGGAGCCACTACCGAAAAACGTGCTTGTGGCAGTGTCCGAGTCGTAGGTTTTGCTGTGCTATTAGCCGACTTGGTTGGTTTTGCTTGAGCTATCTGCGAGGATACTGAGGCTGCACTTGTAGTATTGTCCGCTGTTGCTTTTTCGCTAGATGCTTTAGCAGTTTTTTTATTGGCTCGTAGATAGCGTGCTCGCTGTTCAGATATGGCGGCTTGGATGCTGCTTTGTGAGGGTATTACCTCATAATTAGGTAAACGCAACTCGGCATTGGCTTTGAGCTGATCGGCGTCTTGATTAATAAAAGCATTGGGGTTTTGCGTTTTGATCTGACTCATCACCGCTGATATATCAAGATTATTCTGCTCAGCGATTTGCTTGGAGATCAGCCATAGGTTGTCGTTACGCTGTACGGTATAGCTAACCATTTTCTCATTAGCGACTGGCAAGCTATCGGTTGCTGCAGTCTCGCGGCGAGCGCTGATGGTACTGGCAGAAGCGCTATCAGCGGCGTCCTTACTAGTCGCTACAGGCTCAGGCGCTGCGCTATCTGCGGCAGTTGCTAAGTCATGCGCTACTTGACTGTTTAGCTTGGCAGTATCATCTGAGTTCAGCGAAGCCATACTCTCATCGAAACTCAGCGCCAAAGTAGGGCTATCGGTACTATCGACTTTGTTAATAGGGCTATTACGCACGGTAATCTGCCGCGAGACTTGTATATTTAGCGTATTACTATTCGTACTGCTGGTTTTAGCAGTTTTGTTTTCTAAAGAAGGCTGATTATTTGGGGTACGGTTATTGGCTGACGTTTGCGCTAATAAGGTTTGCTGCACGTTAGTTGCCGCATCAGCAGATGCTACCGAAGTTGACGCTTTTACCAAACCTTCCACACTTTTAAGTTTTTCAACACTTTCAACATCTTCAACGCTATTAATGTCTTCAACGCTGATAGCTGTCTCATTACGGTTCGAGATTGGCTGCAAAGCTTTGGCGCTAGCATTGATAGGGATATCGCCGTTAGGGGGACTTGGTTGAGTAGGGCGGCTACTTACACGGCGATTGTTTTTTATATCTAGCGTATTAGTTTTGGCCATCGATGGCGCAGAGTTAGCAGTCGTTTCGAGGTCAAATCTTGACGCCGGCGCTAGCGGTAGATTCGGAGCCGCTGCTACGCGCGCGATAGGTAGAGCGCTACTATTTTTGGAATTTGCGGTATTGATGGTGCCTGAATTAGCCGCTGAGCTAGACGGCGCAAATAAAGGCGGCGGCGCTTCGCGTTTAACTGCTAAGGGCTTAGTGCTGCTAGTAGCAATAATAGGTGCTTTTTTGGTGACTGGCGATGTTACAGTTGGCGCTGAAATCACTGGTAAATTGGGTTTAGGAGCACGAGCGACTATAGGTTTTGCAGATTTTACACGTTCTGAGCGTTTCGCTGGCTGAGCAGAGCCTAGAGGCATCAGCAAGGTTTTTGGCACTGTATTGCGCTGACCATTGTCGTTGATTGCTAATACCACATCGGCAAAAGGCTTTGAGACTGGCTGAGAGGTGCTTATCATCAGCTGTCCGGTGCTAGCAGAAGTAGGGATAAAGCTCACGGACATGGCATCAGTCGGGGTCAATCCTAGCTGTTTATACACCTTAGGGTTGGCCAAATTGGCTGAGAAGTCTGAGGATTCGATGTCAGAGATGCTAATAATAGCGACAAGCGGCTCATGCTGTGCTGAGGTAATGGTTGTTTTACCGATAGTCGCCGCCATGGCTGCTGGCAACAATATAGCGCTGCCCATTGAACACAATAGCGCTGCAGACACTGCATAATGAAGACGATTCGGTCGATAAGGTAATTGCCAAGCCATGCGCTGCCCTTTGAGTAGCCATTGAGAGTATAGCAAGTTAAAGTCTATAAGGTATTAAGCTGATGCTAATACACCATAAACATATTAACTGAATTATAACGTTAAGCAACATTAAAACGCAGCAATATTCTAGAGTTTTTTAAACTGCGTGCAATAGTCTTACTCAATGGTGCTAAACCTCACCTTACTATGCTAAGCCGATTTGTTCTGGCAAGTGACCTATAGGCCGTCTTAAGCTTTATCCAAAAGCATCGCATCACCATAACTAAAGAAACGATACTGCTGCTCAATAGCATGCTGATAAGCGTGCTCGATAGCCGACTTACCAGCGAAGGCCGCTACTAGCATTAACAAGGTCGATTTTGGTAGATGAAAGTTAGTGAGTAGCCGGTCTATTACCCCAAATTTAAAACCAGGATAAATAAAGATATCTGTATCACCAGACCAACTGGCTAGCGGCTGCCCATTGATTGCCGTCTGCTGATAAGCACTCTCTAGTACTCGAGTGACAGTCGTACCAATAGCAATGACTTGATTGCCATTAGCGTGAGTCTGATTGATCAGATCAGCAGTCGCTTGCGGCAAGTGCGCATACTCGCTGTGCATAGTGTGGTTGAGAAGATTGTCGGCTTTGACAGGGGCAAAAGTACCTGCACCAACATGCAGGGTGACAAAAGCGCTATTGATGCCTTTATCTTTGAGCATTGATAGCACTTTTTCATCGAAATGCAGGCTAGCAGTAGGCGCAGCGACACTGGCAAGCTTGGCCGGGTCGTGAAAGACGGTCTGATAACGAGTGTTGTCAGTTGCATCGGCATGGCGCTCAAAATAAGGCGGTATCGGCAGCTCGCCATAGCGCTCTAAATCAGGCAAAAGAGGCGCGGCGAAAGCTAAGATAAATAGGTTCTCTTCACGGCCGACCATAAGTGCTTCGATATGACCATCAGCCAATAACAGCTGCTGCCCAAGCTTAGGTGCTTTGCTGGCTTTGACATGGCATAGCGCTAGATGTGGATGAGTTGTTGCTGCTTTTGCTATGTTGAGAGTATCACTATCGACATCATCGCGCTCAAGTAGTCGCTCGATTAACACCTCAATTTTGCCGCCAGTGTCCTTTTGACCGAACAAGCGCGCTTTCATGACTTTAGTATCATTAAAGACAATTAAATCGCCAGTATTGAGTAGCGCTGGCAAGTCGGTAAATAAATGATCGATCGGTGCAACTGCTGCCTCATCAGTATTAGCCGGTAAATAAAGTAGCTTAGAGGCTGAGCGCTCAGCGAGAGGATAACGAGCGATTAGATGATCAGGCAGCTCATAATCATAGTCGCTGACGCTTAGGTAGTTAGGAGTATCCATAGCTGCTGGTTCATCGGCAATAGAGGCAGGTTCGGTCAAAATAGTAGGATCCATATTGGTTATGATTCGATCATTAATGAGAGAGATTTTGGCATAATTGTAGCAGAAAGTAGTCTTGAGGGGATAACTTCTAAGTCGTTTGCTAGCTGTTGTATTTGAACCGTCCGTAGAAGGGTAGACAGTGGTAAAAGGGCAAAAAGTATCAGCTAAAACCAAAACTAAAAATCAAATAGATTTAGCTGCGGTAAGCTCTGACTCGCTGGCGCTAAAGAAGAGTAAGTGACGCCGACGAGCCTGATCGGCAGCGTTCGGGCGATATCAGCAAACAGTTTATCAAGCCAATAGTGAGCCGACTCTGCGCTAGTAAACGCGGTGGACAAGGTGTGTGAGCGCGTGATCTGCGTAAAGTCAGCATACTTAACTTTTAGAGTGATGGTATAAGCAATAAGCTGTTTTTTTTGCAATTGACTAAAGGCGTCAGCATTTTGCTCATAAATCTGCGCAAGTAAAGGCGCATCCGCACTCAAGTTATCTCGGAAAGTCGTCTCTGAGCCTACTGACTTGTGCTGACGCTCGGCTTTAACTTGGCGGTTGTCGCGGCCATGGGCAATATCGTAATAAAACTGACCGCGTTTACCAAACTCATTGACCAGTAGCGTCGCTTCAGTGCGGCGCAGATCTGCACCAGTACTGATACCTAGCGCATGCATACGCTTAGCGGTGGCCTTGCCAATCCCATGAAAGCGCTCAATCGGTAGGCTACTAATAAAAGCCTCAGCGTCCGCTGGGGTGATCACGGCGATACCATTGGGCTTATTGATGTCCGAGGCGATTTTTGCCAGCATTTTATTAAAGGACACGCCAGCAGAAGCGTTAAGACCGGTCTGCTCAAGTATCTGCGCGCGTAACCAGTTCGCCATCAAGGTCGCTGAGCCTTTATGAGCACTCAAGCCTGTAACGTCAAGATAAGCCTCATCTAAGGACAGCGGCTCGACTAGCGGGGTCAAGCGATGCATGATTTTGCGAATATCGGCACTAACGGCGCGGTAAACATCGAACCGTGGCCTGACAAAAAGCACCTCAGGACAGCGTTTGCGCGCTTCATAGCAAGACATCGCAGAGCGTACCCCAAACTTGCGTACTTCATAGCTGGCCGCAGCGACCACTCCGCGGCCATTAGGATCACCGCCGACGACTAGAGGCTTGCCCCTTAACTCTGGAAAATCGCGCTGTTCAACACTGGCATAAAATGCGTCCATATCTA
>ERZ1089244.157-NODE-157-length-11884-cov-16.389213_pt1 | contig 11884 bp, 8 predicted proteins | sample MGYA00383550_ERZ1089244 | MGnify/ENA primary metagenome ERZ1089244 (study PRJEB34543, sample SAMEA5968661) | marine metagenome | biome: water | collected 2014-06-21 | depth 0 m | study: Ocean Sampling Day (OSD) data from North Adriatic Sea
CATATTACTTTGATGGTCGTTATGACGCTACGTATCGTCACAGTGCAGCGCAATATTGGCGTGTCTATTGCTTGGATTGCTATGCTCTACACGCTGCCTTTAGTCGGCTTTATCGCTTATCTATTATTAGGTGAGCCGATGATTGGGCGGCGCTATCGGCAGCGCGTTGACCAAGCGCAGCTATTGACCAACGATATGGCAGCGCGCGAGCGTTTGGTATTTGATCAAGGCCAAGATCTATTGTCCGATCACTATCGCGGGGTGAGTTCTATTGGGACGCGAAAGACCGGCTTTGGCGTATTTGCCGGTCATCAAATGCAGCTGCTGACGAGTCCAAGCGCTATTTTTGATCAGCTTATTGCTGATATTCACAATGCCGCTCACACTATTTATATGGAGTTTTATATTATCTACCCAAGAGGCCAAGTGCTTGAAGTGCTGCAGGCTTTAAAGAGTGCAGCGAGACGCGGGGTAGAGTGTCACATCCTAGCGGATAGTGTTGGTAGTCTAGGGTTTTTTAATCGTAAGCACCAAGAAGCTTTAGAAAATGCCGGTGTCTTTGTTTATCAGTCACTGCCAGTAGGTCTACTTAAGACCTTGTTTAAGCGCTCAGACTTGCGTAATCATCGCAAGATTATCGTCATCGATGAGTATATAGGCTATACCGGTAGCTTCAATCTGGTTGACCCTAACTATTTTAAACAAGATAAAAACGTCGGCCAGTGGATCGATGTGATGATTCGGAGCACAAGCGTGCAACCGATTAGTATCGCGACGGCTATGAGTAAAGTGGTGGTCACCGATATCGGCGCTGAGAGTCAAGATAATCTCTATGAGCTTGATAAGCGGGTAAATAATTACACGCGTAAGCTCTATGTGATGCATCCTACTATCAACGATCTGAACAGTCGGGTGCAATTGCTTGATGAGCAGGGGCATACGCAAGAGAGTGCCGTGCAGCCATTAGCGGGGACAAACTTGATAGATATTGCGCCTATGCCAATAGTCAATAACGTTATCGCTCAACTGATCCCATCAGCGCCGCAGCTGACCGGGCATGTCATTTATAATACGCTAGTCACGGTTATCCACCGTGCTAATACGCGCATTCAGATTACTACGCCTTATTTCGTGCCAGACGAAGCCTTATCTGGGGCGCTAACTACAGCTGCAAGGCGCGGCGTCGATGTGACGTTGATTGTGCCAAAGAAAGTAGATTCATTTCTGGTACAGCATGCCTCGCAGGCTTATTATCAAGAGCTGTTAGAGGCGGGCGTGAAGATTGCACGCTTTGAAGGCGGCTTGCTACATACCAAAACCGTGGTCATTGACGATGATTACTGCCTGTTTGGTACAGTGAATATCGATATGCGTAGCTTTTATTTGAATATGGAAGTGACTTTGGCGATTTATACCCCAGAGATGGTGGCGCAAGTTCTGAGCTGCCAAAACGCTTATTTGGAGAATTGTGAGTTTTTGGAGCTGCATTATTGGCAGCAGCGCCCTCGTTCTAAAAGCTTGTTCGATAATGTGATACGCTTGTTTAGTCCCTTATTATAATTTACATGTTTATTCACCCATAGGATACGTTTCGCTATGTCTGTCAGCTCTGATTCATTTGTAGCCAAGACTTCACTGGATTATATCGCTGAAGGGTACTGGCAGGACTTTTTGGCTCAGCGTCCTATCGCAGGCGGTATCGCTTATGAGGCTGAGCTGCAGGCTTGTAAGTTAGATGAGACGCTAGCGAGTTTGCAGCGCGTGGACACGCTACTATTACAGATACGCCGAGATAATGCTAAAAACGCAGTAACAGAGCAGCACTTATTAGCAGATGATCGCTTTCGCCATCTATTATGGTTCCTTGCGTTTTATGCCGGCCGCATTTTAGCCGGTGAGTGGCAAAGCTTGCCGCATTGGTACAGTCAGTCTGATCTACGCCGGCGTTATCCTCAGCTGAGCCTATCTGCCGATGATTTTTATCAAGACATGGCAGTGGCTTATCGAGAAGACAGTGCTCAGGTAAACGATGATTTAAATGAGGTAAGCGCTCATGCAGCGGCGTTATTTTTTGCTTTAGAGCCAATCGGTTTGCGCCTATTTGGTCATATTGATAGGCAGTTTGTCGCCGCTCAAGGAGGACAGATTGCTAGCGGCCTATATCAAGCGGTCAAAGAGCGCTTGCCTCAAGCGTCTTCGCAAATATCTCAAACATCTCAGTCGGCGAATACCACAGTAGAGACTCAAAGGCTGCCAGCGAATACGGAAAATAACCCAAAATATCAGCAAAACTTAAGACAAGATGAATCAGTGCAGATAAACGCTAAGCTGCCTATTCAGCCTGTATTACCGTCAACCACAGCGCAGCCGAAGCCAACGGATAGCGATAACCATCCTAAAATTGCAACCAATAATGAAGTTAATAACCCTGCTCATAAAAGCCCTAATAGCCAGACCGCAAATAATAAAGTTGCTAATAAAAACGCCCAACCGACGCCTGAGATCTTTACTCGTTTGTTAAACGAGCTGGATGAGATTAAAGTACCGCAAAATGCTGGAAACAAGGAGTATGAGCAAGCTTGTCATATACTCGATCAGTTCGAGCGTCATATCGCAAAACAAAACAAACCACGCGCGCAAGTTAAATTCTCTGATACTCATCAAGCCGCTCGTCTGCAGGCATTAGGCTTACTACAAAAGTCAGCTAACGCCGGCCATACTGCTGCTATGCTCCGACTCGCGATGTATGAGCTATTAGGCGAAGGCACCGCTAAGTTAAATATGGATAGCGAGTCTGATAAGGACAAAGCTAGTACAGATCGGGCTAGCATAGATCAGGCAAGTAAGGAGAAGGGCATAAGCTTAGTCAAACAAGCCGCCAACGCCAATGATAGCCGCGCCCAGCGCTTGTTAAGTAAGCTATACTATCAAGGGTTTGGACTGACGCAAGATATAGACATGGGCAGATATTGGCTCGAGCAAGCGGCGGACAATGGTCATCCTGAAGCGCTAACTATCAATCAAGAGTGGCAGCAAGCACAACTCTTGATGACGACTAAAGCGCAAGAGCAGCATAGCTTAAAGCGATATCAGTGGCTTATTGGCGCGATAGTGATAGCGGCGCTTTTATTAATTATATTTGTCTAATGGCTAATTCTCATTGACTAAAGTTTACGGTAAAATTGTCACGCTCATTTTTAGTTTTTCGTCTTGTCTGCTTAAGTTAACGTGTCGGCTGTGTTTGCTGCCGTCTTATCCCTTATTAAACGGGTCTCATGTCATGCCGTCCTCTTATACCCCGCCGTCTTCAACAGATATAGAGACACAGGAGCCTACCGTCGATTTAGTCGAAGTTTACGCTGAGCCGATGAAGCTTGCTATGCGTACTCCGCAAAGCCCGCCTTGGTATTATCGGGTGGCGATTGGTATTCTCAAACCCTTATATCGCCTGCAAGTCTGGCGCCGCTCGCATAAGCGCGACAACTATCAGCAAGAAGTGGCTCAGCGCTTTGGTAAGCAGTATCCGGCGCTCGCAGCTCCATCAACGGCAGATATCTCGACTCAAAAAATAATTTGGTGTCATGCGGTGTCTTTAGGCGAGACCAACACCGCCGCGCCTTTATTAGACGCTTTACTAGCGAAGGGCTACCAGATTTGGTTGACCAATACCACGCAGACGGGCTTTGCGCGTGCCGCTCAGCGTTTTGCTGACGATATCGCGCAAGGACGGCTGACTCATAGCTACGTGCCGGTAGATAGTCCGGCTGTCATTGATAAGTTTTTAAGTCACGTACAGCCGATGGCCGCTTTGTTTATCGAAACTGAGCTTTGGGCCAATATTTTAACCAAACTCTCGATTCAGCAAATCCCTAGTATTTTGGTCAATGGACGCTTATCCGCCTCTTCATTCAAAAGCTATCAAAAGATCGAATCGGTCAGCGCGAGCATGATGCAAAATTTGACGCTGATTATCGCGCAGGACGATGAGTCGGCGAAACGCTTTCGCCAGCTTGGCGCATTAAGCTCACAGATACGAGTAGCCGGCTCATTAAAATGGGTGATTAATACGCCAAAACCAGTGGCCCCAAGCACGCAAGCAAAGCAAGAGTCTACAAATAGTATGACGCTAAAGGGTCTTAATCGGCCGATATGGATAGCAGCAAGTACCCATGCAGGCGAAGAGGGTATTGCGCTGGCATGGCAGCAGCAGTTGCTGTCAAATCCTAAGCTTGCCAATACGCTACTGATTATCGTACCTAGACATCCTGAACGTTTCGCTGAGGTCGCTGAGCTTATCAAAGCCACTAATCTGACTATGGCAAGGCGTAGTTTGGATGAGCCTATCACTGCACAGACCCAAGTATATCTTGCGGATACGATGGGCGAGCTGATGCACTGGTATGAGCAAGCTGATGTGGCTTTGGTCGGCGGCTCGTTGGTAGATATCGGCGGTCATAATCCTGTTGAGCCTGCGAGCGTAGCGACGCCTGTGCTAATGGGCCAATATACGCAGTCTTGTCAGAGTGTGGTGGATAAACTGGCAGAGGTAGGGGCGCTTTATCAGCCTAATAATGAGTTTTATCAAGACCGTCAGCAATTGCTCTCTCAAAATTCAAAGAGTGATGCTCTGCAAAAGACTAGCAAGAGCCAATCATCAAACACTAGTAAGAGCGCAAACTCATCAGATCAGGCTAAAATTTATAGTCAGTTACAGCTTTGGCTGAGTGATTTATCAGCCGCTAAACGCGCAGGGCAGGCAGGCGCGCAATTGACAAGTGAGCAACAAGCGGTGCTTACGCAGCAACTTGAGATGATTGAGACGGTCATGAGTCAGTCATTACAAGGAGTATCGGGTAGAGAAGTACTGTGAACTGTCTACTATTACCCATCGATAACTTCGTAAATGCTGACGCTACAAGCGCTCAAGCTTATATCAGCGACCCTAAACAAATCGATCATATCCATAAGGTATTAGGCTTGCAGGTAGGCGATAGCTTAAAGATTGGACAATTAGGCGGCAAGCTGGGCAGCGCTATCATCGATGATATGACACCAACTGCCATTCAGCTACGCGAGGTGCAGCTCACTCTTGCACCGCCTAATAAGTTAGACCTCACCGTTGTTTTAGCACTGCCACGCCCAAAGGTGCTGCGCCGATTAATTATGGATATGACTGCGCTTGGGGTGGCACACATTATCTTAATAAACAGCTATCGCAGCCAAAAAAGCTACTGGCAAAGCCCGATGCTTGGCCGTCTTGACGAGTTTGTACTCGAAGGCTTACAACAATCCGTTGATACTATCGCGCCGACTATCACCTTAGAAAAACGCTTTAAACCTTTTGTAGAAGACAAGCTACCGCGTTTGCTCACAGACATAGATGGACAGGCGATCGTTGCTCATCCTTATGGTGCGTTATCGCTGTCAACATATTTACAGCGAGTGTCTACTGATAGCTTACCTAAGATAGTTTTTATCGGTAGCGAGGGCGGCTGGATTGACTATGAGATTGAGCTACTAGCTGCACAAGGCTGTCAAGCGCTTACTATAGGCTCAAGAATATTGCGTACTGAAGCGGCAGTCAACGTCATTGTCGGGCAGTGGCTGTTACCTCATTAACAAACCTTGCAATATCAAGCACGTTATAGCTTCTGCTCTTATGAGCGAGTCGCATAAAGTTATTGATAATTAATATCATTTCTATTAGTATGTATTTGCTCGTTTTAAGCCGTCTATCTCGTTATTTATAACTCCTTTTTAATGTTCTTTTGTTTATAATCCAGCTTTGGAGAAAGCCATGTCGTTACAAGCGCTTAATGATTCAGTTGCGGTAAGTCAGCCCATAAAGACCACGTTATCTGTGGCTATGTTTAGTATGATGTTAGGTTTGGTCGGTTGTAATCAAAGCCAGACACCTGAACAGACGGCTGAAGGCGAGGCATCAACAACTGAAGCGGCAACGGCCAATAGCGATCAGTCGGTGACGATTTATTCATCGCGTAATGAGCAGCTGATTAAGCCATTATTAGATCGCTATACCGAAGAGACTGGCGTTGAGATTGAGCTAGTAACTGATAAAACAGGCCCACTGATGGCGCGTCTACAAGCAGAAGGCGATAACACCCCAGCTGATATGCTATTAACCGTTGATGCCGGTAACTTATGGCAAGCAGGAGAGCAGGGCTTATTGCAGCCGATAGCATCAGAAACTCTAAATGCTAACGTTCCGGCGAAGTACCGTGATCCAGCGGGTAATTGGACAGGTCTGTCGCTACGCGCTCGTACTATCTTTTATGACCCTAACAAAGTCGATGCTGAGGAGCTATCGACATATGCTGATCTGGCCGATCCAAAGTGGAAAGGCAAGCTATGTCTGCGCACTTCAAAAAAGGTCTATAACCAGTCACTAGTCGCTAGTATGATTGAGCACTTGGGCGCTGAAAGAACTGAAGAGGTGATTCGCGGCTGGGTAGATAATCTAGCCACTGATGTGTTCAGCGATGATACGAGTATGCTAGAAGCTATTGCGGCTGGTCAGTGTGAAGTGGGTATCGCTAACAGCTACTACTATGGCCGCATCCTTGATGAAAACCCTGATTTTCCAGTAGAGATATTTTGGGCCAATCAAGACACAACTGGCACCCATGTCAACATCTCTGGCGCGGGCGTAGTTGCGGCAGCAGACAACCCAGATGGCGCGCTTAAATTGATGGAGTGGTTGTCGTCTGATGAAGCGCAAGGTATCTATGCCAGCTCCGATAAAGAGTATCCAGTAAAACAGGGCGTTGATGAGTCAGAGATGCTCAGATCTTGGGGCAGCTTTAAACAAGATGATATCAATGTTCAAAAATTTGGCTCGCTACAAACTCAAGCGATTCAAATGATGGACAAAGCAGGCTATAAGTAAGGCTTGTTCATTAGCGTCGCTATAGAGGGTAGAAGATGGTAGTAATATGGTAACGATACCAAAAGCGTCCGAACATGCAGACGATATAGGGGCTCCAAACCTTATCGTCGTTAAGGATCGCACCCTTCTTAAACGTGTTTTATCGAAATCAGTCTTAGGACTGATTTCGTTGTTTATGCTGATACCGATTTTGATCGTCCTACTGTCTTGGACACAGCCGATGGCTGATATCTGGCCACATATGGGCGAGTATGTGCTGCCGCAAGTACTAAAAAATACCGCTATCTTATTAGCGATGGTGACGGTCATCTCGGGTAGCGTGGGTACTTCGCTGGCCTGGGTTACGAGTATGTACCGCTTCCCAGGTCAGCGGTTTTTTTCTTGGGCTCTGATGTTGCCGCTTGCAATACCCGCCTATGTTTTCGCCTTTGTCACTGTCGGTATGGTTGATTTTAGTGGGCCTTTGCAGACGAGCTTGCGAGAGCTGGGCGTGACCACTGCTATTCCCTCAGTGCGCAACGTTTGGGGCGCAGGCTTTATTTTATCGCTTGCTTTTTATCCTTATGTTTACTTATTAGCGCGGCAAGCTTTTTTGTCGCAAGGTCACCGCGCGATCGAAGCGGGGCAGATGCTTGGACTCAGTCGTAGCCGCGTGTTTTTTCGTTTGGCGCTGCCGCAAGCATTGCCTTGGATTATTGGCGGCCTGTTGCTTGCCAGCATGGAGACGCTAGCGGATTTTGGTGCAGTGTCGGTATTTAATGTCGATACCTTTACCACCGCTATCTATAAGGCTTGGTTTGGCTTTTTTAGCCTGACTACTGCCGCGCAATTGGCGGCTTTACTTATTGGCGTAGTGTTTATCGTGGTGATATTTGAGCAGTATTGGCAGGCACGTCGCGGCTCGATAACCGCGCAAAGCAGTAATAAGCGCCTGACGAGTAACGCAGCAGCTAAATGGGGCATGACGCTGCTTTGTAGTCTGGTATTTTTATTGGCATTTTTAGTACCATTTTTGCAGCTACTGTATTGGACGGCGATGAACTACCGCCAAGACTTTGATGCGCGCTATATCGATTTTGTCACCAACAGTCTGCTTATTGCGAGCATGACCACAGTGCTGATTGCCTTTCTCGCTATTATCATTGCTTGGATTAAGCGTCAGTATGCCGATAAGAGCACGAAACTGATGACCACGCTTGCTAATTTGGGCTATGTGGTACCAGGCACCGTGCTTGCTGTTGGCGTGTTTATTCCTATTGCTTGGTTGGACAATCAGCTGATCGCTTTTGGTATTACCACCAAGCAAGTATTATCAGGTAGCGTCATTGTGATGCTATTAGCACTCTCAACGCGTTTTATGACGGTGAGCTTTCAGCCGATCGATCGGCAATTACAGCGACTGACGGTCAATCAAGAAGCCGCTGCTGAACTGTTAAGCAGTAGTCCGTTCCAGCGCTGGCGACAAGTGGTGCTGCCGGTACTTAGTCCGGGAGTGCTGACGGCTTTGCTAATGGGTTTTGTGGAGGTGATGAAAGAGATGCCAATCACCCTAATGACGCGTCGGCAAGGCTGGGATACGCTGGCGGTACGAGTGTTTGAGATGACAAGCGAAGGCATGTGGGCGAGAGCGGCGCTACCGAGTTTGCTGATTGTGTTGGTGGGGCTAATACCTGTATGGATATTACTACGCCAAAGTGAAAAGCATAGCTAATCTGCATAAATGGTAATCGTTCATGATTAACATGTTAGTATGAGCACTTTTAGATTTTTCCTTTAATTTTGTCACCTTTAAATAGCAGCGAGCACCTCTAATATTGAGCACCCCTAATATTTATTATCGCCCGTCTCATTTATTTATCGCTTACGAGTACCTTTTATGTATACCAACTTGACTAATGATACTTTAGATACCGAGGAGAGCTATGCAAAGCAGCCTTCTTCTAAAGACCGTCAATCCCTTACAAAAGGTCTAGATCCAAAGCTTATCAAAGCCAAAGCTAGGCTAGAAGTGAGCAAAAAATCATCTGTGCTCCCGGTATCAGCGTTACCGCAAAAAGGCCAAACTATGCAAAATACGCAAACGCTTGGTGAAGCGGATACGGGTAGCGATAGCAGCAGTGAGCAGAGCGACGAGCAACGTAACTACCGTGACCCGCGCGCTTCAAAGAGCGATACTGAGCCTTTTTTAAAAGTAGAAAACTTAATCGTGGGCTACGATGATGTGACTATTGTCAATGGCTTGTCATTGAGCCTGCAACAAGGTGAGATCGGTTGTTTTTTGGGGTATAGCGGCTGCGGAAAAACCACAGCGCTGCGAGCTATTGCTGGGCTTGAGCCTACCCGCCAAGGCAAAATTGAGCTCAATCATCAGCGTCTAACCGAACAAGATAACCGCCATTCCTTTGCGGTGGCTCCTGCCAAGCGCGGTATGGGTATGGTGTTTCAAGACTATGCGCTATTTGGTCATCTCAGCGTCGCCAAAAACATTGGATTTGGTCTTAATAAATGGTCTAGCGCTGATAAAAAAGCGCGCGTGGCGGAGATGTTAGAGCTGGTGGGACTGAGCGAGCACGCTGATAAACGTCCCGCTGAGCTATCGGGTGGTCAGCAGCAGCGCGTGGCGTTAGCTCGAGCACTGGCTCCTAAGCCAAAGTTACTATTACTTGATGAGCCTTTTTCTAACCTTGATGTGGTGCTGCGCGAGTCACTAGCGATGAGCGTGCGTGATATTCTAAAACGCACCAATACTACTGCTATTTTAGTGACTCATGACCAAAACGAAGCGTTTGCGCTCGCAGATAAAGTCGGGGTTATGCATCAAGGCAAGCTGGTACAATGGGCAACGCCAAGCGAGCTGTATCATGAGCCGGTGAGTCCTTTTGTCGCTGAGTTCGTCGGCGAGGGCGCGATGATAGATGGTATTATCAAAGAAGGTCATGTCGAGACGGCACTTGGTGATATCTATCGGCGCATGGAGGTGTACGATGCCTCAGGGCAGCCGCAATACTGCGAGTATGACTATCCTAATGGCACGCCCATTAAGGTGCTTGTGCGTCCTGATGATATCATTCATGATGATGATAGCCCGCAGACTGCATTAGTCGTTGGACGAGTGTTTCGCGGTGCTAACTATCTGTATCGGCTGCAATTAGACAGTGGTCAGACGGTATTGTCGTTAGTCGCGAGCCACCATAACCACGCAGTTGGTAGCCATATCGGTATCTTGCCGTTACTTGAGCATGTGGTGGTGTTCGATGAAAAAGACGTCAATGCCACCACGTGGTCAGAGTACGATAGATCACATTGAGCGCGCTTAAACAGGAGTAAACATATCAGTCAATATCAGCCGTTCGCAGTCGCTAAGATATGCAAGTAGCGTCCTAGCCATTTGTACGGTTCTAACTGAGAATAGCGTAGCTCCATTTTTATCACTGCCTCAGGGTCGTTATGACCGCCGCGCTTAAGCGGCGCGTAATCATGAAAGACACGTAGCCCGCTCTCAAGCACTACTTTATAATGATGTTGTTGTAGCCACGCTTCTACCTCTTGTCTGGCGACTGGATGGTTGGGCGTTAGGCTTTTTTTATTGTCGGCGGCATAGTTGCCTTCAAGCTGTCTATCTAGCAGATTAAAATTACCCATAATTAGGTTGCGATAATCGAAGCTCGCTGGATTATAAAAGCAGAGTGATAATGCGCCTTGAGGGCGTAGCTGAGTATCAAAAAATCTCATTACCTCAGCCGGCTTGGCCAGCCATTCGAGCAGCGCGTGACAAAGGATGAGATCAAACTTAGTATCGCTGTTTTCTGCAGTACTGTCTGTAGCAAGCTTGGATGCAAGCTCCTGATAAGGGCAAACCAGCCAACTGATATCTAGCTTGGTTTTGGTGCCTGTCTCAAGGGCGGCAGCATGAGTTTGCGCTTTGTCTAACATAGCGGCAGAGATATCATTGATGACAAGCGTGTGACCTTGCGCTGCCAGCTCTATAGCGATTTGCGCTAAGCCGGCTCCTACATCTAATATGCGCAGCGGACGTCCTAAGCGTCGACTGTGCTCATTGACATAAGCAAAAATATCTCGGCGCAATACCGCAAGCCGAATCTCTCCTTTTAAACCGCCGTAGACCTTTTTTTCAAAATGATCAGCAATCGGCTCAAAGCTACGATCGGTACGTATCGCTCTCTGCTGGTTTTGTAAGTTATCTTTTTTGTTGTCTGTCATAAATTGATTTTCTTTATTATTAAATTGACTACCGCTGCGTAGTTATGTTTAGTTTACTTTTATTAGAGCTTTATTTTGTACTTTAGCGGCGGCGTTTGAGTACCCATTTAAAGACGAGTTTAGATAATATGATAATAACGAAGACGACAATGACAAAGACCCAAATACCAGTGCCTTGTAAGTGTTGTTGATAGGCTTGAGCAAGGTATGCAGATAAGCCCATCGCGACTAATAGCGAACCCCAACGCACAAAAGGCAGTGCGCGATTGTTATGATCAGGAAAGTACTGAGCATAATCACTAGAGAAGCTATAGAGCACCATTGCCAAAATCCAAACAATAGCTAAAACGATATCCATAAAATATTGACCTATAAAATAATAGTTTAAGGGTTGAGCTTTAATAGACCCTGGGCAAAACCCGTAGTCAGTTTAGCGATTAAGAATATTTTGTCTATGATTATATTAGAATGAACGATATTAGAGTGCTTAGAGCTCAAGAGCTTATACAAGAGCCGGAATTATCGATTTGAAGTATCTTTTTATGCTCTTTTACGGTATAAACAGTAAGGTGTATGCATTATAGATTATTAATCACTAAAGCTGTTTTTGATAAAGTGGCTATTGCGCTGTATTAATATTCTAAAATTAACATTAAAACCCTGTCACTCAATGCTAAGGATAGCGAATATGACCATTCCCCATGCCAATCTGTCTAAAATCCCAACGATGTCGCGCTGTCTATTATCGGTAGCTGT
>ERZ1089244.164-NODE-164-length-11762-cov-5.104382_pt1 | contig 11762 bp, 10 predicted proteins | sample MGYA00383550_ERZ1089244 | MGnify/ENA primary metagenome ERZ1089244 (study PRJEB34543, sample SAMEA5968661) | marine metagenome | biome: water | collected 2014-06-21 | depth 0 m | study: Ocean Sampling Day (OSD) data from North Adriatic Sea
TGACGCGCTCGTTCGCAAGCTGGGGCTTGGCAAACGGGTGACAATTCGTGCCGGTTATGTGGCGGAAGCAGACTTTGCCGACGTCTTTTCTGCGGTGGATCTTGCTGTTCTGCCCTACCGGTCCGGGACTGGGTCCATCGTGAGAGAGCTGGCTTTTTCCCACGGTCTGCCCGTGATCGCCACCGATGTCGGAGCAATTGCTGAGGGGGTCATTCCCGGAACAAACGGCGATGTGGTGGCAGCGGGCGATGAGGAGGCCCTCGTCGAGGCTCTCACTCGAGCAAACAATCGACGCATTGTCCGCAGCTGGCAAAAAAACGTCGCGGCACAACCCGGCAGGAATGCCGAGCAGTGGGAGAGTTATTGTCACGCAGTATCGGGAATGACAGCGACAGGAGGCGAGTGATGGCAACTCTTGTGGTCTACACCGCCCTGTTTGGCCCCCACGAAAAACTGCTGGAACAAGACGTTGCACGCTCGAGCTCCGCACGGTTTATCTGCTTTACCGACGACAGGGCCTTAACCAGCGAGACCTGGGACATCATCCACGTCGACCCTTTGTTCCCGGCAGATCCCAGGCGTTCGCAGCGGGACATCAAGATTCGGGGACATCACGCGCTGCGGGATGCGGATGTGTGGGTCTATATCGACAACACAGTGCGGTTAAAAGTCACCCCAGAAACCGTCGTCGACGCGTGGTTAGGCGAGGCTGACTGGGCGGCAATCAATCAACCGCAGGAGTCTTTGTGGGAAGAATTTGAAAAAAACAGTGAGCTGTCAAAAGACGTTGAGTCTCGTCTCAACGAGCAACTCTCGGACTACTCCGCACACCACAGCGATGCCCTGGGCTCGCGGCCGGTCTGGAATGGGTTTTTTGTCCGGAGAAACACCCCTGCTGTCGCCGATTTTGCGGAGCTGTGGTTTGCCCACGTCTGCCGTTATGCCGCCCGCGACCAGCTCTCCATGATGGTGGCGCTGCATCAAAGACCGGTCTCCCTCTCCCGGGTGGAGTCTGGAATCAGAAACTCTGAGTGGCACGATTGGCCGCATCGAGACGGTGAAACGGTGGAGAGTAAATCTCATCGCCATGCTCGTCCGTCATCTCTCAAATCATTAGCCGAGCAAGTCGAGGCACTGTCTGAGGAAAACAGTTCCTTAAAGACCCAGTTGACGGCCCTGCGTGATCGCCGCTTCTTCGGTCTTGCGGGAGTGTGGCGGGCCTGGGGCGACGCGCGTCGCGAGCAAAAGCGTCGAAAGCGACAGGACAGAAAGCGCCAGGCGTGAGGCTTCACCTCGCTTCACTGTCTCCGGCCAGAAAAGAAACACTCGAGCGGGTAGGGATTACCCCTGTCTTACTGCCGCACGAGGTAGACGAGCAGGCTCTGGTGGCACAAGCCCGGGATCGCGGGGTCTCGGACCCGTCAGAGTTTGTGCAGATGCTGGCTGAAGCGAAAGCGCGCGATGCGTGCGAACGCGCCGACGTCACCGGTCTGGTTCTTGGGGGAGATTCGATGTTCGCTGTGGATGGAGAGGTCTTTGGTAAACCTCACACTCCAGACGTTGCCAGGGAGCGGTGGCTACGGCAACGGGGGCAGGAGGGGGTCTTGCACTCCGGGCACTCCCTGGTGCACTGCGTGAACGGCAAGATCGTGGCGAGTGCTGGAGGTCCTACGGCCACCACCGTCCGGTTTGCCAAGGACCTTACTGACCAGGAAATTGATGCTTACATCGCCACCGAGGAGCCACTCCAGGTCGCAGGAGCCTTCACCATTGATGCCAAAGGAGCGGGGTTTATTGAATCTATCGACGGTGACCCCTACACCGTGGTCGGGCTCTCGGTGTCGAAATTGCGTCAGCTGGTGAGGCAATTGGGATTTTCGTTTACTGACCTCTGGAATTCCTAGTCATTGTGGGTGTCCACAGGCAATGTCCGAATTCCTGTGTCGATAACCTCCACTTGTCGCGTCCTCTCCCCGCATAAGCTGTCTGGTCATGGCGAGTATTCAAAAACTCCTCATCGCAAACCGCGGCGAGATTGCTGTGCGAATTATTCGTGCAGCAAAAGACGCCGGCATTGGCACCGTGGCGATCTACGCCGACCAAGATCGAAACGCCAGGCACGTGCGCCTCGCTCACGAGGCCTACGCCCTAAACGGACAGACAAGTGCCGAGACCTACCTCGTCATCGACAAAATTCTCTCTATCGCCAAACGCTCCGGTGCAAACGCGATCCACCCGGGTTACGGGTTCCTTGCCGAGAACGCCGATTTTGCCAAAGCAGTCATCGACGCTGGACTGATCTGGATTGGCCCCTCACCAGAAGCCATTGATGCCTTAGGCGACAAAGTCACCGCACGGCATATTGCCGAGAAGGTAGGCGCTCCCCTCGCACCAGGAACTCTCAACCCCGTTCAGGGTGTGGAGGAAGTGAAAGCCTTTGCCGCTGAACACGGGCTTCCTGTGGCCATCAAAGCCGCATACGGCGGTGGTGGGCGCGGCCTCAAAGTCGTCTACGACGAGTCAGAAATTGATGACGCGTTTGATTCCGCCACCCGCGAAGCAGTTGCTGCCTTCGGACGCGGCGAATGCTTCGTCGAGAAGTACTTGGAAAAACCAAGACACGTCGAAACACAGTGCCTAGCCGATAAAGCAGGCAATGTGGTGGTCATCTCGAGCAGGGATTGTTCCTTACAGCGCCGACACCAAAAACTTGTCGAAGAAGCTCCGGCGCCGTTTCTCACGAAGAAACAGGAAAAGCTCCTGTACGAATCGTCCAAAGCCATCCTGAAAGAAGCCAAATACGAGGGAGCAGGGACCTGCGAGTTCCTGATTGGCAAAGACGGAACGGTCTCGTTTCTGGAGGTCAATACCCGTCTCCAGGTGGAACACCCGGTCAGCGAAGAGGTCACCGGAATTGATTTAGTGCGCGAACAGTTTCGTATTGCTGAAGGCGAAACCCTCGACTATGACGACCCGGTCCCTCACGGCCACTCCATTGAATTCCGAATCAACGGCGAAGACCCCGGTGCTGGATTTATGCCCATGCCAGGTCCCGTCCACACTCTCCGCTTTCCAGGAGGCCCCGGCATTCGGGTGGACTCTGGTGTCACCACCGGTGATGTCATCACCGGAGCGTTCGACTCACTGCTGGCAAAACTCATCGTCACCGGCCACAGCCGGGCTGATGCCCTCGAGCGGGCCAAGCGGGCCCTGTTGGAATTTGAAGTCGCGGGGCTTCCCACCGTCTTGCCGTTCCACCGTGCAGTAGTCGACGATCCCGCGTTCACCGCCACCCAGGCACACGATTTCACCGTACACACCCGCTGGATTGAAACAGAATTCACCGGCGAGATTGAACCCTGGAGTGGGGCGGTTGAGGCAGACGCCGACCCGGAGGACCCGTATCGCACAGTAGTCGTCGAGGTCGAAGGCCGGAGGCTTCGCGTGGGAGTCCCGGCGGGTATTTTTCAAAGCGGCGAAAAGGCTCTGTCCAGGCCCCCCAAACGCCAAAGTACTGCCGCAGCCAGTTCAGCGAACGCTGCCGACATTGTTGCCTCCCCGATGCAGGCAACTGTCGTGAAAGTGCCGGTCTCTCCTGGCGACTCGGTTGTCAAAGGAGACCTGGTCTGTGTCTTGGAAGCAATGAAAATGGAGCAACCTCTCCAAGCCCATAAAGATGGGGTTATTGCTTCGGTGGAATGTGTCATTGGGGACACCGTGACCTCCGGCCAGGTTCTCCTGACCTACGAGTCGTCCTAGGAAACGCCGAGAGAGGAACTGCCTAGACTGGGGCAGTTATCCAGGAAGGCACAATGACGACTGTTTTGGTGACCGGCGCAGCCGGGTTTGTTGGCTCGCGGCTCGTCGAGAAGCTCTCAGCACTCGGTCACAGCGTGAGTGCCGTGGACTGTTTCCTGCCAGACCTCTATTCAGGGCAAATGAAAAAAGCCCGGTATCAGCAGCTAGAGGGTCTGCCGGGCGTCACCCTCTGGGAAAAAGACCTCCGATCGGATGATCTTTCTGACCTGGGGTCACCGGAGATTGTGGTCAACCAGGCGGCGATGCCGGGTCTCACCAAGTCCTGGGAAGACCTAAAGCTCTATATGGACAACAACGTCCTCGCCCTCGACCGAGTGATTCAACAGACCTCCTCACCCAGCCTCAACAACTTTCTTCAAATCTCGACCTCTTCGGTCTATGGCCGGATGGCAGACAGCTCAGAGGAAGCCCCCACAAACCCTTTTTCTCCCTATGGGGTTTCGAAATTAGCGGCGGAGAAACTGGGATTTGCTCACCGCGACAACTTTGGTCTTCCCTTCACGGTGCTTCGTTATTTCTCGGTCTATGGACCTGGCCAACGACCCGATATGGCCTACCACCGCTTTCTCAAGGCCGCTCGAGATAACACTCCAATTACCATCTTCGGCGATGGCGAACAGCGACGAACGAACACCTACGTGGACGACATCGTCGATGCCACAATTGCCGCTATCGACCGTTCCACACCGGGTGAGATTTATAACATCAGCGGCTCAGAGTCCTACAGCCTGAACGAGGTGCTGGGGATGGTCCGTGAGATCAGCGAAGCGGAGCTCGATATTCGCTACGAACCGGCTCGTCCAGGCGACCAACGAGAAACCAAAGGGGCAATCGATAAAGCCCGGAGAGAACTCGGCTATGACCCCCAATGGTCGCTTCGGGATGGCCTGTCGAAAGAGTGGGAGTGGCTCGCCACGCTGGCGGAATAGGCTAACGGCATGTCCGAACTTGCCAATCCACTCGATGATGCCGCCACAAACCCGTTTGATGTTGCGGCCGAGGCCGCGTCGCAAATCGCTAAACGAACAGGAATTAACTCCCACCGCATCGCCCTGACACTCGGCTCTGGATGGGCGAAAGCAGCAGACGTGCTGGGCGAAACGGTGGCAGAGATTCCTGCCGATGAGATTCTTGGCTTCTCCAGGCCGGCTGTCGAGGGACACGTCGGAACCCTTCGCTCGATTGCTCTTGCTGATGGAACACACGCCCTCGTCATTGGCGCCCGAACTCATTTTTATGAGGGCCACGGTGTCCGCCGGGTCGTGCACTCCGTCCGGACGGCCGCAGCAGCTGGAGCCACCACGATGGTTCTCACCAACGGAGCCGGCGGAATTAAGCCCCACTGGGCTCCAGGGACACCAGTGTTAATCAGCGACCACATCAATATGACGGCATCCTCGCCACTAGAGGGTGCAACGTTTATTGACCTCACAGACTTGTATTCGAAGCGACTGCGGGACGTGGCGCGCACGGTGTCGCCAGACCTCGATGAGGGTGTGTATGTGCAGTTCCGAGGCCCACACTATGAAACCCCGGCCGAAGTCCAGATGGCGCAGGCAATCGGTGGTCACATCGTCGGAATGTCCACGGCCTTGGAGGCGATTGCGGCGAGAGAGGCTGGAATGGAGATTCTGGGCTTTTCTCTCATCACCAACCTCGCAGCGGGTATCAGCGATGAGCCACTTAGTCACGACGAAGTCATCGCTGCGGGCAAAGCCGCCGAGTCAACTATCAGCGACATGCTGGCGAAGGTTGTCGCGCAGTTGTGAGCACGAATACCACAGAGCTCATGCAGCGCGCGATGCAGTGGATTAACCAAGACCCTGACCAAGAAACCCGCGCCGAGCTCGCCGACCTTGTCGACCGAGCGGAAAAGACCGACCAGGCGGCCCTGTCCGATCTCGAGGAGCGGTTTTCCGGGCATTTGACCTTTGGCACAGCAGGTCTCCGCGCAGAAATTGGCGCAGGCCCTATGCGAATGAACCGTGTCGTGGTCTCCCATGCTGCACACGGCCTCGGACACTTTCTCCTGGAGAAACTAAAGCCCCAGACACCCTCTGTCGTCGTGGGGTTCGACGCCAGGCATAAGTCGGATGTCTTTGCTCGGGATACCGCAGAGGTTCTCCAGGGGCTCGGCATCAACGCGATTCTTCTCGACCAGCACACCCCGACCCCGGTCGTGGCCTTTGCGGTGCGCCACCTCGGTGTGGATGCCGGAGTGATGGTGACCGCGAGCCATAACCCTCCCGCCGATAACGGATACAAGGTCTATCTAGGTGGTGACGACGGAGGCTCACAAATCGTGCCACCGGCCGATCAGATGATTCACCAGGCCATCATGACCTCGCACGACACCACCTCAGCCACGGCCCTGGCGCGTGCATCGGACTACCAAACCATCGGCGAGGACGTCATTGCGGCCTATATCGAGGCCACCACACGGGTCGTGGCCGGGCGGAGCATCGACGGACGAGAGTCGCTACGCATCTGTTACACCCCGATGCACGGCGTGGGTGCGTTCGTGTTTCATCGGGTGCTCGCCAACACCGGCTTCACGACGGTGATTGACGTGGCCGAACAGGTCGAGCCCGATCCGGACTTCCCCACTGTGGCCTTTCCCAATCCAGAAGAGCCAGGGGCTCTGGACCTGGCAATGGCCACCGCAGCCAGGGAAGAAGCGGACATCATCATTGCCCACGACCCCGACGCTGACCGGTTGGCGGTTGCTGTTCCCGACGGGTCCGGCAGTGGACGGCACATGCTGTCTGGAAACGAGGTTGGCGCCCTGCTCGCCTGGGACATCACCGGGCACCGATCCGATCCAGCGGGTGTGCTCGGCTGCAGTTTGGTGAGCTCTCCGGTACTGGCTCGAATCGCCGAACACCGGGGGTATCAATCAACCGTGACCCCGACCGGGTTTAAGTGGATTTCGAGGCTGCCGGATGTGGTGTTTGGGTTTGAAGAAGCCCTTGGCTACCTCGTCAACCCCGAGACGGTGCGGGATAAAGATGGCATCTCGGCAGGACTGCTGATTGCCGCGATTGCTGCAGAACAAAAAGCACAAGGCAACAGCCTCACCGAAGTCCTAGACGACCTTCGCCACACAGTGGGGGGCTTTGCGTCGGGGCAGATTTCGCTGCGGTTCGAATCTCCGGCTATTGCCCAGGAGCTCATGTCAACGGTTCGTGCCCGCCCCGAGGAGGTTTTTCCGGATCTCGCGGTGGACTCGATTACCGACTACGAGCAGGGAACAGGTGGCTTTCCGCCGGCAAACATCGTGCAGTTTGACCTCGTCAGTGGCGACCGCATTATCATGCGTCCCAGTGGCACCGAACCGAAACTCAAGGTCTATCTTGACTCACTGCGTCCGCACCAAACGGACGCAGATAAAGCGGTGACAGAACTCACCGCAACTGTCCAGGGCAGCATCGACGCTCTGACGGCATCTGCTTAAGCCGCTTCGAAGCCCTCCATCAGAGCATCCACAATCTGGTCTTTTTCTTCCCGGGACACAAACGCCGCGTGTGCGGCGTTGATCTGGAACGCCAGGAGATCTGTCGCGTCATAGCCAAAGGTCTCTGCCAATAAGGAAAGCTCTTTGGACAGGCTGGTGTGACTCATCAACCGATTGTCGGTGTTGACGGTGACGGCAAAGCCCAAGCGGTAAAGCACATCGAACGGGTGGTCAGCCATGACGCGGTCTGGACCGATAGCGCCTGTCTGCAGGTTCGATGACGGACTGGTTTCCAAGACAATCCCCCGGTCGAGAACCCACCTGGCGACGTCTCCAAGCTCCACGGTGGTCTGGTCACCGTCTTCGTGAATGGTCATGTCTTCGACAATCCGCACCCCGTGTCCGAGGCGGAGGGCCCGGCCATCGAGCAGTGCGCTTCGAATGCTCTCCACCCCGTCTGCTTCACCCGCGTGCACGGTGACCGGGAAGAACGACGACGCCAGGAGATCAAACGCCTCGTGTAGCCGTGATGGCGGGAACCCTGCTTCTGGTCCGGCGATGTCAAAACCGGCGGCTCCGCGGTCGCGGTGGCGAAGAGCAAGCTTCGCAATTTCCAGGCCGTTATCGGCTTGGCGCATCGCAGAAATCAGCTGGCCCACCCACATTTTTCCGCCAGCCTCGCGAATCGCCGACACCTCCTCGTCAATACCGGCCTGCACTGCTTCCACCGCTTCATCAAGACTGAGCCCACCGGCCAGATGCTGCTCGGGAGCCCATCGGATTTCGCCGTAAATCACTCCGTCGGAGTGGAGGTCTTCCACAAATTCCCGAGCTATCCGGGTCAGTGCGGGTGCGGTCTGCATCACGCTGGTGGTCACATCGAACGTCTTCAAATACTCGACCAGAGACCCAGAGTCGGATTGCTCGGCAAACCACGTACCGAGCTCCTCGGCTGATTGCGCTGGCACATCAATCCCCTGCTCACCCGCGATATCCAGGATTGTCTGTGGGTGAAGGCCACCGTCGAGGTGGTCGTGGAGGGAGACTTTTGGAAGCGATTCAATCGCGATGTCGGTCCCGGGAAGGGTGTGTGTCATTGGTGGTACTCGCCTAACTGTCGGGGCCCGAAGGCATCGGGAAGGACCTCATCGATGGTTTTCCTGCCAGACACGGTCTCCAAGACCATGCCCTCGGCGGAGTGTTCATAGAGCAACTGACGGCATCGGCCACAGGGCATCAACACCTCGCCGTTGCCATCCACACACGTGAAGGCCACCAGTTTTCCGCCACCGGTCATGACCAGCTGCGACACGAGAGAACATTCGGCACACAGCGTGACGCCGTAGGAGGCGTTTTCGATATTGCAGCCAGAGACAATCCGGCCGTCGTCGACGATGGCCGCAGCGCCAACCGGAAACTCTGAATACGGGGCGTAGGCCCGGCGCATCGCTCCCCGGGCGATTTCTCGAAGCTCGCCCCAGTTGACCTCGTCCATCGCGCTCTACTCTTTCACGTAAGGCTTGCCATCGGCAGCCGGCGGGCGGACTTTGCCGACAAAACCCACCACTGCTATCAGCGTGACCAGATAGGGCACCATCAAAATAAAGTCCGTCGGAATCCCGGGGCTGACCTGGTTGGCCCACACACGCAGGATGATGCTAAATCCAAACAGAAGTGCCGCTGCTGACATGTAGATCGGGTGCCACCGCCCAAGAATGACGACGGCCAAAGCAATAAATCCCTGGCCCGCGGTCATTTCTTTTCCAAAAGCGCCGACGTTGCCAATGGTGAGCGCTGCGCCGCCGAAGCCTGCCAAGAGTCCACCGAGGCTCACCCACCAGAACCGGGTCCGGCCAACATTAATACCCACGGTGTCCGCGGCCAGCGGGTATTCCCCGACGGAACGAGCGCGAAGACCCAATCTGCTCCGAAACAGGATCCACCACAGCAGGGGGACAGCCAGGAATGCTGCGAACACGGTAATCCGGTTTTCAAACAGCACGGGTCCCAACACAGGAATATCGGACAGCAACGGAAGCTTAAAAATCTCCAGCGTTCCCGGGAAGTTGGTCGAATCGCTGTCGGTCACCAGCCACTGCGAGTAAAGGAAGTTCGTGATTCCAATGACCAAGACATTCAGCACCACACCAACGATGATTTGATCGGCCAGGTACTGCACGGAAAACACCGCCAACACCATTCCCAGCAGCATCCCCGCAATCATCGCGGCGACCAGTGCGACATACAGGTTGCCGGTGAGTGTGCCGACAACAGCGCCCACAAAAGCTCCCGCCAAGAGCTGCGCCTCGATCGAGATGTTGACCACACCGACCCGCTCGGACATCACTCCAGACAGCCCACCGAAAATGATCGGAATGGCCAGCACAATCGCGTTTCCCAGCAGGAAGGCAAGCGGCACGGTCCCGCCAGCACCAAGCCACCCGAGAAGCCCAAACAACGCCACCGCGCCAAAAATCACAATCCACCAGAGCGGCACGTGCTTGTTTTGGCTGACCCACCAAGCGGCCACCGCCGTCATAGCAACGAGGATGATGCCGGCGACCAGGTTCACGCCACTCGAGGTGGCGACGAAGGCCGGGATGACAAACCGGGCGGTGTCAGCAGAGATTTTGTATGTGACATCCGCGTCGCGGCCAAAGACCCCAAACACCACAAGAATCAGCAGGCTGAAGCCCGCCATCACGATGGTGGAGCGCCAACTGACTTTCTCTTCGGCCAGGGAAAACATGCCAGGCGTGACTTCAGTCTTGACAGCGGTCACGAGGTCACATCCTCGGGCTCTCTGCGCAACACGCGGGCGCGCAGACGGTCGAGGGCAGGGGTGGCTTTGAGAGCAGGCAGCCGGAAGATGGCTCGAATCAGAGGCGGCGCCGCAATGAACAACACAATCGCGCCCTGGATGATTCCTAAGACCTCGGCCGAGACACCAATGACTTGCATTTGCGGCCCTCCGGCTTTAAACGCTCCAAACAGAAGGCCTGCAAACAAGATGCCAATAGCGTTTCCACCGCCAAGCAGTGCCACGGTGATGCCGTCAAACCCGATACCAGCGTGGACGGACTGGGTGAATCCCGTCTCTAGTCCGAGAGTCTGGTGGGCAGCACCGACACCGACAAGGGCTGCCGAGGCGAACATCGCCGCGACATAGGTCCGCTCGACGTTGATTCCCGCTGTCCTGGCCGCGTGAGGGTTATATCCGACCATCCGGAACTGGTAGCCAAGGCTCGAGCGCTCCATCAGCCACCAGTAGAACCAGACCGCAAACGCCACGAGGAACACTCCCGCGTGCACGCCGTAGGTCTCCGGGAACAGCTGAGGCAACCGGGCCGTCTCAAGGGGAGCTTGGGCGCGGGGTGATCCCGTGGAGGACGGGTCGAGCAGAAGCTCCGGAGTACGAATAAACCACGTGAACAAATAAATCGAGATGTAGTTCAACATGATGGTGAGAATCACCTCGTGGGCGCCGGTTCGAGCCTTGAGATAGCCCACTAATGCTCCCAACATGGCAGAGCCCAAAATGGTGGCGAGGACGGCGACCAGGACGTGAACGCCGAAGGGAAGTTCCATCCGGGTCGATACAAATGTTCCCCACAAGATTCCAAACATCATTTGGCCATTGCCACCGATGTTGAATAGCCCCACCCGGAATCCAAGAGAAATCCCCAGCCCGGCGGCAATCAGGGGGCCTGCAAACCGGATGGTTTCTGTCAGCGGCTTAAGGGCGTCAACAAGACCGTCGGCCCGGAGATTGAGTACTGCTCCTCGGAACAGTGCGGAGTAGCCATCGGCGATGGCTCCAAATCCACCCGCCACAGCCGCGCCCGCGTCGCCAGCTCCCACACCGTCGATGAAGTCCTCGGCGGAGAAGAAAATAAACAGCGACCCGATGATAAACCCCGCGACAATCGACGCGAAGATTCGTGTGGCGCTGGTGGAGAGAATCTCTCTCAACACCGTCACGAGACAGACTCCTTCACCACGCCTGCCATCAGCTGTCCCAACTCTTCTCGTGGAATCGAGGGGTCCACGATGTCGACAATGCGACCGCGATACATCACCGCAATCCGGTCGGCCAGGGCATACACCTCGTCGAGCTCGGTGGAAATAATTACCACTGGAATGCCTCGGTCCCGGGTGGCAATGATTTGCTCGTGAATGAACTCAATCGATCCCACGTCCACGCCGCGGGTGGGTTGCGCGGCGAAGAGCACTTTCAAATCACGCCTTAACTCTCTGGCGACGACCACTTTTTGTTGATTGCCTCCCGACAGATTCTTGACGTGGGTCTCCGCTGAGGGGGTCCGCACGTCATAGGACTCGATGAGGTCATTCGACGCGTCCAGTCTGCTGTCCATGTCGATGCTGAGGCCCTTCACCCAGGGGGCTTGGTGGTAGCCATTGAGCATGAAATTCTCGGCAATCGTGAACTCCCCCACAAGGCCGTCTTTCTTTCGGTCTTCGGGAATGA
>ERZ1089244.167-NODE-167-length-11637-cov-5.266793_pt1 | contig 11637 bp, 9 predicted proteins | sample MGYA00383550_ERZ1089244 | MGnify/ENA primary metagenome ERZ1089244 (study PRJEB34543, sample SAMEA5968661) | marine metagenome | biome: water | collected 2014-06-21 | depth 0 m | study: Ocean Sampling Day (OSD) data from North Adriatic Sea
AGCCGGGGGACCCGGCGGCGCCTGGCAACCAGGCGGGCCTTCGCCCAGGCGATGTGATCGTGGGAATCGATGGCACACCGGTCGAGAGTTGGCTGGAGCTCACTGAGACCATCCGGGTGAATCCAGGCACGACCCTCGAGATGACGATTGAGCGTGACGGCGTGCCCCGCGATATTCGTATTACGCCGCTTCTGACCGAGCGCTACGCCATCGACGACCGCGGCCAGGTGCCAGTCGATGGAAGCGGCGAGCCCATCACCGAAGACGTCGGTTTTGTGGGAATTGGTGCGGCCTTGGAGACAGCCCGCCAACCGATTACCCAGGTGCCCGTGGCGGTGTGGGACAACGTGGTCGGAGTGACCAACGTCATTCTTACTCTTCCCCAGAGGATGGTCCAGGTCGCCCAAGCGGCCTTTGGAGAAGAGCAGCGCGACCCGAATGGCCCAATCAGTGTGGTCGGCGTCGGCCGGATTGCCGGCGAAATTGCCTCGATTGACGAGCTAGAAAACCGCGACCGAGTGGCGAGCTTCTTGGCCCTCTTGGCCTCTCTCAACATTGCGCTGTTTGTGTTTAACCTCATTCCGCTTCTTCCGCTCGATGGCGGGCATGTGGCGGTGGCGCTGATTGACGGCGTCCGTCGTCGGTTTGCCACCCTGCGCGGTAAACCCGCACCGCGCCCCACCGACCCGCAACGACTGATGCCACTCACCCTGGTGGTGGTGGCCGCACTAATCAGCATGAGCGTGCTGCTGATGTATGCCGACATTGTGAACCCGATCAGCCTCATTCAATAAGCGCCCTCATCAGGCCCTGATGCCCAGCGACCGGCTACCTCGGTTCGATACGATTGCCCTCGCACACCCAAGGAGGTCCGCTTCGTGCCCGCTGTGAATTTAGGAATGCCGAAAGTCCCCGAGACCCTGGCTCCCCGCCGGGAGACCCGTCAGATCAGCGTCGGCAAAGTCCTCGTCGGAGGTAATGCTCCGGTCAGCGTGCAGTCGATGACCACGACCCAGACCACCGATATCAACGGCACTCTCCAGCAAATCGCCGAGCTCACGGCAACAGGCTGCGACATTGTCCGGGTGGCTGTGCCCACCCAGGACGACGCCAATGCGCTGCCAATCATCGCGAAGAAAAGCCAGATTCCGGTCATTGCCGATATTCACTTCCAACCCAAATATGTCTTTGCCGCGATCGACGCGGGATGCGGGGCGGTCCGGGTGAATCCAGGAAACATCAAGAAATTCGACGACCGCGTAGGAGAAATCGCCGCTGCAGCGAAAGCAGCCGGTGTGAGCCTGCGGATTGGCGTGAACGCTGGTTCTCTCGACCCGCGGTTGTTGGAGAAATACGGCAAGCCGACTGCCGAAGCGCTCGTGGAGTCGGCGGTGTGGGAAGCAAGCCTCTTTGAAGAGCACGACTTCCACGATTTTAAAATCTCGGTCAAACACAACGACCCCGTCGTCATGGTCAAGGCCTACCGGATGCTCGCTGAGCAGGGTAACTGGCCGCTTCACCTCGGTGTGACAGAAGCGGGGCCCGCGTTCCAGGGAACCATCAAATCCTCGGTGGCCTTCGGCACGCTGTTGTCTGAGGGAATCGGCGACACGATTCGCGTGTCGCTCTCGGCGCCGCCGGCGGAAGAAGTCAAAGTCGGGCTGAAGATTCTGGAGTCGTTGAATCTGCGTGAGCGCAAGCTGGAAATCGTGTCCTGCCCCAGTTGTGGTCGGGCCCAGGTCGATGTCTATACCCTGGCCGACTCGGTGACGAAGGGCCTCGAGGGCATGACCGTTCCGTTGCGTGTGGCGGTGATGGGGTGTGTGGTCAATGGTCCCGGCGAAGCCCGTGAAGCGGACCTCGGCGTGGCCAGCGGAAACGGCAAAGGCCAAATTTTTGTGAAGGGTGAAGTCATTAAGACCGTCCCCGAATCAGAAATTGTGCAGACACTGATTGAAGAGGCCAACCGGATTGCTGCCGAGATGCCGGATGCACCAGCGGGGGAACCAGAAGTCGTCACCGGCTAGCGCCCGGTAGTCTGGGGCAGTGCTCGAGCGCCTGTCCCACCTCTTTGTTCGCACTCTTCGCGAAGACCCCGCTGACGCGGAGGTCGCAAGCCACAAATGGCTCGTCCGCGCCGGATATATCCGGCGTCAGGCGCCAGGTATTTTCGCCTGGCTGCCACTGGGCCTTCGGGTCCGGCGCAAAATCGAGGACATCATCCACGAAGAAATGCGCGCAGCAGGAGCTCAGCAGGTGCATTTTCCCGCCTTGCTCCCGAGGGAGCCTTATGAGGCGACGGGGCGCTGGAGCGAATACGGCGACAACATTTTCCGACTGCAGGATCGAAAAGGGGCGGACTATCTTCTTGCTCCCACGCATGAAGAAGTGTTCACTCTGACGGTCAAAGACCTCTATTCGAGTTATAAAGACCTGCCGCTCACGATTTATCAAATCCAAGACAAATACCGCGACGAGGCGAGGCCTCGTGCGGGACTGCTGCGCGGCCGTGAGTTTTCGATGAAAGACGCCTACTCCTTCGACGTCTCCGACGACGGACTGGAGGCGAGCTACCAGGCGCAGCGCGATGCGTATGAGCGCATTTTTGCCAGGCTCGGTCTGGAGTATGTAATTGTCCGGGCAGACGCCGGCGCCATGGGCGGCTCCAAGAGCGAAGAGTTTCTCCACCCCATCACTGTCGGAGAAGACACGTTTGTCCGTAATGACGCTGGCTACGCGGCCAACGTCGAGGCCTACCGAACGCCAGCCCCAGAGTCGATCCCACTCGAGGGTCTGCCGGAGGCGGTGATCCACGACTCCCCAAACACCCCCACGATTGAGACTCTGGTGGCCCTTGCCAACGCTGATGTGCCGAGGGAGGACCGGGCCTGGGAGGCAGCAGACACGCTCAAAAACGTGGTGCTCGCCCTGGTCGATCAAGACGGCGAACGAGAACTGGTGGTTGTAGGTCTGCCCGGCGACCGGGAAGTGGATATGAAACGCGCCGAGGCGTGGTTTGCTCCGCGAGCGGTGGAACCGGCAACGGACGAGGATTTTGCGAAACACCCGGCACTGGTCAAGGGCTATATCGGGCCGTGGTCAGCAGACGGCGCTGTTTTGGGCGAGCAGAGCACAAGCGGCGTGCGGTATCTGTTGGACCCTCGTGTGGTCCCTGGCACCCAGTGGGTGACGGGAGCGAACCTCCACGAAAAACACGTGTTCCACCTCGTCACGGGACGAGATTTTGAGTCCGATGGCATCGCCGATCTTGCCGAGGTCCGCTCGGGAGATCCAGCACCTGATGGTTCGGGTCCGATTGAGACGGCGCGGGGAATGGAAATCGGCCACGTCTTCCAGCTCGGGCGAAAATACGCCGAGGCTCTTGGGTTGCAGGTATTGGATGAAAACGGCTCCCTGGTGACTGTCACGATGGGCTCCTACGGCATCGGAGTGACACGGATTCTGGCGATTATTGCCGAGGGTCACCACGACGAGAAAGGTCTTGTCTGGCCGGAGGCCGTCTCGCCCTATGACGTGTACGTCATCCAAACCGGAAAAGACGAACACGTCGCGACCGCGGCGGAGACATTAGCCACGGAGCTCAGCGATGGGGGCATGGATGTTCTTTTCGACGACCGACCCAAAGTCTCTCCGGGTGTGAAGTTTGCCGATGCAGAAGTCATTGGGGTGCCGCGAATTGTGATTGTGGGTCGTGGGGCTGCCGATGGGGTGGCGGAGTTGTGGGACCGGGCAACGGGGGAGCGAACAGACGTGCCGCTGTCCGAGGTTGCCACCGCGCTTCAGTTCTAAGCCGTCACTGTCCTAGCCAAGTCGGAGGGGCGCCGGCTAAGCTATGGCGACCGGTAGACCTAACCAGTCGCCACAATCGAATAGGAGGGGTGTGCCGTGGACATCGACCTCAGTGTGTTGAAACTGATGGAGTCGGAGCGGGAAATTCCCTTCGACGAACTGGTCGTCATTATCGAACAGGCCATCCTCACCGCCTATGAAAAACACATGGGCCTTGCCGATCACCGCGGTCAACGCGTGGAACCCGATGCCCCTCGGTGCCGAGTGGAATTAGACAAAAAGACCGGGCACGTCACGGTGTTCGTCCCCGAAGTCAACGACGAGGGGGAGGTGACGGGAGAAACTGTCGATTCGCCGGAAGGGTTTGGTCGGATTGCTGCGCAAGCAGCCAAACAGGTCATCAACCAGCGCATCCGCGATATCGGCGATGACCGGGTGCTCGGTGAATATCGCGACCGGGACGGCGATATTGTCTCCGGCATCATCCAGCAGGGCCCAAACCCTCGGATGATTCACATTGATTTGGGTGATGTGGAAGCGCTGCTTCCCCCAGAAGAGCAGGTCCCTGGCGAGTCCTACGACCACGGCACCCGGCTCCGAGTGTTTGTCACCAAAGTGGATAAAGGCCTGAAGGGGCCCTCTGTCACCGTCAGCCGAACCCACCCGGGTCTTGTGAAGAAGCTGTTTCAAATGGAAGTGCCCGAAATTCACCAGGGCACCGTCGAGATTGTGTCGATTGCCCGGGAAGCAGGCCACCGTACCAAGATCGCGGTTCGCGCGAATGAGCCAGGAATTAACGCGAAAGGCGCCTGCATTGGCGAGCTGGGACAGCGGGTGCGCGCGGTTCAAACAGAATTGGGCGAAGAAAAAATCGACATTGTCGACTACTCCGACGATCTCGCCACCTTTGTCTCCAATGCGCTCTCACCGGCCAAAGTGAGCTCGGCGTTTGTGATTAACCAGGATCAAAAACAAGTCCGCGCGTTGGTTCCTGATTACCAACTGTCGCTCGCGATTGGAAAAGAAGGACAAAACGCCAGGCTTGCTGCCAAGCTAACCGGAGCAAAGATCGACATCCAGCCAGACTCTGTGATGGAGTCAGACGACTAGATTTCCGGGCCAGGAGGGCAGGGGAGTACAATGGCACCTGTCAGGCGCTGTGTTGGCTGTGGTCATAGTGACGAAAAGAACACGCTTCTTCGAGTCACTGTTTCTGAGGGCCGCGCAGTGGTGGATGACTCCGCATCGGCTCCCGGCCGAGGTGCCTATGTGCACCGCCGGCCCGAGTGTGTGGAACAATCAATCCACAGGCGGGCGTGGGCTCGGGCGTTGAAAATCGCTCGAGTAGACGCCTTGGACCTGGAAAATATCGCGAAACACGCGGTAGCGGACGATGAAAAAGGCTGAACGGCTAATGGACCTTTCATGAGTGGCTCGAAATGAGTCCCGTTCGGAAGTAGTGGTGCGCCCTGCCTGGGGAGCACCCAGACAGGAGAATTGTGGCGGCAAAACCACGCGTTCATGAGATCGCAGCTGAACTCGGTATCGACAGTAAGCGTGCGCTCGAAAAGCTCAAAGACATCGGCGAATTCGTCAAAGGCCCGTCCTCCACGGTAGAACCACCGGTCGCGAGGAAGCTAAGAGCAGCCTTCGCCGAAGAGGGCGTTGTTCCTGTCGCCAAGGAAGAGCCAAAAAAACCGGCGGCAAAACCCGCCGCAAAACCCAGCGCGCCAAAGCCCGCGGCGCCAGCCGAGGACCAGCCCGCTGCCGACCAGCCCGCTGCAGAGACCACTGCCCCGGCCACACCCGTTCCCGCAGCTGCCGATGCGCCGCCGCGCCCGTCGATGCCAAAGCCGGGGATGCCGCGTCCGGGGAATAATCCCTTTGCCTCCAGTCAGGGAATGGGACGACCTCCCCGCCCTGGTAACAACCCGTTTGCCTCTGCCCAGGGCATGGGCCGTCCGGCCCCGGAGGGCTCCCGCGAGGGAGGGCCTCGTCCCGGTGGTCCAGGTCGCGGCGCACCCAGCCGCGACGGTGGTCCCGGTGGCAAGGCTCCCTTCCAACAGCGTCCCGGAGGTCCTGGTCGTCCAGGAGCCGGTGGCCCGCCTCCTCCAGGGGGCGGTCGTCCAGGCGGCGGTGGCCGCGGTCGTGGTCGCCCCGGTGGTGGCACGGCAGGGGCGTTTGGTCGCGGTGGTGCAAAGAGCAAATCGCGCAAGTCGAAGAGGGCGAAGCGTCAAGAATTTGAAATGCAGGAGGCCCCCACCCTCGGTGGTGTGAGTGTTCCCCGCGGAAATGGGGACACCCCAGTGCGCTTGCGTCAGGGTGCCTCCATCAGTGATTTTGCGGAGAAGCTTGAGTCGATTACGGGGTTCAGTGTGCCTCCGGGCAACTTGGTCACGGTGTTGTTCCAGCTGGGAGAAATGGCGACCGCCACAGAGTCGTTAGATGCCTCCACGTTCGAAGTTCTCGGCGAAGAGCTTGGCTACAAAGTCGAAATTGTCTCGCCAGAAGACGAAGACAAAGAACTGCTGGAGAGCTTCGATATCGACTTTGAAATCGACGATGAGGAAGAAAACCTCCAGATTCGCCCACCCGTTGTGACCGTGATGGGTCACGTCGACCACGGTAAGACGAAACTGCTCGATGCCATTCGTCAGGCCGATGTGGTGACCGGTGAAGCAGGCGGAATCACCCAGCACATTGGTGCCTACCAAATCTGGACCGAACACGACGGCAATGAGCGGGCCATTACGTTCATTGACACCCCGGGTCACGAGGCGTTTACCGCCATGCGAGCTCGTGGTGCCAACGTCACCGATATTGCGATTCTCGTGGTCGCCGCCGACGACGGCATCATGCCCCAAACCATCGAGGCTCTCAACCACGCTCAAGCCGCGGGTGTGCCCATCGTGGTGGCGGTGAACAAGGTGGATGTGGAAGGAGCGAACCCGGACAAGGTGCTCCAGCAGCTCACCGAATACGGCCTGGTGGCCGAAGAATACGGTGGGGATGTCATGTTCCAGCGCGTGTCTGCGCTCAAGGGCGAGGGCATTAACGAACTTCTGGACGCAGTGCTGCTGACGGCAGACGCGGGTCTCGATCTTCGAGCCAACCCTGCCCGCCAAGCGCGAGGGGTGGCCATCGAAGCCAAGCTCGACAAGGGTCGCGGATCCGTGGCTACTGTGCTGATTCAGTCCGGAACCCTGCATGTGGGAGACGCCATCGTCACCGGCACCGCCTACGGCCGTGTCCGGGCGATGATCGATGAACACGGCGAACAGATCGAGGAAGCACTGCCCTCCAGGCCCGTTCAGGTGCAGGGGCTGTCGTCTGTGCCGAAAGCAGGCGATTCCTTCATCGTCACCGACGATGACCGGACCGCCCGGCAGATTGCCGAAAAGCGTGAAGCGGCTGAGCGCAATGCGTTGCTTGCGAAGGCCCGTAAGCGCATCAGCCTCGAGGACTTCACCAAGGCACTGGAAGACGGCGATATCGAATCGCTGAACCTCATCATTAAGGGTGATGTGTCCGGTGCGGTGGAAGCACTCGAAGAAGCACTTCTCAAGATCGAGGTCGACGATTCTGTGCAGTTGCGGATTATTCACCGCGGTGTGGGAGCCATAACCGAATCCGATGTGAATCTGGCGACAATCGACGACGCCATCATCGTCGGATTCAACGTCCGCCCCGACACCAAGGCTCGAGAGCGGGCACAGCGAGAAGGCGTGGATATTCGCTTCTACTCCGTGATTTACACGGCGCTGGAAGAAATCGAAAGCTCGCTCACGGGCATGCTGAAGCCCGAGTTCGAAGAAGTGCAGTCCGGTATTGCCGAAGTGCGCGAAATCTTCAAATCCTCCAAAGCCGGCACGATTGCCGGATGTCTGGTCCGCTCGGGCACGATTACCCGAAACGCCAAAGCCCGGATTATTCGAGACGGCGTTGTCCTCGCCGACAACCTCGCCATCGAATCTCTCCGCCGGTTTAAAGACGACGTCACCGAAGTCAAGACCGACTTCGAGTGCGGTATTGGCCTGGGCAAGATCAAAGACATCGAAATCGGCGATGAAATCGAGACCATCGAAATGAAAGAGAAGGTCCGTGAGTAATTCGCCTCGGGCGAGGAAACTGGCGGACCAAATCCACCGCGTCCTCGCTGAGCGGCTCCAAAAAGGGCTGCGTGACCCCGATATGGGGTACGTGACGATTACTGATGTCCGGATGACCGGTGATTTGCAGCACGCGAGTGTGTTTTTCACCGTGATGGGCTCGGACGACGAGCGGGACAAAACCGCAGCGGCACTGACCCGCGCCACCGGCATGCTCCGCACGGAGGTGGGCAAACACCTGCGGGTGCGACTCATCCCCTCGCTCGAGTTCATCCCCGATGCCTTGCCCGAGACAGTCGGCGATATTGACAGGCTTCTTAATGAGGCGAAGACTCGTGACGAGCAGGTGCGCCAGTCAGCCGAGGCGGCGTCCCCGGCAGGGGATGCCGATCCGTATCACCCGGCACGCACTGACACGGACCAGACGAACTAATACGAGGAGGAGCCACACCCATGTCGATGGAACGAGACGACGACCGGCAGTATCACATTCACTGCCGCGAAGGCGATGTCGGGCGCTATGTCTTCCTGCCCGGCGACCCTGGCCGGTGCGAAATGATTGCCAAGCACTTCGATGAGCCCGCGTTTGTCACCCGCTACCGGGAATACGAGACCTGGTCAGGAACTCTCGATGGGGAGAAAGTGTCTGTCACCTCCACCGGGATTGGTTGCCCCTCAGCGGTGATTGCCATGGAAGAGCTCGTCGCGATTGGCGCGGACACTTTTATGCGGGTGGGAACCTCCGGGTCCATGCAACACCACATCCTGCCCGGGTCACTCGGCATTATCTCCGCGGCGATCCGGGACGAGGGCACCACGTCGCACTATTTGCCAATTGAGTTCCCCGCCGTGGCCGATTTCCCCACCACCCAGGCTCTCTGGGAGGCGGCACAGCGAAGCGGCAAAGACGTGCATCTTGGCGTCAGCCAGTCCAAGGACTCGTTTTACGGCCAGCACGCGCCAGACCGTATGCCGGTGGCGAAGAAACTGCACGAGCGGTGGGAAGCGTGGATGGCCGGCGGAGCAATTTGTTCGGAGATGGAAGCAGCCGGACTGTACATCACCGCCCAGGTGCTCCGGGTTCGTGCCACGGGAATCATGATGATCATGGGCCACCCGGATCAGTCACCGATGACGGAAGAAGAGTGGGAAGCCTCCAAAGTGGAGGGAGTGATTCCTGTGGCGATTGAGGGAATGCGGGAGATTATTCGCCGCGACCGGGAGCACGCTGCCACGACAGGCTGACCTGTTCGACGCCCTCGTCTACCCGCTGCTCCACCAGCCCGTCGGAAATCAGCGACTGCAGCGCTCGGCGGGCTTGTGCCCGCGGTGACCAGAGCCCGATCGCGTCGTCCACGGCAATCGGTTTGGGGTGAGCCCGGAAGTGCTCGAGCAGAACTCCCCGGGCCTGCCGGTCGCTTCCCTCGTAGCGGGCTTGGCGTCTGGGTAAATGGGCTTCGGACACCGGGTAGCCAGCGTGTCGCCAGGAACACTGGGCGACAAGAGGGCACTGGTCACAGCGCGGGGAGCGGGATGTGCACACCACTGCCCCCAGTTCCATCAGCGCTTTCTGGGTCGTGCAGTAATCAGAGGGGTTTTCTGTGGCCGACACCGCATCGACAGTGGTGAGCCCGTGTGCCGCATTCCAGTGGCCACCATCAGCGGTTCCTTCCTCGGCGCGGGCAACCACGCGTTTCACATTGGTATCCACCGCGGGGACGGGTGCGCCAAACGCGAAGCAGGCAATGGCCCGGGCGGTGTAGGTCCCAATTCCTGGCAGAGATTCCAGGGTCTCCACGTCTGAGGGGACCTCGCCACCACACTCTGTGTCAATCCGGGTGGCCGTCTGGTGCAGATTGCGCGCCCGCCTGGGGTAGCCAAGCTTCCCCCACTGCGTGAGAACCTCTCCGAGCGAGGCCTGCGCCAAAGCTCTTGGTGTTGGCCACCGCTCACACCATGCCTGCCAGGCAGGAATAACTCTGGACACCGGGGTTTGTTGGAGCATGAACTCGCTCACCAGAATCTGCCACGCGGTGGTGCCTGGGTGGCGCCAGGGGAGATCTCGCTGGTGATCGGCAAACCACTGGCGGAGTACTCCGGTGTCCATGCCTCGAGGGTAGCCAGCTGTCGACACTGAGGTTCACGGAAACCTGTCACCGGCCGGTCATAGGGTGTGGCGTATGAAAGCACTGGTGACCGGCGCGTCTGGGTATGTGGGAGGACGCTTGGTGCCGAGGCTGCTGGAGCAGGGTCACGACGTCACGGTGATTGTCCGGGATGCCAACCGCTTGGACGATGTGCCGTGGAAGAAAAACGTCCGGGTGGTCGTGGGCGATCTGAGAGACCGGCCCGCTGTCGACGACGCCGTGTCCGGACAGGACTTGGTCTATTACCTGGTCCATTCGATGAGCCAGTCGCGAGATTTCCACGAGCTCGAGCGGGACATTGCTCACAACGTGGCGCGGGCGTGCGAAGCAGCCGGGGTCAAGAGGATTGTGTATTTGGGCGGTCTTCATCCAGAAGGCGAGCTGTCGACTCACCTGCAGTCTAGGAAAGAAGTAGGCGATATTTTGCTCGCCAGTTCTGTTCCCACCATCGTGTTCCAGGCGGGAGTCATCATCGGCTCTGGCTCGGCGAGCTTCGAAATGATTCGACACCTCACCGAAGTCCTTCCCTATATGCCAGCGCCCAAATGGGTGCGTAACTTCATCCAGCCCATCGCGATTCGAGATGTCCTGCACTACCTGTTGAACGCGGTGGACCTCGACCCCTCAGTCAACCGCGCCTTCGATATCGGGGGACCCGATGTGTTCCGCTACGGCCAGCTCATGAACGGTTATGCGTTGGAAGCGGGTTTGAAGCAGCGTCCCATCGCCGCGCTGCCTGTGTTGACGCCGTGGCTTGCCAGTCAGTGGGTCAACCTCGTTACCCCTATTCCCCGGGCTTTGGCGGTGCCGATTATCGAGTCGCTGTTGCACGACGCGGTCATGAAAAACCACGACATTGACGAGGTCATTCCTCCGCCCGAGGAAGGCCTCACGGGATATCACCGAGCGGTCCGCCTGGCGCTGGGAAAAATGCGAAACGGTGCGGTGGAGACGTCCTGGCGGGATGCCAAAGTCGCGGGCGCGCCAGCAGACCCTCTGCCAAGCGACCCCGAGTGGGCCGGTCACACCGTGTATACCGATATTCGGCGGGTGACCTCCGAGGCCTCTCCCGACGCCCTGTTCAAAACAGTCGAAGCGATTGGCGGTGACAACGGCTGGTATTCCCTGCCGGGTGCCTGGGCCCTGCGTGGCTGGATGGACAAGATGATTGGCGGTGTCGGTCTTCGACGGGGGCGCCGTGACCCCGATCACTTGGTGACGGGCGATGCCCTTGATTTTTGGCGAGTCGAAACGGTCGAGCCTGGACACCTGTTGCGCCTGCGGGCAGAGATGAAAGTTCCCGGTCGGGCGTGGCTCGAGTTCCAGGTCGACCCGGCCGACGGCGGCAGCGTGTTGACCCAGCGGGCGGTGTTCTTTCCCCACGGACTTGGCGGACGCCTGTATTGGTTAGCGGTGATGCCCTTCCACGGAATCGTGTTCCAAGGAATGGCGACGGGTCTGGCGCGAAAGGCCGAAACGGTCGAACAGGACGCGCTCGCGCTCCAGTCCTGAACGGGGCCGCGTGGTGGACCCGCTCGGCCAGCCCATTGATGGACTCGGCGACATCAAAA